>Ga0206887_10014_pt2 | contig 46369 bp, 43 predicted proteins | sample Alteio_BWOrgHeat_89_FD_153248 | JGI IMG/M metagenome (GOLD analysis project Ga0206887, IMG submission 153248) | Enriched cells from forest soil in Barre Woods Harvard Forest LTER site, Petersham, Massachusetts, United States - Alteio_BWOrgHeat_Nextera3 ...
AAGGCGCTGCTGGTACTCAACAAGCCGGCGGGACTGGTGGTACACCCTGCCGCCGGGCACGAGGAGCATACGCTGGTGAATGCGCTGTTGCATCATTGCGGCGGCTCGTTGAGCGGCATTGGGGGCGTAGCCAGGCCGGGTATTGTGCATCGATTGGACAAGGAAACGAGCGGTTGCCTGGTGATCGCCAAAAATGATGAAACACACCTGGCGCTTTCCAAACAATTTTCCGAGCGGTGCGTGGATAAAATTTATAACGCTATCGTGTGCGGCGAAATGGGGCGGGAAAGCGGGGAAATCCGGGCGGCGATTGCACGGCATCCTTCGCATCGCAAGCGCATGGCGGTGCGCGAGGATGATTCAGGCCGCGCGGCGCATACGAAGTGGCGAACGCTGGAAAAACTAACGGGAGCGACGCTGGTGGAAACGCGGATATTGACCGGACGGACACACCAGATTCGCGTGCATTTTCAATTTATCGGTTATCCGGTGGTCGGGGACAAGACCTATGGCGCGCGGCAAAATACGCGATTGGAGGAGATGACCGGCTACCAAGCGCCGCGGGTGCTGCTCCATTCGCGCGAACTGGCTTTTATACATCCGCGAACGGAAAAACGGATGAGTTTCGAGACATCGCTCCCGGAGGATTTCAGGAAGGCGTTAGAAGTCCTTAGATTGCGCAAACGGTGAATGTATATCGCTGTTATTGCGATGCGTTTCCACGATTATCAATGACTTCGACGAACAAGGCCTGATGGGACTTCCAAAATTGTTCGTAAGACTGGGACAGGTCCTCTGCCGTATAGTTCGTCAGGACGTTTACTGTCCACCACCATCCTGGCTTAAAGGTGGTGCGCCCCTGTCCCCAGACTTCCACCCGGCGGTAGCCCAGAACTGCCTGGTTGGAATGGAGCATGGCGCCAAATTGCTCAACCGGAACATTATTTGAAATTGCCTCCCATGTTTCCATAGGAACAACCTGGCCGTTTTCCATATGCAGATAATCCCTGGTCCCGGCGGAAGGTGTCCAAAATTCCAACTGGCGTGATTCACCCAGGATGGTTTCATTACCATTGGTTTCAATGATGACGGGTTTCCAAAGCCGGCGAGGCGGTTGCCCATGCGGTACAACGGAGAGATAAGCGATAAAGGCGACGGTAGCGCAGAGGCAAAGACAACAGACGACGCCGAAAAAGGTATTCGGATTGACGAAGGCGTTTTCATGCTTCTGAGACGGCTCATTCATAATGGCGTAATGTTCAACTTGTTGAGTTCAATCCCCCGACTGCGGCCCTCTGCTTTGGCTGGTTTGGTAGAGTATGGTAAATCATTTTTTTGTCGAGAAGGTTTTTAAAAGGCAAAGTTTGGCCAAAAGCCGCACGCGACAGACCCTTTGTTTTTAAACATTTCCATTCTTGAATTTCAGCATTTTGGGGTTAAATTGGCCGCCGCTTAACTATGAATTATAAAATATCCAAAGGCGCAGCCTCGCTGTCGCCATCACTGACGCTGGCTATTGACGCAAAAGCCAAGGCGATGAAAGCCGCCGGGGAAGATGTGGTGGGCTTTGGCGCAGGTGAACCTGATTTTGACACACCGCAGCATATAAAAGACGCTGCGGCCAAGGCACTCGCTGCGGGTTTCACCAAGTACACGCCCAGCAGCGGCATACCGGAATTGCGCGAGGCCATCGCGGAAAAGTTCAAACGCGAGAACGGGCTGACGTACAAGCCGTCGCAGGTGATTGTGTCAAACGGCGGAAAGCATTCATGCTATAACGTCATCCTGGCGACGTGCGAAGCGGGGGACGAGGTTGTTATTCCCGCGCCGTATTGGCTGAGCTATCCGGAAATGGCCAAGCTGGCGGGCGCGAAACCGGTGATTGTGGAGACGACGGACAAGACGGAATTCAAGGTGACGCCGGAGCAATTGCGCAAGGCGATTACGCCGAATACGCGGCTGTTCATTTTGAATTCGCCGAGCAACCCGACGGGCTCGGTTTATACGCCGGAAGAAATCAAGGCGCTGGGCGACATTTGCGTCGAGAAGAACGTGCTCATCATGAGCGACGAAATCTATGAGCATTTGCTTTATGATGGAGCAACGCACAAGAGCGTGGCGAGCTTCTCGCCGGCGCATCTTGAGCACACCATCGTAGTGCATGGTTTTGCGAAGGCGTGGAGCATGACGGGCTGGCGCCTGGGCTTTTTGGCCGCGCCGGAGCCGATTGCCAAGGCGATTGACGCCGTGCAATCGCACAGCACGAGCAATCCGTGTTCGTTCGCCCAAAAAGGCGGCGTGGCGGCGCTCACCGGCCCGCAGGACCATTTGAAACTGTGGCTGGGCGAATTCGACAAGCGCCGGCGTTTCGCGCACCAGAAATTAAATACCATCCCGGGAATTTCCTGCGTGAATGCCAGGGGCGCGTTTTATCTGTTCCCGAATATTTCCAGGACGGGCATGAAATCAGCCGACTTCTGCGCCAAATTGCTGGATGCGGAAAAGGTGGCGGCGGTACCGGGCATTGCGTTCGGCGCGGACGATTACATTCGCCTGAGCTATGCGACGAGCATGGCGAACATTGAAAAGGGGCTGGAACGGATTGAGAAATTCTGCAAGACGCTGGGGAAGTAATTCGCAGCACTTAAATTCTGCAATCGATGGAGCGTTGGAAAACCGACGCTCCATTTTCATTATTTGGCAGAACGGCTGCGCAGCAGCACAGCCCTACCATGTGGACTCGACGTGGGATGGCGTCAGCACAGCTCGGTCATTTATTCCTGATTAGCCGCTTTTTTTCGTTCCTGGCGGTCCCAATACCACGCAATCCAGACGGTGATTTCGTAGAGCAGTTGGAGTGGGATGAACATCACAATTTGGGTGAGGACTTCGGGTGTGGTTAACACCGCGCCGAGGAACAAATTGATGACAATCATATAACGGCGGGCTTTGGCGAGGGTGGAGTAGCTCAAAACGCCGATTTTCACGAGGGTCAAAATCACGACGGGCAATTCGAAACCGATGCCCATGCCGAGCATGAAACGGCAGACGAAGCTGATGTAGTCCTCCGCGCGCCATTGAAAGGCGCCGAAGCCGAGCCAGTTGGAATAGAGTTGCGAGGCGGACAGTGCCAGGGGCATTAAAATGAAATAGCAAAAGGAAATGCCCGCCAGAAAAAGCACGACCCCGAAGATCAACGCCGGATAAATATGCCTGCGCTCGCTGACTTTGAGCGCCGGAAAAATAAATGAGGCGACAAAATACAGAATAAACGGCGCGGCCAAAACCGCCCCGCCATAAAGAGCGACCTGAAACGCGACAAAAAATGCGCCGGCCGGGCTTAGGTTAATTAAATCCACATTTAACCGCTGCGCCTCGGCGATCGCGGCGGGGTTGGTGGTGACTTGCCAGCCGAGGACCTGATTCGTCCCGATCATCAAAGGTTCGATTTGGACGGAGACAAAACGATTGGTGCCGAGGTTCAGGAGTTTCTGCTGGTCCGGGGAAAATTCGAAGTTGCCCAAATGGTTCGTGCCAAAACTGACCACGGCGACCTGGTTGGTAGAGGGATGACGAAGGGGCGCGTGGGCCAGAGGCCACTTGAGAATTTGCACGACATAATTGGCCCCAACGAGACAAATGAGCATGGCCACGCCGAGCGCGACGAGACTTTTGATTAAGACCCAGCGGAAGTCTTCGAGATGTTCGAGAAAACTTTTGACCGGGCCGCCTTCGGCTTCTTCGGAGGATTCCGTTTCGTAGTCGCCGGCCATGAGAGACGCCGTGCTTTAGGCCTTCGGCGGATTGGACGATTGCGAAACGGTTTGGACCGGCTGCGATGGGGTGGTGGTCACGGACTTGTTCTGCGGCTGGGGCTTGTCTTCGGTTGCATTTTGGATTTCGTCAGTGACCTCGCGGGTCGCCTTTTTGAATTCCTTGATCCCTGTGCCAAGTCCTTTGGCCAGATCAGGTATCTTTTTTGCGCCGAATAAGATCAAGACGACTGCGAGAATCAAAATGATCTCCCAGGCACCCAATCCAAATGCTGCTAATATGGTATGCATATCTTTTTATTCGAGCCGACCTCAGCCTACGCCCGCTTTGGACGGTTGTAAAGGGTTAAAAAGGGGCCTAAATGCCCCTCAAAACGGCCGCGCAGGAGCGCGGCCCTGCCACAATTAACCTATTACTACTTCCAAATTATTTGACGTGCGCCAGGGCCGGGCGGTTACGCTCCCATCTTGGGATGCAACAGAACAAAATCGTCGCGGCGGTTTTTGGACCAGGCGGCATCATCGTGGCCCGGGTCAGCCGGCTTGTCTTTGCCATAGCTGATGGTGCGAATCCGATCCGGATTAACGCCCAGTTTCGCCAGCCCTTCGCGGGCGGCCAGGGCACGGCGTTCGCCAAGGGACCGGTTATATTCTTCGGTGCCGCGTTCATCGCAATTGCCTTCAATCAACAATTTAGCGTTCGGGTCAGATTGCAATGCCGAAGCGACGGATTGCAGGCTCGTCTGTTCGTTATCGCGGATAACGGCGCTGTCGTAGGCAAAATGAATGGTGTACGCAGCCAGAGCTTCGCGGTCCTGATTAAATTGGCTGACATCCCAATTTTGATTTTGGGCAATGGCCGGGCCAGTACCACCGCCATAGGGATTTCCGTTAAATGTGGGGGCGGGGCCCGGACCTGCTACACTGGGTCCCGACTCTCCAGGAATCGGCGTGACGGCGACGGGTTTATGCCTGCAGCCGGTCGAGGCCATAATGACGGCCAGCGCCAGGGCGGTGGAACAAAACAGTTTCATTTTCATATTTTTATGGGGTTAAATTTGGTTACATTCAAGTGACATATCAAGACTCATTTCTCCCACGCCGGTTCAGAATCATCGCCTGCAACCCTGGCGGCATTCTTGTGCTGTTTGGTGAAAACGTCAAGCACTGAGAGTACCTGCCGATAGCCAATGGATTGATTGTAAACCAACGTGCGAGAATTGGGCGACCACGAGGGGTGCTGTCCCGGGACAAGGACAACGGGTGAAGCACTGCCATCCGCGGGCATGACACAAATATCGAACTCGCCGCCCTGCGAGGTAAAGGCAATCCATTTGCCGTCCGGAGACCAGTCGGGTTCGGTGGGGTTTGGCGCGCCGGAGGTGGAAACGATTTGCGGCTCGCCGCCAGCGACGGAGATTTTGGCGAGCTGGCGGTGCGATTTAATTTTAGTGGCGTAACAAATCCATTGGCCGTCTGGCGACCAGCAAGGGCAGGAATCGTCGGCGCGGGTGAAGGTGAGTTGTTTGAGGTTGGAGCCATCGGCGTCGCAAACCCAGACATTAGGATCGCCATTACGGCTGAGAATCATCGCGACTTTTGAACCATTGGGGGAGACGGCGGCGCTGGTGTTCAGGCCGGGGAAGCCGGCGAAATTCCGGCGCTGGCCGGTGGAGAGGTCCTGGTAAAAAATGTCGGGGTTGCCCAATTTATAGGAGGTGTAATAGAGGGCGAGCCGGCCGGGGACCCACGCGGGGGCAGCCACGATGGCGCCATCCGTGGTGATGGCCTGGGGATTATGACCGTCGAAATCGGACACGTAAATCTCGCCGCTGCCGCCGGCTTGTTCGACTTTGAAGGCGATTTTGGTCTGGCCGATTTTGGGCCGGCCGGTGACAGTGGAAACAAAGTCGTCAGCGAACGCATGCGCTTCGCGGCGCATGTCAGCGCCGGTGTAACTGCGGGAAAGAATTTCTTTGCGGGCGTATTTATCGGTGACGCGCCCGATGACGTTGCCATCGCTGCTGCCGGAGATTTGATATTGCGCCTGGTCGGCGGGAACCACCTTGAAACCCTGGACATACAAATCGAAATTCAAAACTTCCAAAGCCGTACCACTGAAGCCAGAAATGGAGATGGGGATGGGCGGGGTAAAACCAGCGACCGGGGCGACGATAGGAATTTCGCCGGATTGACCTCGTACAACCGTTATAAAGGCCACAAAAAGAAAGGTGAGGAAAAGAATATTAGCTAAATGTATATATATATTTTTCATTCGAGTGATTGTTCAACTTCAGGAGTAAAGCCAAGGGTATAGGTTCGTTCTTTTTCCGTCGCCCCATCCGGGAATGGCGCAACAAATGTCACTGAATCCAAAGTACGCTGGACTGAATTATCCCAGGCGGGATCGCCTGAAGGAGAAATAATTTCTGAAGAAATGACCGTTCCATCACTTCCGATAACAATTTTGACTTCTGTCTTTTCGCTTTTGTTAGCAACTTCCGAGGGTACGTGCGGAAGCAATGCCCTGTCGTAAACGGTTTTTATGACACTGGCATAACTCGCATAAGAGGCGCTGGCATTCCCCGGCATATCTATTTTGGTGGAGGACGACAATTCTTTACTCAAATTCTTGACCGTATTATTGATGACGCGTGAATTATCCGGCTTCGACGTGTTCTTTGGCGCGGTCCGTTTAACCAATTGGGTACTAACGTTGATGTTGTTCTGCTGGGGTTTTGGCTGATGTTCCGCCGGCGTTAAATTCGGCGTAACCGCGGGAGTGGGTTTGAAATATTTTTCCACTCGAACTAAAAGTGAGGGTGTCGGGGTCGGTGTTGGCGTAGGCGGCGGCGTTACAATTTTCGGCGGCAGCGGGATTGGCTGCAACGGTTTGGGTATAACAGGAGTGGGCGCGGGCGGTTGCGCATTTTGGACGCCGCTATTGGCATTGGCGTCAATAAGATTGGAGGGGATCACTTCGAGTATCTGCGAGTTGTCCAGCTTTGGTTCCTGGTTAAAGAACGCGGGGCCGACAATTAAAATGAGCAGGAGCAGCAGGTGAATACCTACTGTGCCGATGACGCATTTTTTTTGCAGGCGGTTCATTTGGGCGGTTCCGTTCGCAATGAATATCGGGTGATGCCGTGGGCCTGGCAGCCACCAATGAGTTGGGCCACGAGATCGTAACGGCTGTCTTTGTCCGCGCGGATATAGACAATCAGGTTTTGATTGCCTTGAAAATCGGAGGCGAGGCGGTTGAGGATTTCATCGAGGCCCATGCGATGACGGTCGAGCGCATAAACGCCGGTGTTGCTGATTTCGACGGTGCGAACATTGTGCGGGTCAATGTGCTGGTCGGGCCGACCGACACCCTTGGGCAGCTTGAGGCTGATGCTTTGCTCGAGCAACGGCGTGGTGATAACGAAGATAATGAGCAGCACGAACGCGAGGTCGAGCAGCGGCGTGATGTTAATCTCCGCCACGGTGACCAAATGACTGCGTTGTGAGAAACGTTTCATGCTTATTCGTCATCGTCCGCCAGGTATTCCGATTCCATTTTGGAAACCAGTTCCTGCGCAAAATTATCGAGGCCGACGGTAAAAGCGCGCAATTTATGTACCAATAAATTGTAGCCGAACATGGATGGAATGGCGACGATCAACCCCGCAACGGTCGTAATCAGGGCGGCGGCGACGCCGGGCGCCATGGCGGCCAGGGTAGCGCTGCCGGCCTGGGCAATGCCGGCGAACGCACTCATCACGCCCCAGACGGTGCCGAGCAGGCCGATGAAGGGCGAGCCGCTGGCGGCGACGGAGAGCCAGATGAGGCCGGCTTCCAGTTTCAATGATTCCTGGGCCACGACATTTTCGACGGCGCGCTTGGTGTGCTCCATGTTTTTGAGCGAGACGCTTTGCTTGCGGCGCTCACCGCCGGGGCCTTTTAACCGCGCATCCAACTGGATGCAGCCGGCCTCATAGACTTCATAGAGCGGGCAGCCTTCGACCTGAAGTTTGCGGTCGAAAATATCCATGACCGCTTTTTGAGAGCGGAATTCCTCGTTGAAATAATAGTTCAATTTTTCGGCACGGCGCATTTGCAGCCACTTGTAGGTGATGACCGACCAGGCGACGCCGGAAAAGCAAACGAGAAAGACGATGATCGCTTTGGCTTCGATCGTCGCCTGTTTCCAAATGTAGGGGAGATCCGATTGACCAGAAATAGCCCCCACGACCGCACAAAAATGTACGTGCATCATGTTTTTAACTAACTTGGTCGTGAGGAACCGAAGAAGCGGCCAAGCGAGAAAATTTTTACCCGTTCGGCGGGAAAATTGCAACGATTTTTTGAAAAATAATTATGTCATTTGGAGCATCGGAGATTTTTTAGTGATGAAAAAAAAATCGGGGCGCGGAAGCTGGATTAACCTTGATTAATCTGGATTAGGGTGGATTTGCCCCTGCCAATGCGGGGTGTCAACGGGATCACGCTGGTATTTGTCGAACTTTAACTGAAATTCGGTGTCCCGGAGGCGGATTTTTGAGGCCAAAAGTTTGAGCCGGACTTTGTCTTGATCGGCTTCCAGGAAAGGACGGACGGCGCTGGTAAGCTTTAAGATGCCGTCAAGGGAGATTTGTTCGGCGGAAGCGGACCGAAGGAACTCAAAGAGATGACAGGAAGCGAGCGCGGCAGTACCAGCGGCCATTTGATCGCGACGGGCGGAGGAAAGAGTGGAGGCGTATTGCCCGAACTGCTTGATTTGGAAGAGGCGTTTTTGGCCTTGAAGCCAATGCTGGTAGCCGGCCACGCGCCAGTTGGAAAGGTTTTGAGGCGTAATGGGTTCGCCGTTGAATTGGGCGGCCAGGATTTCTTTGACGGGCTGGAGGTGGTTGAGCCAGGGGAGGATGCCGGAGGCGGAGTGGCCATCCAGGAGGCGCTGGTTGAGCTGTTCGCGGATATCGTTGGGGAGGCGGGCGATTTTGCCACGGCGGGCGGGCGGCTGGGATTCCCTGGCCAAGTTGACAGTTTCGTCAGTCATGCTGCCATTTTACCAGAAAAGCGGCGAACTCATAGTTAGTGACTACCGCTATTTTTATTTACGATATACGATTTACGCAACTTACTTAAAAACAGGAGCTTAAACAAGGATGGACATGGATAAACACGGATTTTTGGCCGCAAAAAAAACACCAGAAAAGTGAATTTTCTTCTATCTGAAATGGCCTGCCATCCGAAGCCCTCATTGGAAAAAATTGAAACCCACCTTCGTCCCGCAAAGCGGGACTACGGCGCGGCAATTTTCGCCCGAAGGGCGAAAATTGGTGGCGGCGGCGGGAGTTGAAGGCAGTCGTGTGATCGGAACTTTGCGAGAAAGTGCGTAAACATTGATGAATGTGGATATTGGCTTTTGGTGAAACCGGACTTCCCAAATTAACAGGGTTAAATGCGGTTCCTGCCCCGGGATGGATGACCGAATAGCAACATTCCACCGACAAATATCAATGTTAGGGTGCCAGGCTCGGGAACACTCGTAATCGTTAAATTGTTAAATCCTACGTCGCTGCCATTGCCACCCGCATCATCAAAGACATCTATTCCGCTGAGAGATCCATTGAATGTGCCGCTCCAATTGTCCGAGCCGGCAACGGCACTATAGGTGTTGGCGCCTGTTTGCGTAAACGCAATGTTAAATGCATTTTGATACTGGTAACCCATCGGGCCGGCGTTTGCGCCCGTTGAACCTGCATCGCTGTAAAAATAATTACCGGGACCACCTCCGTAGATGTAAAACGTGATGGCATCGGAAGAGCCATTGAGCAAACTAACGCCGACTTGCCCGGCTGGGCGCCCGCCGGTCGCCGGATCAGTGGCGCGCATCACAAAGTTAATCGAAACAGTCTGACCAAGGGTCAAAGCCCCGCCCGAGAAGGTATTGTAGGCGTTTACGCTTCCGCCCAAACCGACACCGTCATTCTGGTAGCTGTACTCTTGCCAGGAGCTTACAGAACCGCCTCCGATGCCGCCCGACCCATCGGGATTGCCAAAATAGACTCCTTCGCCATCTGCGCCGTTATCATTGGCACCATTGGTTCCTCCGGCGGTATCAACCAGCGTCCAGACTGTCAGAGGGTTGTTATTTTGATCCAGTCCATCGGGGGAGCTGCCCGGAGAGCCTGTTGCGGCGTATGAAAAGTTGTTGGAGGCAAATGCCAATCCAACGAAACCAAGGATTCCAATAGCGGATAAAAGAACTTTTTTCATAATTTAAGGGCCATTTCTGTGTTTAAACTTACGTACCACAGCCAAGGTTTTTTGACAGGGATACTGGCTGCATAATACCAAAATGATAACGACTTATGCCCCATCCTTTAGGGTAGGAGGCGAAAAGACTATCAATGAGCCTTCACGTTTACGGGAGATTCGAACGATGTATTTTCTACAGGCCGACGGAAGAATTTTCACCAAAGGAAGTGGTTGTTTGCCATTGCTGCCAATCGAGAGAAATCGTGGCCGCTGTGTCAGTGGAAACATTTGGCGTTGGGGGCCAATAGGATGGGTCATACCAACCCCAGCCGCTGGGAATCAAACCGGCGGTCGCCTTGTAAGCCCACATGGTCCAGTTGATACCATCTCCGTTGTAATCGTTCATCGAATAGTCATAACAGGCTGCGCCCTGCCCCATATCGTTCCATTCTCCGATGTAATCCGGCACGTCCCAGGACTTGTGATTGTTGAAATCGCTCACCTGATTGTCAGAACCTGTCTCTACCTTGGAAAGTGAGCCGCCAAATTGGTATTCATGCATCGAATAGACGATGTTCGTCCAGCCATACGTCGCCGGATTGGGAAGCATGCTCCAGTTCCAATTGCCAAAAGTGCCTTCGATGATGATGATGTGACCAGGGTCGGCGGCGCGAACGGTGTTGTAGAGGCTGTTATAAGCATTCAAAACTGCGGTGTTGCCGGGGGCATTATCCGGCTCATTGATTAAATCATAACCCGCTACGGCGCTATTGCTGTTGTAATGGGTGGCAATTTGCGTCCACATGTAGGCTGTTTCACTTTGTTCAAGGCTGTTCGTCCAGTATGTGTTTTGATTTTGCTCGCCGGTATCATCTGAAGTGCTTTGGCCGCCAATGACGCCGTGCATATCAATAACAACATAAATTCCGCGCGCAGCACAGTTGGTGATTACCCAGTCAAGTTCTGCGAAGGCATCCGAGCGCCATCCAGAGCTGGTCGTGTTGGTGATGGAATAAAAATTGCCCCACCAGACGGGGACACGTACGCAATTAAAACCTCCATGTTTTATATTATTAAGGTCGTTGGTAGTAATCCAACTGGTTTGGTATGTTTTAATGAGGCTTTGCTCAACAGCCACGCCAAAACGGCTGTCGAGTTCAGTAATAATGCTGTAGGTGTCCGGCAGACCGCCGCTGTCGGCAGGGCACATCCACGGCTCCATGACAAACCAGCCTCCCAAATTTAGTCCCCTTAACTGAACAATCTCCCCACTGGCATTGACAATGCTCGTGCCTTTGGTATGCAACAGAGTAAAGGCGGCGAGGGGGTTTTCAGACGCTTCCACCCGATAAAAGCGGTTGTTACCATTCGTCAAATCATTAACGAGTTGATTCGAATTGTTACCGGTAATGGGATTTCCAATAGAAATCCAATTGGCATCGGTCAGATTGGTTTTATACTGGAGCTGATAGTTAAAACCGGCCAGGGTCTCAAACGAGACTGCGACATTCGGGCTGGCATAGGCGGCGTTGATTATAAACGGCGTGGAATAGATTTGAAACCCGTTGATGTCGCCTTCGGTACTGCCGCTTCCTGTATAAGTTATGACCATCGTTCCGGAGCTGTCTGAGATAGCCGAGGGAAATTCCACAAAATCAACCCCTGCAATCAATGAGTTGCTCGTGCCATTCCATGTGCTGCTTAAAGTGTTGCCATTGACGGTAAAAAAAGTGGAACGGCCGGCCGCGCCGGGATTCGCCGCGTTGTATATCACCAGGTTATAGATCGAATTTGCCTGGAGGTTGGAAAGCGTAATGGTCTGCGTAACGCCATTGTTATAAAGATAGGTCTCCATCAGGGAATTAAACGGCGTACCGGTAAAAGGGGTGGTGCCGGAGTAATCATAAACATTGTATCCACCCCCGGACGTAAATGTCATTGTTACCGGCGAATTGCTGCCATTTGAAAAGATGAGGGGGATTCTGCTGCCACTGCTTCCATTAATGCCGTTCCATATGTCACCAGCCGACCCCAGGACGGCAGCACCCGACATTGTTGGTCCGGGACTTGGGCCGCCCTGGCCGGCACTGCTGTTTTGAGTAAAATTAACGTCAATTAATTGGGCACGAACGATCCCGGGTATTGAAAGAAGAGCAACGGTTGCCCATAACCTAATCAACATAAAACCCAATGAGTGATATTCCCGATTCAGTTTCAAGATTGTGTATGCTTTAAGCATTGGGCCGTCATTGAGTGCTGCTGCAATACCGGCCCCAAAATCAACGGTTTTACTGGGCTTCCACTTTGTAGAACCGTTGTGATCCAATGATTGTATCGGTTGCAGTTTTAACAGTTCCATCGCCACTGATTGTTGTTAACGTCTGCCAGCTGGTCGGATTTAAGCTGTTGCTGTAGAGCACTGTATAACTGATGCTATTTTGTGTTTGGAACCTGATCGAAATGGTGTTGCCGCTGGCCGAAACGCTTATTGGGAACGTTGACGGGCTGGAAACAGCAGGCACAAACATATAGAAGTGTGCATTGACGTTGCCGGCGGTGGGTCCCGGCCCGGCGGTCGCTTGCAAGGTCTCAATTCCGCCCATTGAAAGAATAACATTCGTTCCATTGTTCATCAGGGGTATCCAATGCCACGATTGAAAACCGTTGGCACCAGGATCGGAAAACGAGCCTAAAAGTTGGGTTGTCTGGCTTGTGGTCCCCTGCCCGGCCGTCACGAGGCTCAAGGTTGTTCCGGCATAAGGCACGCCGCCAGCGAGGCGCCCATAAATATAAAACTTATTGGTCGGGAATGTACGGGTGTAATTAAGCCATTGCCCCGGGTTCCACCAGCCTATGTTGCAATCGTTATTGGTATATCCGAGGGGCTCGCCAGCCTCACTGTCCTGACCTGTGTTAATAAATTTATTGCGCAGAAAATCAGAAGTGATTTGTGTTCCAGCGCTGTCATCAATCCGGAAAATAAATTGCTCGCCGGCATTTGTCTCGCTCGTCGTGTAGTCTATGTCATAAACGGCGGCATTAGCGAAATTACCGCCAGGAAATGCGTAGTAGCTATTTGTGGCGAGATAATTCGTGGCGGTTTCAATCGGGTTATCAATAAACTGGCCGCCACTGAAATCATATTCATCCGCTTCAACCATATAATTATTCTGGGTGAAGGTGTCAAATAATTCGGTGTAACTGTTCGAATGCCCCAATGCATCCGTCGCAGTGATGACCAATGTGTAAGCGGCCTGTTGGGCCAAAGGCAGGCTCACCGACCAATTGGTGGATGAACCGCTAAAAGTCAAGCGCGATGAAACATTCGCTCCGTTCAGCGTCACCTGGATGTTGTTTTGGCTGATGGTACTGACGGCAGAACTAATATTGAAGGTCAGCAGGCTCGCATTCTGAAAAGGCACGGAGCCATCAGGAGAAATGGCGGTAATCGCCGGTGGTGTGTTGCTCCCGGGCGCCAGCATGAAAAAATTCACATTCACGCCTCCGCCCAGCGCACCGGAGGTAAGACGCAGTGTGGTCTTTCCGCTTAACGTGACGGCCAATAAATTTCCATACGCGTCCGTCAGCGGTATCAAATCAAAGGAGTTCCATCCACGGCTGTTGAATTGAAACGCGCCCAACTGGTTGGTTGTTTGGCCGGCAGTGCCCTGGCCGCTGGTCACTTCAGCCAAATAACAATTGGCCGCACCACCGTTTCCATTTGCCAGACGGGCATAGATATTATAGGTGCCTGCTGGAAAAGTTTTAGTGTAGTTTACCCAATTCCCCGGATTAAAATAGCCGATCAGATAATCAGAAATCCCGGCCGCGGTGAATTGCGCGCGCGGAGTATCGCCAGCCAAAGCGATAGACACTTCATCATTGGTGCGCCAAAGGTGCGGTTGCGTCGCGCTGTAATTGGGCACAAACTCGTCTATATTCGAAACACCCACGGTATTGTAATAGCTTTCCGGGCTGTTTGTGGAAAGCACGGGGTTATCAATAAATTGCCCAGCGCTGAAGTCGAAATCTTCCGCTTCCCAGGTAAAGAAGTTTGCGCTAAATGTGTCGAAGCGCACCGGCGCAGATACGGATTCTCCGGCTTGATTGGTCACAGTGATTTCGCCGACGTAGTTTTGTTTCAAAATGAGGTTTGTGTATGAAACACTGACGTTATCGGAACCCGCGCCAACAAAGACGAGTTTGCTGGAAATGTTGGTTCCATTTAGCACCAATTGAACCCCGCTCGCATTGATGGGTGAAGCCGGAGAAAAAGCACTAAACTTCAAAGTGTTCGTTACGTTGAAAAGCGCAACGTTATCATTGGGGGTAATATTGTTGATCGCCAGCTCGGGCTGAATGGTTAAATTGTTGAAGCCCACATCACTGCCATTGCCGCCTGCGTGGTCGAACACGTCTATTCCTGTCAGAGGCCCGTTAAATGTGCCGCTCCAACTGTCTGATCCAGCCAGGGCGGTATAGGTATTGGCTCCTGTGATCGTAAACGCAATATTAAATGCATTTTGATACTGGTAACTCATCGGGCCGGCGTCTTTGTTCGTTGAGCCCGCGTCATTGTATAAATAGTACCCCGGGCCGCCGCCATAAATGAAAAATTCTACGGCGACATTTGTCCCACTGAGCAAGCTAACACCAACAGCGCCAGGCGGCCGCCCGCTCGCAGTTGGATCAGTAGCCCGCATCACAAAGTTTATGGAAACGGTTTGGCCGACTGTTAACGAACCACCTGCGAATTGATTGGTAGCGTCAATGCTTCCGCCTAGCCCGACTCCGTCATTCTGGTAACTGTACTCCTGCCAGGAACTTTCCGAACTTCCCCCAATGCCGCCACCCCCGTCCGGATTGCCAAAATAGACTCCTTCGCCATCTGCGCCGTTATCATTGGCGCCATTCGTCCCGCCGGGGGTGGAAATGATCGTCCAAACGTTCAACGGATTGCTACTTTGATCCGTGCCATCTGGCGTGCTTCCCGGGCTTGCGGTAGCGGTATAGGAGAAAGTACCGGATGCGGATGCCAATCTTACGGCGCTGATTAAGCCTACCAAAATCAATAGAGTTCGTTTCATAAGATTTAATTCCATTCGTTATTCAAATAGACGCGTAGCCGCCAAAGTCATAGCGTCGGCTGTTGGAGCATCATCGCACGACTGTCCCTGGTTTATCACCACTCTTTAGGGTGGGGACATATTATTGTTTTTTCTTGAATTTTTGCGATTCTACCGTAGCTTAAATTTTTAGGTTCCCGTGAAAAAGCCTCTCATGTTGGTGCTTTATATCGCATTTGCAGTTTCAAATGCAGTGCCGAAAATTTCAGCTCAACCGACAAACGAACTTCTAACAAACGCTTCTGCCATCCTTGCCCTTTCAGGTGACCGGGCCGCGCAAGGAATTAAAATCTCCATCAAAGGGGTCGTGACTGCGGCCGAACCTCATTGGGGCGGGCGATTTTTTATCCAGGATCCCAGCGACGGCGTGTTTGTTGAAAATATCAGCGACGACCAACCTTCTCCGGGAGATATCCTGGCCATCGAAGGCGTCAGCTATCCGGGAGGCTACGCCCCCATCATTAGCCATCCCCATTGGATGAAAATAGGCGAAGCACCCTTGCCGCCGGCCAAGCCCGTCGAAATTGAACAATTGATGTCGGGAGCGGAAGATGGACAGCGCGTTGAAATTTCCGGAATCGTTAGAGATGCACGAATTGCTGATAATTTGCTTAATGTAGATATCTCCTCAGGAGGTTATCGCATTCCTGTATATGCTCCAATACCGCCCGGGATTGATCCTTCGAAATTGATCGGGACCAAGGTTGATGTTAAGGGAACATCCGCCACAACGTTTAATGCGCCTTTGCGACATCTTATCTCGGTAGATATTTACGTTCCGCTGGTTCAGGATTTTGTCGTCGCAAAATCCCGGGCCACAGATCCATTCAACGAACCATTAACCCTGGTAAACAACATCGCCCAATACCGTGCTGGCCGCTCGATAAGCGACCGCGTCCATGTCAAAGGAGTCGTAATTTATCAAAGAAATGGCGAAGATTTGTTTATCAGAGACGCTTCGGGTGGATTGCAAATTAAAAGCAACGAAGTTCTTCCGCTGTCGAAAGGTGATGCTGTTGAGGCAGTCGGTTTTCCCGGGTTCGACAATTTCCTTCCGGTGCTCGAAGACGCTGTTTTCCGAAAAACATCGGAGCCGCCCGTTGATGTAACGCCAACGAATGCACCGATTGCTGAGCTGCTCCAAGGCCTGCATCACTCGGACCTGATTACCATCCGTGGAAAATTATTGGATCGCCTCGAAGAACGGGCCGTCTCGCCCGCGGGAGAACCGGACTTAAAAACCATTTTAGTCCTGCAAGCCAGCAACATGGTGTTTTCGGCTTCTGCGGAAACAACCGGGCCAAATTTAATATTGAAATCCATTCCCATTGGCGGGGTCGTTGAAGTAAGCGGCGTTTGTTTTCTTCAAAGCGATGAAAACGGCAACATTAAATCCTTTCAAGTTTTGCTCCCCGCTTCAAACAGTGTTCGCCTGATCACCCAGCCGAGTTGGCTGACACCGCAACATTTATTAATCACTCTCGCCGGCGCGTTTCTCGTTATCGTCGTTGGGACAAGCTGGGTTATCATGGTTACCCGGAGAAATTCCGCCCTGCGGCATCTGATTCACGAACGGGAGTTGAATCAAAAAGAACTACAAAAAGCCCACGATACATTAGAGTGGCGGGTTAAAGAAAGAACTGAGCAGCTTCGGTTTCAGATCACAGCCCGGAAAGAATCTGAGGTGCAATCCAAGGCCACCCTGACCGAGCGCACACGTTTGGCGAAAGAACTTCATGATACCATCGAGCAAACGATGACCGGCATTACTTTACAACTTAATACTGTCAGTAAGCTGCTCCAGCAGGATCCCATTGCCGCCGCCCATCATCTTGGATTGATTCGAAATATGATGCGGATGAGCCGCGTGGATTTGCGCAGGTCCATTTGGGACTTGCGAAGCCGGGAGCTGGAGCAATTCGACCTATACAAGGCGTTGTCGCTAGGCACAAATCGCATAGCCGCCAATGCGGGCATACGGGTGGATGTCGAAAGCAAAGGGAATGTTCGCCCGCTGCCGGAAATCATTGAAGAGATGTTGTTGAGGATCGGCCAGGAAGCCGTCACAAACACTGTCAAACACGCGGGCGCCACCTCAATAAAAATTGGATTGGAATTTAGCGACCACAATATTGCACTGGAAATCAGGGACAACGGAAAAGGGTTTACACCTGAAAATTGTCCCGGCCCGGACGACGGACATTTTGGTTTGCTCGGAATGTCCGAAAGAGCCAAAAGATTGGGCGGCCAGATTACAATTACCAGTGCGCCGGGAAACGGAACCGTCATCCGGGTTGAACTTCCAATCATACGCGCAGAGACATCCAGGATTATTAATGAACAAACAGAAAAAAGCATCGCCGATTCGAATTCTGGTGGCGGATGACCACTACGTCGTTCGTATGGGTTTGATCGCGATGGTCAATCTTGAGCCGGACATGGAAGTTGTTGCGGAAGCCACCGATGGGAACCAGGCGATGGCCCTGTTCAAAAAGTGGAGTCCGGACCTTACCTTGTTGGATGTTCGCATGCCCGTTAAAGACGGAATCGAAGCCGCCATTGAGATTCGCCAGTTAAATAACGCCGCACGCATTTTAATGTTAACCGCCCATGACGGAGATGAGGACATTCACAAGGCCATGGAGGCCGGAGCCTCCGGCTACGTACTGAAAGATTCCACGGATGAAAAACTTCTGCCCGCCATCCGCGCCGTGGCCGCCGGGCAACGCTGGATTCCTGAAGAAGTCGCCAAACGCCTTGAATCGAGGCGGTTATTCGAAGAACTTACCCCACGCGAATTGTTGATTCTCAATGAAGTTGTAAAAGGTTTAGCGAATAAACAAATTGCTGACGTTCTAAACATCAGTGAAAACACGGTCAAATGGCATTTGAAGAATATTCTGGCAAAACTCTGCGTTGCCGATCGAGCGGAGGCCGTCGCCGTGGCTGTTCAACGGGGAATAATTCATTTTTAAGGAAACAGTGCTGTTTTAGTCTCTGCGGTCGACAGAATGCGCTGCCGAGACGCAGCAGAGAAAACATATTTAAGAACTACCCAGGCTGCCGAGGATGGTGATTGCCCGGGTCCCGGCACACATTTCAGGTTCTATAACTGCGAAGTCAAAATTGAACTTTCGCTCTCCAACCAGTCCAGGTCAGAGGGTGGATTTTGTTGCGGAGTGATTGTTGTACCACTGGGGCCCTGCACAATAACCAAGTTAAATAAGACACTATCATGCCACCTGTGGATTTCCGCATGACCATCTGCAAAAGACATCCCGCTGCAGTTATTATGATAAATAGCGGGTGCATCAATCCAATTACCCCTGGTAGGATCGCATACAAAAGAACCATCATTAATTCCCGTAGGATTCTCATCGATAAAAACCCACAGGTTGCCTGGACCAGGTCTGCGCATTTGGGCTTCAGTATGGTAACTGACAACCTGGGTCTCGTTGTTCCATGGCACAATCGGAGACAGCCACGTATTCATAGACATGCTGCGAACATGCGGCAACTGCACTCCGGCAAATGTTATAAAGCTATGATCTGCCGGGCATTTATAAACTAAAAGATTATTAACATATGGAAAAAGCATGCCCGCTTCGATCCACAAATACCCCGCATTCTGGCCGGGCGGAGTACTGGCAGGACTGAGTTGGAGCCCGCCGGGGGTCGCATTTGCTATTTGCTGTTGCCCTGGGCACCATTGAGAATTTGTGCCCTTTAGTGTCGAATCGTTATAGCCGGTCAGATTGTTTAATTGAGACTCCGAACCATTTCGCATGAGGCGGCCCTGATTGTCGCCTGAGTACATTATCCATCCTGCTACCATTTGCCTCTGGTTACTCATGCATTGAATTCCTTGCGCCTTTGATTCCGCTTTGCTCAAGACAGGCAGCAAAATTGCCGCAAGTATGGCGATAATTGCGATAACAACCAGCAACTCAATAAGCGTGAAAGCCACCGAGCTGCAGCTTGTTCGATATTGTTTAGGCACCCGGCAAAACTGTATTAGATCCAGATTCCCGAGCGCATGATGCTGCTCTTCAGCATTTACCATCATATTCATTTTGCAATTTAGCGCGCTGTACTTCCGCATAAGCTGACCATTTGTTTACCAGACTTAAACCGTATAACGGCCCTAAGTGGCAGCCGCCGATTCAGGAACTAAGTGAACAGTAACACCACCTGTAATCCTATTGCCCATTTGTGTCCAGCCACCCAAAAGGGTGGCTGCGTCGTAAACTGCACTACTGCGAAATCCAAAGCTGTTGTATGAAACCGGGTATAAGAACTGAAGAAAGGCTGCTGAAAAATGGCGGGCGTCTACCAGGGCATCACGAAGCTTCCTGATCGCACGATAGCGTTCTTAAACTAACAAATCTTTGCCTTCTCAATGCAAGGCGCCCGGTCCGTCGGTGCCCCATCAGTACTACGTCATCCGTAAAATCCATCGCGGCGTACTCCGTGAATGAGCCGGCGACGTCAAACGTCTCCATGATTTTCATTGCTTGTGCGTTTTTTACTTCGTATTCGACAGCGACAGGAATTCCGCGCGCTGTCAAAAGTGAATCGCCTAAGATGATGCGGTGCCAGTGGTTTTGTTTAGGAGGCATAAGTCAGCGCCAACCACCACGGGAGAATGACCAGGAGCGTGAAAAGAATCACGGCGGTAAGATTCGGCCACGATCGGTGGACGTGTTTGGATGCCAGGGCCAGGGGCACTCCGAGCAACAAACCACAGATAAACCCCCCGGCGTGGGCGACCACATCTGATTCCGGGCTCACCCCCAAAAGCGCGAATAAGAGTACCGCGGCCATAATGCCGGCGGCAAAAACCCTGAAGGTATTCGCATTGGGTCTTTTCAGAAGCGTCGCCGATTGCACGGCGAGCAGACCCAGCGCCCCAGTCACCACGCCCGATGCCCCGAGGCTGAGATGGTTGGCACCATAAACCCACCAGGCAAACAGGTTGCCGCCCGCACCCGCAAGGTAAGCGGCGAGCACACCCACACCCGGGCCGTATCGGCCCATGACCAGCCCCAGAAATAGAAATCCAAACACCATATTAGTCGCCAGATGCGCGATATCGGCGTGCAACCAAGTGGCGGTGAACAGCCGACACCATTGGCCGCGGGCCAGTGCGGCACTGTCCACCATGCCCAGTGTTCGCAAATCCGCACGGGCTTCGCTCCACCAATAGAAGAGAATGTTCAGTAACACCCAGGCGAGGCTGCTCCAATCGAAGAATAATCCCGGCTGGAAGACCGGCTGACGCCATCGCCATTGCAGATTTTCCAGACGGTAAAGACGGATTTGAGCGAGGGCTTTTTCGTGGTCTGCCCCGGAAACAGCGAGTGCCCAACCGGTCGTTTCATCCCAGCCAACAACGTGTTCGATTCCCTGACTGGCAAGCACGAGACCCCAATCCATCGCCTGACGACGGCTCCGCGCGGGGATGAAGGTGTCGAAGTGTGGCAGTAGCGGTTGCACTAACGGAATGGTGAAGGGAGCGGAGGGAAATTAAAAGTGCAGACCGATTGCGCAGGTGGCGGCTGACGTTTTTTACACGCAGGACGAGGCGTATTTTTTTGCTAAAGGCTTAACCGAGTAAACTTTTAGCAGGAGCGCAGGTCGAGATAATAGCGCAGGCTGTTTCCGAACTCCGAGAGCCCAGAAGCTTGACCGAGACAATTGATAAAAAACGGGTCAACCCCAATAAAAAGTGGTGGTATCTCCTGCAAGAAGCGAGAAACACCTTCGGTCGAAGCATGCGCCCGATGCGCCGTGACACGGCGAAAAGGTTGGCAAATCATTGGTGGAACCGGAGCATAAACAGACGGCGCTGGACGCGGAAACGAAGGCGAAAAGGGGCGTGCCCCGATCCCCGCTTCGCACCCCTGCCGGAGTTGCCTCCCCCAGGGGTTGTATTATTTAAAACTGGAGGTATTCGAGCTTGATCGTACCACCCAGGACTGGTTATGTGAGTTTTTACGGGGCGTCTAAACCGGTTTTTCTAATCGAACGCTCCACCAGTTTGTCCCCCGATCAGACCTGATGTGCCAATCAAGGGCCTTGAGCCGATTTAAGAAATCGTCGAATTTTGAATAACCTTCAACACTTTTCAATTGGTTACTGCCAAAGATGGTTTGTTTCAGCTCAAATATATCCGAATTCTCGTGATGGACATTCGTGAACAAATCTTGAAGTACAAAAAGCGACTTTCCAGTATGATTCAAAGCGGGCCTTACAACAATTTCAGCGATTGCTTTGCCTGCCGGTGAGGATATTAAAGGTGGGGCCTCCTTCGAATTTCGAGACGTTTCTACCAAAGGTGCGACTATGTCGAATGTCCAGGCAATATCAGGAGGAAGCCCGAATGCAAAATTGCGAAATCCAAATCGCCAAAAATTGAGAAGATAAGACATAACTCTTGCAAATCCCTGTTCATCGTAATTCAACTTAATGGGAAGTTGCCCTAGATTCTTTTCAGGCAACATATCGGGATAGCGTTGCCAAAAAATTTCGTTTAGCTGCGAAAAATCAACATCTTCAATGCATTCCTTATTTTCTGTCCTGTTATATTTTTCATCTAAAATGGAGAGAGCAACATCGTGACAGCCAACAATGGCATACGTCATAGCAGCAATTACCGAAATCTGAGGACGCAATCCAAAAATCCCTTCAAGAGCCTGAATAGGGCGGCCAGTGAAGTCGGTTTCTTTCGTTTGCCAACATCTCGCAACGAGAATTCCTTCACCGAAGGCGAAGCCAAACAGAAAAGGTATTCTGGGATCGGTGTACTTGCGAGCAACTGAACGATATTGTTTCCAGATTCCATCACGGATTTGCTCCTTGAACTGGTCATTCGGCGGCTGGAGAATCCAGCGATAATCATCACGGTTGGTACGTGAATATAGAATTTTATAAACTTTCATCTCCAATGCCCCATTTTCCAACTCAAGTCTTCTACATGATGACCAATTTTTTCCAACACCGGATCAAGTACCATCAATCTCGCCTGCGTCTCAGTTGGCGAATGTGGCCTTTTGCCGTCACCGCCAAGCATATCCAATAAACCCTCCATCGCGCGTTGAAGTTTGCCCGTGGTTTTATAATGCTCCAAATATCCCTTGAGATCCGAATATTCCTTTCCAAAAAGCTTATCGAAGCAGCATAGTAATGGAACTTCGCAATGATAGCTGGTTGGTGGAACCAAAATCTTTGATTGAAGTTTTTTTGACTCAGGATTTCCATTTTCCTGCCATTTATCTGCAACCTGCCCCCGCGCACCGACATCAACGGCGACTATTCGGCAATTGTCCGATGGAATCTTATCCTTTAGATACCGAATTGTTTTTTCAAATACTTTCCCAATCCGATCACGTAATTCCTTGCAGTTATTTTCTCTGAATTTGTCCGGGACGAGATCGGAATTTATTTTAGTTAATACGAATAATACGACTTCAGGGAATTTTTCGGTTTTTAAAAACACATTTTCAAAAACCCAATTGACGAGCATTGCCTCCGATTCAACGGATATTGCTTGCAGGTTATTTTGCGAAAAAATAATTGAATCAACTACAATGATTACTGCATCACTTGTTTTGAGCCGAGCTTCGATCGCAGTTTGCTTGTTCCCGTTCGCGTTAGCGCGAATTGTGTTTCTAACATCACGCCCGGTGTAATCTATCCACTGCCAATTCGCTAATGTAAGGCCATTCCATTCGATGGCGAAGTCCCATGTCTTCGTTTCTGATCCATCGGTCCCAGGTGGCCAATTAAGACCGGAATGGTTAAAGTCGTGCTCAAAAAACCAGTCAATAGTTTCGGCCTGTTGTTTCGTGTTTCCACTGTGAGAAAGTCCGAATTTGCTGCTTCCGCTATTATCGATCTCTAGGCCAAACATCCCCATCGCTCTGTAAAGCCCAAGCATATAAGCAGTTTTTCCGCAACCTGACGGTCCAAGCATGGTTATTGAATATTTTTTCATATCTCATTTTTAGTTTCAAAATCTCGTCGTTCAATCCAAGTAAAAAGCGCAAATAGTATTGTTCCAAAAGCGATTGACCGTATTGGGTGCATGATCCAATGTAAAAATGGGAGCATGTGGGCGTCTGGGAATTTCAATGCAATGATGCTGCCAGCAATAGTGGAAGAAAGGATGAAGCCCCGTCCAAAAAATCTTGCGAGACTAGAATGTGAGTGACCAAAATTCTTTGAAAAGTGGGAGCAAAACAAAAGCCCAGGGCCAAAAATAAAAAGAAAGAAGGTAGAAGCTGGGAAATGGTATTTATGATCGATGCCGAGACAGCCGCAATAAATCACAACAACTACGACACCAGCTAACAGCCCGAACGCAAAAAGCCGTTTTTTCTTTTTCTGACTACGCCTCGCCATCATACGCTGAATAGGATTCCCCGACCTAATGTAATCTCGGTTAATGTAATGCTCACTGTCAACTGACTGTTCAATTTTCACCTCATTGTTTACCAATGTGAAAACGCTAAGGAGGAAGTAATTCCTAATCAGCCATTTAGCCATGACTTCAGTGCGGTTTTATATCCATTTGGGCTGTAGAATTGCAACTTTTTCAATTCATCATGCAAAAATTTCAAAATCTGTTTCTCTCGGCGCTTGCAATACGAGAACAATTATCGTGAGTCGGGCATCTGCAACGCTCTCTAATTGCCGGTCCGACAGGCAGGAAAGCGGGCGGGGATGGTATAATTTGGAGGCCATGCTCGCCGCGCGCCGGAAATGCGATGGTCAAACTGTTCTTGCCTATGATAGCCGCAAACACGACGGCCCTTTTGCCTGCGTTGAATGCGGTGGCGAAGTAAATCTGAAAGACGGGCAGCGCAAGGTAAACCATTTTGCTCACGTTACTCCTCTCCCCTGCCGACACTCCATCAATGAGAGCGACGCCCATCGCAAATGCAAGATGGAGATTTTCGAGGCTTTACGCAACGCGCCGGGTGTAAGCGATGTGACGTTGGAGAAGCCCATGGGAACCGGACGAATCCGAACGATGTTCGAAATGGTGGAGGCGGCGGGAGTTGAACCCGCGTCCCTGGCAAATATACCAGCCGCGACTACATGTTTAGTCCGAAAAGATTTTCTGCTGTGCGATGACGTTCGGACGCGAGTCGCACTGCCTAGTCCGCATGAAATATGTCGGCGCGCCGCGCGCGGTCTCCGCGTCACGCCCCGCCTGCAATGGCGTTCGTCCAGCCTAGCAGGCGTCAGCCGGCGAACGTCGCAGCAGTTAGGCCGCGAGAGCTAATTCTTCGTTAGCAGTTTTGTTTTGATCGATTATTAACGAGGCCGACGATCATCCTCGACATGCCGCCTCTGGCGCATTTATCAGGTCGAAACCAGTGCGCCCCCATCAAGGCTGCGGTTCGCAAGAAACAAACCGCGCATGCATATCATCGGCCAATTTAGCACGGGGGTCAAGCGAGCAAGGCGGGTTAAAAAGCGGCAGGGAAATTCACGGTTGACACTGTGGCGCGGGCATGGCTCAGTTACCAACCGGACAAAAGAACATGGAATTGGGCAAGCCTATATTATTCGCAGCCACGACCGACTCGAAACGGTCACGAAAGTTTTACGAGGAAACGCTGGGGCTGGAGTTCGTAGCGGATGAGCCGTATGCCCTGGTATTCTGAATCGGGGAGATCCCGCTGCGGATTCAAAAGGTGGACCAGAAACCCCGGGTTAACTACACAGTGCTCGGCTGGATGGTGACGGACATCCGGAAAACGGTGCAGCAATTATCGAAAGCCGGGGTGAAGTTCCTGCATTTCAAGGGCATGAACCAGGATGCCGATGCCATTTGGCAATCACCCGGCGGCGCAAAGGTGGCCTGGTTTCAGGATCCGGACAACAATATACTATCGCTGACCGAGTATCCGTGACGGTTTCACCACAAATACCATTTGCCCTGCCAAACGATATAGATTCCCAGGAGCAGGTTGGTAATGGCGTGGGCGGTCATGGCGTCGCCGATGCGGTTTTTTCGGATGACGAGCCATTGGAAGGCCGCGCCGCAGATCAGGGCGGGCAGCCATTCGTTGTGGGCGATGCCAAAAAGGCCCACAGTCGCAAAAAACGGCAAAGGCATAAACCGGTTCAGCGGAACGGCCAGAAAATTGGGACTGGCGATGTAGCGATAGAGCAGCGAGCGATAGAAGACTTCTTCAAGGGGCGGCACGACCATGGTCATTCCCAAAATGTGAACGATGTTGAAAAACATTGGCAATGGTGAATGCTGGCCAAAGGCGTCGGCGGCATTTCCCGTCGAGGGGTGTTTCCATTGCGGATAATGGCCATCGAGCCCGACCCAGATTCCAAAAATTGCAAGACCGATAACGACAGCCTCCCACGAAATGGCCCAGCGCATTTCGGATACGTGCGGGCGCATTTCATAAATGAGCCAGACGCCGGCGAGCGTCTTGGCGAGGTAAAACCAATAGGCGGAAGCCTCGCCCAATTTGCCCTGGCAAAACGTGAGGACGAGAAATATCACAAACGGCACAAGGCGGGCTTGCACCGGATTGTTAAAAATCTGGGTGAGGAATCGCATGCAGGGCAGATAAGATTTAAAATTTATTTGCCGAGGGCGAGCATTTTTTGCGTTCCGTCGGGCGCGACAAACAAGACTTTGTATTGGGAAATCGTTTGTACGCGAAAGCCGTTCACGCTGTCGCCGACGTACACGGCCTGGCCGTTGACGATAGCCTGCGGTTTGCCGGAGCCCATCAAGATGCCCTGGAGCCTCAGCGCGGGTGGAACCGGTTTTGGCGGCGTGATGACGACGTTGGTCTGCGGGGGCGGGGCCGGTTTTGGCGCGACCGGAATTACCACGGCTTGCGGAGGAGCCGGAGGCGGGGTTGGCGCCGGTTTGTGCGTGGCGATGGCAAGGCCAATGAAAAAGCAACCGATGGCAACGAGCAGGATGACCAGCAGGAGCCAGCCCAGGCCGCCGCCGGATTCGGGTTCCACCGGGGGCGAAGGCGGCGCGCCGGGAGGCAGGTTGGGCGGCTGCGGTTTCTGGGATTTTTTGGCGCGTTTCAGCGCGTCGTTGATTTGGCTCATAGGAGTTTACGCGTGAAGTTCCCCTTCCAGTTCGCGAATGGCGCGGCCGACCATGCTGAAATTGATACGTTTGGACTGCTGGACGTAACCAGCCAGGAGCGCTTTATCGCAAAGGGCATTAATAAGTCTAGGCACGCCCTGGCTGTAGCGAAAAATGCGCCAAAGTGCGGCCACGCTGAAATAGGGCGCGCCATTGGCGCCGGCCATCTCAAGGCGATGTTTGATATATTGGGCGGTTTCGAAACGGTTAAGGGCCCGGAGATGATAGCGCACGGTAATACGCTGCCGGAGCTGGCGCAGACGCGGGTGGTTGAGCCGCTGGCGCAACTCGGGCTGGCCGATGAGAATGACTTGAAGAAGCTTGCGGTCGTCGGTTTCGATGTTTGAAAGCTGCCGGACCTGCTCGAGCAAATCGTCGCTGAAATTTTGGGCTTCATCAATGATGAGGACGGTGTCCTTGCCCTGCTCGAGTTGCTGGATGAGGAAATCGTTGATGGTGGCGAGGGTTTCGAGGCGGTCAAGACCCTTGACGTTGAGGCCGAATTCGACAGCGATGGCTTTCACCAGTTCGCTGGCGTCGAGCACGGGAGTCAAGAGGAGGGCGGTGGAAAAATGGGAGTCAAGCTGCTCGAGAAGCGCGCGGCTAAGGGTGGTCTTGCCTGCGCCGATCTCGCCGGTGAGCTGGACGAAGCCCTTGCGCTCGCGAATGCCGTAGAGCAGATGGTTGATGGCCTCGCGATGCTTGGCGCTGTTAAACAGAAACCGCGGATTCGGCGTCAAGTCGAAGGGCGGCAGCGTCAACGCATAGAACTTGAGATACACGTGGCAGTTATACAAAAGGTGTGGAAAAGCGAAAGCGAAAATGGCTGGAAGAGAGTTTCATCTTTAGGGCGCGTGGAGAATTTTTTTTGCGGCGCGAAGGAAGGTTTCCATTTCGGCGCGGGTGCCAAGGGTGATGCGCAAATATTTTTTTACGTCGGGCGAACTGAACCAGCGGATAAGGATTTTTTGCGCGCGCAATTTCTGGAGCCAATCTTTGGCGGCAAATCGAGGCGGGACGACGAGGATGAAATTGGTCTGGCTGGGGAAAACGCGAAAGCCGAGCAGAGTCAATTCGCGCGAGAGCCATTCGCGCGTGGCAATGATGCGTTTGAAATTGGCGTGATAATAACCAAGGTCGCCCAGCGTGGCTTCGGCAGCGATCTGGCCGAGGCCGTTGACGTTGTAGCTGTCGCGGATTTTGTGCAGCGCGGCGGTGAGGTCGGCGTTTCCCACAAAATAACCGACACGCTGGAAGCAGAGTGAATAGGCCTTGGAGAACGTGCGCGCAACAAGGACATGGGGAAATTTCAGGGCCAGTTTCAGGGCATTTTCGCTAGCGAAATCGACGTAAGCTTCGTCTAAAACGACGACACCCTTTTGGGCACGGCAGAGTTTTTCTAGTACGGATGTGGCGTAGCCACACCCACTTGGGGCGTTGGGCGTGGTTATAAAAGTGAGTGCGGCGTTGAAATTCCAGATTTTGCCGCGTTTTAATTCTGCGAGGTCCGGCAGAGCAAAATTTGACCTGAGCGGCACCGCATTTTTTGCCGCGCCGTGAATATCCGCGAGAACGGGATAGAGGGAATAGCCAGGTGTGAAATATTGGACTGTGGCTTGCGCGAGTTTTGAGTTTTGAGCTTTGAATTTTGAATTTGATTTTGGTTCGACGAAGCAGCGCACGGCAAGGGCGAGCAATTCATCCGAGCCGTTGCCGATAATGATATTGTCGGGTTTGCAGCGATGAAGCCTGGCCAGTTTTTCGCGCAGGACCTGGGCGGTGGGGTTAGGATACAAACGCAAGCGTCCATCCACGGCGGCTTTCACGGCGCGCAGGACCTTGGGCGAGGGCGGAAAGGGATTTTCGTTCGTGTTGAGTTTGATGAGCCCTTTGATTTTTGGCTGCTCGCCATAGACGTAAGGGTGCAAGTCGCGGACGAGCGGGCGAATGAGGGAATGCGGATTTTTCATTTCGTCCGTATTTCCGCGCTCTTTCCGTGGGCATCCAGGCCCTCCAATTCCGCGAACTTTTTCACGGCGGGCAGGGCTTTTTTCAGGGAAGCGCGATCGTATTCGACAATGCTGGTGCGGCGCTGGAACTGGTCCACGGTCAGGCCGGGGAACGATGCGCCCGCGCCGCCCGTAGGCAATGTGTGGCTCGGACCGGCGACGTAATCGCCCAAAACGGTCGGGGACAGCGCGCCGAGGAAAACCGCGCCGGCAGTCAGGATTTTCTCGGAAACTTTTCGCGGGTTGCGGGTCATGATTTCGCAATGCTCAGGCGCAAGCTGGTTGGCCAGCGCAATCGCGTCGTCGAGCGTTTTGGCCTGGATAAGCCAGCCATTGGCGTCGAGCGCGCGCTGGATGAATTCGCGGCGTTTGAGTTTGGGCAGTTGCTTTGCGATTTCGCTTTCGACGGCGCGGAGGATCTTTGGCGATGTGGTGACGAGCCAAACGTGTTCGTGGCCGGAGCCGTGCTCGGCCTGTGCGAGGAGGTCGGCGGCGGCGAACTTGGGGTTGGCAGTGTCGTCGGCGAGGATGAGGACTTCGCTAGGGCCGGGCAGCGAATCAATGGCGACACGGCCAAAGAGCAATCGCTTGGCGGTGACGACGTAGGCGTTGCCAGGGCCGAAGATTTTTTGCACCCGGCGGACGGTTTTCGTGCCGTAAGCCATCGCGGCGATGGCCTGCGCGCCGCCGACGCGGTAAATTTCCGTGGCGCCAGCCGCGCGCACGGCGAAGAGCAGCGCAGGATTGATGGCGCCGTTGCGTCCGCACGGCGTGCAAACGACAATTTCTTTGCAACCAGCCACGCGGGCGAGCGTGACGGTCATAAGCGCCGTCGAAACGAGGGGCGCGGTGCCGCCGGGGATATAAACGCCGACGCGCTGGAAGGGATCGAATTTTTCACCGACCTTTGCGCCGTGGGAATTTTTAAACTGCCAATTGCGTTGCAGGGATTTTTTGGCAAAGGCGGCGACGTTTTTCTCCGCTTCGGCGACGGCGTTGCGCAGCGATTCATCGGCCTTGAGCGAGGCAGCGAGCAGTTCAGCCTGGGTGACAGCAAGTTGATCGGCGGAAAGTTTCGCGCCATCGAATTTTTCCGTAAATTCCAATAGGGCGTCATCGCCGCGAATAAAAACCTGGTGGAGGATTTCGCTCGTGCGGCTTTCGATTTCCTGGTCGAACAGATTGGATGCGGCGGATGCTTCACGGACTCTCTCCGCGAAGTTTTTGTCGCTGTGACGGATAATATTCATCGGGTGAACAGGCTAAAGAATGCGGGAAACAAAGTCAAAACGAGGGAAAAAGACACGAATTTCACGAATTTACACTAATGCGATTTTGGGTTGATTCGCGTGAATAACTTGGAGTCAAGCACTGTCCAATGCGGACAGCAGAATGTCGAACGCGGAAATTCGCGCAAATTTGCATCAGAAATCTGTGTTTATCCACGTCCACCCTCGATTAAACAACTTATTTTAAGTGAGTTGCGCAAATCGTATATCATAAGCCGCAAATAAAAAATAGCGGTAGTGACTAACTATGACCTTTACACATTCTTTGGTAAAATGCCCGATGCTTGCTACGTGCGACGTGGTAGAACGTGTTAAACGTTCCGGTTCTTTGACAGATTTGGTTTCTGGTGTAGGAGACGCCCCGCCCTCCGTAGCAGTACTGCGGAGGGTGGAAGTGACGAGTCTCTGATTGAAGTGTCTTTGTTGCCTTCGTTTGCTTCTGTAAAAAGCTTCGCGTTTATTCGCCTGCCGCGCCGAAGCCTTGGCGAAGGCGGGTGTTGATTCGCGTAAAAACGTCTGAAACTTTCAAGCCTATTCAAGACCCCCCGGGGGGGGCGGGGGCATTTGCGTTAATTCGTGAAAGGCGCGCTTGCCATTCGTGTAAAAGTCCGGTGGGTGTCCAAGGCTACCCAAGCCTATTGAAGCCTACCCAAGGCTATTGAAGGGTAAAAATAAGAATCATTTTTTCCTTCGAGCCGAAGGGCCCGCGCCGCGTCGAAGTCCCGCTCTGCTACCGTTAGCGGGACGAAGACGGGTCCATCCTCGCCGCAATTCCGGAAGCCTACGGAAGGCTACGGAAGGCCCCGGGGGAGGGGGTGCGGAAATGTATTGGTAACGCTTTTTCCCAGTCACATGGATTGCAGTGGGCGCAGACTTGTCGAAGGGCTTGATTTAGGCGTAGAGTAGTTTCATGCGGAATCCAATCATTATAGCGCTGGATGTGGGAGCGCCGGAGGCGGCACTGGAACTGGCCACGCAACTGGCGCCGGTCTGCGGCGGATTTAAAATCGGCAACGAACTGTTTACCGCGGCGGGGCCGGACATTGTGAAGAAGATCCGTGAGCGGGGAGCGCTGGTTTTCCTGGATTTGAAATATCACGATATCCCAAACACGGTGGCCAAAGCAGTGTCCGTGGCGGTGCGCCTGGACGTGCAGATGCTAACGGTGCACGTGGGCGGCGGGACGGAGATGCTCAAGGCGGCTGAAAATGCGGCGGAAGAAACGGCATGGAAGCTGGGTCGCACGCCACCGCTGGTGCTGGGTGTGACGGTCTTGACGAGCCTGGACGGCGCGGCGCTGCGCGAGGTGGGCCTGGACGTGAACGCAGAATACCAGGTGCGGCGGCTGGCATCGGTAGCCGTGAAAGCGGGTTTGCGGGGGCTGGTGTGCTCGCCGCTGGAAATCGGCGCGTTGCGCAAGGGCCTGCCGGCGCAAGTGCAACTGGTGGTCCCGGGCATTCGCACGGGCGCGGAAAAGGCGGACGACCAGAAACGCACGATGACCCCGCGCGACGCGATTGCCGCCGGGGCGAACTGGCTGGTGATTGGCCGGCCGATCTGCGCGGCGGAAAATCCAAGAGCGGCGGCGGAGAAGATTTTGGAATCGCTCCAATAACCTCACGCAAAGGGGACGCGTCCCAAGTGCAAGCGCGGGAAACGCGGAGTGATTTGAATCGCGAAGCCCGCCCCCCTCACCCCGGCCCTCTCCCCCGATGGGGGCGAGGGAGAGGCGATGTCCTAGCCAAACTCCCAATGAAAAAGCTGGCGTAACCAGCCGAACTAATGTTAAATTCGCGCCCTTTGATTTATGGCTAAATTGACGGTTCGAGATTTGGATGTCCGCGGCAAGCGCGTTTTCATGCGCGTGGATTATAACGTGCCGCTGGAGGAAAAAGACGGGCAGATGGTCATTACCGACGCGACGCGCATCGTGGAAACGCTGCCCACCCTGAAATTACTCAGGGAAAAGGGCGCGCGCATCATCCTGGCAGCGCATTTGGGACGCCCCAAGGGCAAGAAAGACCCGACGATGTCGTTGCGGCCGGTGGCGTTCAAATTGCACGAACTGCTGAGTGTGCCGGTGGAATTTGCGGATGATTGCATCGGCGAGCACGCGGAAAAAATCGCGGCTTCACTGAAAGACGGCCAGGTGGCGCTGCTGGAAAACGTGCGCTATTACAATGAAGAGGAAGCGAATGACCCGGCGTTTGCGGAAAAGCTGGCCAAAGTGGCGGACGTTTATGTGAACGACGCCTTTGGCGCGGCACACCGGGCGCATGCTTCGACAGAAGGTGTTGCGCGCGTAGTAGCCAAACGCGGCGGCAAGTGTGCCGCGGGTTTGTTGATGGAACGCGAGTTGAAATTCCTCGGCGACGAACTGGAAAATCCGGCGCGGCCGTTTGTGGTCATTTTGGGCGGCGCGAAAGTTTCTGATAAGATCAAGGTGATTGACCGGTTGCTGGAAAAGGCGAATACGATTTTGATTGGCGGCGCGATGGCTTACACGTTCAGGCTGGCGCACGGCGAAAAGGTTGGCAAATCATTGGTGGAACCGGAGCATAAACAGACGGCGCTGGACGCGGAAACGAAGGCGAAAAAATTGGGCGTAAATTTCCAATTGCCGACGGATGTCATCGTGGCCACGCCGGTGGACACGGGCAAATTGAATAAAAAGGGCAAGCCGGTGATGGATTTTACGAACATCCAGACGGTGAAAGGAAACATTCCCGATGGCGCGGAGGGTTTTGGCATTGGGGATGAAACGGCGAAAAATTACGCCAAAATTATTTCCGGGGCAAAAACGATTTTGTGGAACGGGCCGATGGGCCTGTTTGAGGACGCGCGTTTTGCGGCCGGTACCAATACGGTGGCGCAGGCAGTAGCCGATGCGACGCAAAAAAACGGCGCGAAGAGCATCATCGGCGGGGGCGACAGCGTGAAGGCGCTCAACCAGGCCAAACTGGGCGATAAGGTGACGTTTATGAGCACGGGTGGCGGCGCGAGCCTGGAATTTTTGGAAGGTGCCGTGCTGCCGGGCGTGGCGGCGTTGTCAGACAACTAGTTTTAACGCAAAGGCGCAGAGAAGCAGAGACGCAAAGAAAATGCATTTTTCGTAAATGAACGAAAATGAAATCAGCAAAGTCATTGTTGATAGTGCCATTGAAGTTCATCGCGAACTTGGCGGTCCGGGATTGATTGAGTCCGTATATGAAGAGGCACTGGTGGAAGAACTGATGCGTCGCGGGATTACAGTTACCGATTTTGTATAAGGGAAAACAGCTTGGTACGCCGTTGCGACTGGATTTGAAAGTAAATGGGCTGGTATTGGTTGATAATAAAGCGACGAATGAATGGAATCCCATTTTTGGGGCGCAGATGCTAACATATTTGAGACTGACGAAATTGAAGTTAGGCATCATCATTAATTTTGGCGAACAATACGTGAAGAATGGAATTCATCGCGTAGTAAATGGGTTATAAAAGCTTTGCGACTTTTGAACCTTGGCGCCTTTGCGTTTAAGAATTTTAAAAATGAATAAAGAACGAAAATTGATTATTGCCGGCAACTGGAAGATGAACAAGACGGTGGCCGAGGCGCTGGCGCTGGTCAACGACCTGAAGCTGGAGCTGAAGAACGTGAAGGAAACGGACATTGTGGTTTGCCCGCCGTTCACGGCGCTGGAATCCGTTTCCAAGGCGATTTTGGAAACGAAAAATATCCGGTTGGGCGCGCAAAATATGAGCGAGAATAATTTTGGCGCGTTTACGGGCGAAATTTGCGCGGGGATGCTGAAAGAATTTTTTGTCCGTTACATCATCCTGGGCCACAGCGAACGCCGGCAGTACCAAAAGGAAAGCGACGCGCTGATCGCGAAAAAAGCGGCGGCGGCGCACGCGGCGACGTTGAAGCCGATTGTTTGCGTGGGCGAGACTTTGGCCGAACGCGAAGAAGGCAAGACGGAAGCTGTCCTGGACACGCAGGTGCGCGGGAGCCTGGCAGGATTAACGCGGGAGCAGATGATTGAGACCATCGTTGCTTACGAGCCGGTTTGGGCGATTGGCACGGGCAAGACGGCTACGACGCAACAGGCGCAGGAGGCGCATGCGTTTATCCGCGGCCTGCTAGGCAAGATTTTCGATGAAGCGACGGCCCGCAAAGTGCGCATCCAATACGGCGGGAGCGTGAAACCGGCGAACGCGAAGGAATTGATGAGCCAGCCGGACGTGGACGGCGCGCTCGTGGGCGGAGCGAGCCTGGAATCGCGAAGTTTTGCTGACATTATAAAAAATTCGATATAAAATATAAGGTATGAGTTTCATCGTAGGAATTTTGACATTTGCGCTGGTGATCAATTGCGTCGCGTTGATTTTGCTGATCCTGGTCCAGTTGCCGAAGAAAGACGCCGGGGCAGGGCTGGCTTTTGGCGGCGGCGCGGCGGATGCCCTTTTTGGCGCAGGCTCGGGCAACGCACTCACCAAGATCACCAAATGGGCGGCATTTATATTTATGTTGCTGACGGTTTTTCTCGGTTCACTGGAAGTAAAAATACACAACGGCAACCAGTCGGCGTTTGAACAGGGGGTGGAGTCACAGCAGCAAATGCAGTCGTCACCCCAGATCAAGCCGGCGACGCAACAAGCGCCTTCTTCGCCAGCCGCGAACCCGGCGGCAACGCCGTCCATGCCATTGACTCCTGCACCGAGCGCACCGGCGCCAGCCGCAACGACGTCGACGAACAAATAACGCAATGGCCATTTTTGCGACTCGCGCCCCGAAATATTTTTTGCGGGCGCGTTGTTGTTTTTTAGTTGGGATTTTTTTGGCCGGACTTTTGACCGCCGGCTGTTTTCGCCGTGAGCCGCCGGCGGACCTGACAATTATCAATGGGGCGGAGCCGGAGTCTCTTGACCCGGCCATCATCGTCAGCCAGCCGGACATGCGTATTGTTCTGGGAATGTTCGAAGGGCTGACGCGGCTGGACCCCAAAACCGGCCGGGCCGTTCCCGGGCTGGCGGAGCGCTGGGACGTTTCACCGGACGGAAAGATTTACACGTTTCATTTAAGGACGAACCTGATGTGGTCCACGGGCGAGCCCATTACGGCGGACGACGCAGTTTATTCCTGGATCCGCGCGCTGGCGCCGGCGACGGCCTCGGATTACGCAGAGGCGCTTTATGATGTAAAAAATGCCCGGGATTTTAACGCGAGCGGCATCAAGGACCCGGCGCAAGTGGGCATTCATGCGCTGGACAAACAAACCGTGCGTGTGGAGTTGGATTATCCAGCCGCGTTTTTTTTGGATATCTGCGCGTTTCCGGTAACAGCGGTGGTGCCCCGGCAAACGATTGAAAAGTACGGTGACCGGTGGATCATGGCCAGGCCGCTGCCGGGCAGCGGGCCGTATGAACTGGTTTATTGGCGGCTCAACGACCGCGTACGACTGAAAAAAAATCCGCACTACTGGGACGCGGCCAACACACAATCGGACATCATTGACATCCTGCCGATTGGTTCGCCGGACACCGCCTTCAATCTGTACGAGAGCGGCGTGGCGGACATCGTTTGGGACAAGGGCCTGGTGCCGGAGGAATTGATGGATGTGCTGTTGAAGCGCCCGGATTTTCACACGTTCAGTTATCTGGGCACGTACTTCATTCGGTTCAACGTGACGCGCAAGCCATTTGACGACCCGCGAGTGCGCCAGGCGCTGGCGCTGGCCGTGGACAAACAATCGCTGGTAAAAAAAATCCTGCGCGCCGGCGAACACCCGGCCTCGCATTTGGTGCCCGACGGCACGGCGAATTATACGTCGCCGGAAGGACTGGATTATAATCCGGCGCTGGCGAGGAAATTATTGGCGGACGCGGGCTATCCCAACGGCAAGGGTTTTCCGCGATTTGAATATACGTTTGATGCATCCACGGGGGGCGCGGCGCAAACGCATGAAGACATTGCCGTGGAATTGCAACAAATGTGGCGCGATACGCTGGGCATCCAGATGGATTTGCGCCAGGTGGAATCGAAAATATTTTTCAGCATGCTTTCGCACCTGGATTACCAGGTGGCGCGGTCCAGCTGGATCGGAGATTACGATGATGCGAATACATTTTTGGGAATGTTCGTGAGCGATGACGGCAACAATCGTACCGGCTGGAAAAATCCGGCGTACGATGCGCTCATCCTCCAGGCCAACCAACAAACGGATTTGCAGGCGCGCGAAAAGATTTTCCAGAAAGCCGAGAGCATGCTCGTCAGCAACGGCGTTCCTATCATTCCGCTGTATTTTTACCAGGGCTTGAATTATTTCGACACGAACAAAATCCAGGGGATTTACAACAACGTCGTGGACCAGCATCCGTTGCAGTGCATCGCGAAAATAAAGTCACCGTGACGCAGGAAGGCGGCTCCACACGCCCAGTTGAATCAATTGTTCCGTGGCTTTTTCAGCCCAGCCACGATTGGCCGCAGGGCTGGCGGGGCTGGGATGGAGGATTTGACCGACGCGGATGGACAATCCTGAGCAGGCTTCTTTCCCGCGTTTGGCCGCAAAATCGCCGACGCCGATGAGCCATTCGGGTTCGAGGATTTCCAAAAGGCGGTGCAGATGGGCGTCGCAGATCTTAAGTAAGGGGTTCTTTTCGGCAGGCGGCAATTTGTCCGGCGTGCGATTGAGGCCGCTCTTCTCACAAAAGACAAGGGGACAATAGTTCGCGACAAAATGTTCCTTGAAAAAATTTTCAGGTGAACCAAAGCGTTCCGCGAAAAGTCCCCAGAGGCGCCGTCCACTGACTTCCGAGCGCTGGCAATCGAAACCGGTTACAGGACGTTTAGGATTTTCGTCGGCCGGCTTTTTGATAGGGGCGGAAATTTTAAGCCAATCGCGGACGGCGGCGATTTCACCGAAGGGAATCCCGGTTTGGGCCATACCAAACGGCCCCGGGTTCATACCGAGAAAAACGACGCGCTTTTTGCCGTCGCCGAATTTCCTCAGATACAATTCATGCGCGGCCCAGGCGTAATCAAGGGGATTATAGACGTGGGTGACCGGCGGGTTGAATTTCAAACGGTCAACCTGCTCCGCAAGGTCACGCGCCGTCGCGATAAGCTCCCTGGTTTTAGCGTCGCTCACGCTTCGCTATAAGAGCGCGTGTGACCCGTCGCAAAACGGTTGCCCTTCACTCCGCTTACAACCACACCAGGCGACCGTGCGGGCGGCGGTGATTTCGGTTTTTACCGGCGTGAAGGTGGTGCCTTTGTGCGAGCCATCGCAAAACGGCTGCGTTTTGGATTGTCCACAGGCACACCAATAATAGGTGCCGGCCTCGACTTTTTGAACGTACGGCTCTTTTTGGGGAATGGCTGGTTCGCTCATGCGCTCTTTTGTAGCCGCAGGCGGCAGCGGCGGCAAATAAATTTTAACGAATTTATTTTAACAATTTGGTCAACGCGACGAATTGTTCCAGACTCAATTTTTCGGCGCGTTCCTGCAAAGAAATATCCAATCCGGCAAACGCCGATTTCAATTTTTCTTCCGGCCAGTCTGCTTTTAGGAGCTTGAACATCATCTTGCGCCGTTGCGAGAAGGCGCGTTTGATGATTTTGACAAATGCCGGACGCAAATTTTCCGGCAGCAACGGCTGTTCGCGCCGCTCCAAAACGACGCAGCCCGAATCCACGTCCGGTTCGGGGAAAAAGGAGCCCGGTGGAATTTTAAAATAGTCGCGCGGCTCAAAATCCAGTTGGACGAGGAGGCTCAAAATGCCGTAATCGTCTTCATCGGGGCTGGCGGCGAGGCGGCGGGCGACTTCCAGTTGAAGCGTCACGACGATTTTTTTCGGCGCACGGGGACCGCAGGCAAGTTCCACCAAAATCGGCGAGGCAACGGAGTACGGCAAATTGGAAACGACTTTCCAGCCGCTCCAATCGCGCGGCTCATTTTTGAGGAATTCGAGCGCGTCTTCGTAAAGCAACTCCAGCTTTGTTTGCTGAAAGCGTTCGCCCAAAAAAGCAAGCAGACGAGCATCTATTTCAACGGCCATGACATGACCGGCATTCTGTAAAAGCTGTTCTGTCAGCGGCCCAAGGCCGGGGCCAATTTCCAGGACTTTGTCTTCGCTCGAAAGTTCGGCGGCCTGGACGATGCGTTGCAACTGATTTTGGTCGTGCAAAAAATTCTGGCCGAGGGATTTGGTAAGCTGGATCCCGTTCACTTCCAGGATTTGCCGCATTTCGTTTAACTTCATTACAACGCAGCAAGAATTTTCGCCAAGACGACGACGGTTTTCGCCAGTTGCGCTTTGCTAATCGTGAGCGGGGGCGTAAAGCTGATGACATTGCCGTGAGCACCCTCGGGCAAAAGGATGTAGCCGCCGCGCAGCATCTTTTTAATCGCGGCAAAAGTATCGACGGCTGCGGGGGAGCCATTGGGCAAATGCAGCGCGAGGCCGGCCATCAGGCCAAGGCCGCGGGCGATCATTTTTAGTCTTGGGTTTTTAATTTTTTTCAGTTCGGCCAGGAGGAAATTGCCCAGTTCCGCGCTTTGTTCGCAAAGGTGGAGCCGCCGGATTTCTTTGATTTGCGCCAGCGCCATGGCGCAACCGACAGGATGGCCGAGAAAAGTACTGGTATGAATGGCCTCGCCCTCGGATGCCGGCCAGGCTTCATCCATTAAATCCGCTTTGCCAACGCACGCGGCGAGCGGGAAACCGCCGGTAAGGGCTTTGCCCAGGCAAACCAAATCCGGAACGACATGGTTATGCTCGCAAGCAAACCATTTTCCGGTGCGGCCAAAGCCGGTATAAACTTCATCAACGATCAACAACGCTCCAACGTCATCGCACAGTCTCCTGAGCAATGGCAAAAAATCGGGCGGAGGGACGACGATGCCGCCCCGGGCCTGGACGGGTTCCACGAGGACCGCCCCGATATGACGGCGCTTGAGAAAATGCCAGATGAGCGATTCGGTGGTGGCCAGGTCACTGCGCAAACTCGGGAAAGGCGCGAATTTTGCGAATTCACGCAGTTGGGCGCGGAACGGCGCGCGGAAAAAATCGCGATGGGTGACGTTGAGGGTTCCGTAGCCCAGCCCATGATAACCGCCGGTGAAGGCAAGAACTCCTTTTTTTTCCGTGGCCAGCATGGCGGTCTTGAGCGCGACTTCGACAGCCTCAAAACCGGAATTGCAAAAAATCGTTTTGCCGGCGGACCGGGTCCATCGTTCGAACGTGATCCGGCTCAGTTCCCGGGCAAGCTCGGCCTTGCGCGCGTGGGGATGCACGTCGCCCATGGCGTGGAGCAGTTGCGCCATTTGCTTTTGGCCGGCTTTGACGACGCTGGGATTGGCATGACCCGCGGCAGCGACGCCAAAGGCCGCGGTCAAATCCAGATATTTTTTGCCGTCGGCATCCTGGACATTCACGCCTTGGGCGCGTTCCCAGACAATCGGCCAGGAACCGTCCCGTGGGGCATAAAGAACATTTTGTGATTCGTAATCGCGGAGCAGATGCAGGGTTTCCGTGGTGCTCATGAATTTACAATTTTGGATTTGCAGTATTATTCCGGCTTAAATTCCGAAGCATCGTAAACGGTTAATTGTAAATCGCAAATTTAAACGCCTCTCTGTTCCGGCGGCCAGATGATTTTATGCAATTGCGCCTGGAAACGCACCGGCAGGGCATCGGCGATGATTCTTCCGACCAATTCGCGGCGCGAAATGGGCGTTTGGCCGGACGGAACTTTTTTAAGGGATTTATTTTGCTGCTCGGGCGCAAGCGGATGGACCCACGAAAAAAGCAACGGACAGATTTTTTGCAGGTGATAATTGGCGATTTGCTCTTTTGCCCACTCGTAGTCTTCATGGGTACCAATGACGAATTTGATTTCATCGGTCGCTTTCAAGTGAGCGACGTTTTCAAAACGGTTGCGCGCGGATTCGCCACTTGAAGGGCATTTCAAATCCATGATGCGGTGAACGCGTGTATCCACAGTGGAAATATCATGCGCGCCGCTGGTCTCGACCAGAACAGTAAAGCCCTCATCGCAAAGCTGTTTCATCAGGGGCAGGGAATTTTTTTGGAGGAGCGGTTCGCCGCCGGTCAGTTCGATTAACGGGAGCGGCGCATCGTGATAGGACGCGGCCAGCTTTTTTATTTCACCCAGAATTTTCGCAAACGTCATTTTTTTACCTTCGGTGAAGGCGTAGGCTGTATCGCAGTATGAGCAGCGCAAATCGCACGCAGTCAGGCGAATGAAAATGCACGGGAGGCCGGCGAAGGTGCTTTCTCCCTGCAAGCTGAGATAGATTTCATTAATGACGAGCATGTCGGACACCCGGAAAATGTAGCCTTTTACCTGCGAATGGTGAACATCATAGTGAGAGCAAAACGTGGAAAAATGCCCGAAAAATGGTATTTTAAAGGAAGATCAGCCATGAATAACCTGCGAAAACGACTTTTTGTTTTCATTTCCATTTGTGCCGCATTTGGTTGCGCACCGGCGCAGGGGCAGGATTTGGGCATGATCGGCGTCAACCTGCTGCGGGAAGTGGGGACAAATTTAAATGGCTCTGGCATTCGCGTTGGGCAGCCGGAGGCGGCGGAGGATACAAATGGGATTATGTGGGAAATCAACCCGACCACCGTCTCCGAACCGACCAACCTCTTCACTTGGTATTCCAACGGCGTGTCGAGCGCGACTTATCCCAATTCTCTCGGCCAGGAGTCCGGGCATGCCTACCAGGTGGCGTACAATTATTACATTCTGGCCACGGGGGTGGCCACGAACGTCGGGCACGTGGATAACACGGAAGCCGATGATTATTACAACGACTATCTTACCAAATCCAAGTTGCTGGCCCTGAATATCACGGACCTGGTGGTTAATCAAAGTTTCACTTTTGGTTCCCTCAGCACCACTGACCAGGAGACGGTTGATTCGGTGTATGATAATTATTCCGCGCAATACAGAATGCTGTTTGTTTCAGGGGCGAACAACGGCGGTCCGGTCTGTGCTCCAGCCACTTCTTATAATGGCATCGGTGTGGGCGCTTTTGGCGCTGGAAGCAGTTCGAGTGTCGGGCCGACGGTTGACAATGGCCGCTGCAAGCCGGACATCACGGCTCCCGCGCCGGAGACGAGTTTTTCCACGCCGCAAGTTGCGGGCGCCGCAGCCATCCTGATACAAGCCGGATTGCGCGGCAACGGCGGAAGCGATACGAATTCGGCTGTAAAAACGATTACCGTCAAAGCACTCCTGCTGAATGGCGCAGTGAAACCGGGCGATTGGTCAAACGTGCCGCCTTCACCGCTGGATTACCGTTATGGCGCGGGAGTTTTGAATGTTTTTAATTCTTACGAAGAGCTGACATTTGGCAAACATGGTTATGTTTTTTCGTCAAACATTCCCATGAGCACGGCGCATCCGCCGGTCATGACGACGGCTTCTATTCCCGTTTTAAGCGGTTGGGATTACAACACCAACACCAGCACTTCATCCATGGACGCGGTAAACCATTACTTTTTCAATGCCACCAATGCCACGCAAGGCGCGGCGTTCACGCTTGCCTCGACACTGGTTTGGAACCGGCACCAGAGCAAAACGAACATTAATAATCTCGCGCTGTACCTTTACAACACCGCCAACAGCAATCTCGTTGCCTCCAGCACAAGCGTGGTGGACAACGTGCAGCACATTTTCGTCCCGCAACTGGCGCAGGGTCGTTATGATTTGCAGGTCTGGAAGGCCGGCGGAGGAAACATCGTCACCACCAATGAACCCTACGCACTGGCATGGCAAATTACCTCAACATCCCTGAACATTGTCAGGTCGGGAACGAATTTATTTTTGAGCTGGCCGGTTTATCCGGCGGGTTTTACCGTTGCCGGCGCGCCGAGCTTAAATTCCCCGATTAGCTGGAATACGAACAACTTTTTCGCACCAGCTTATACAAACAACCAAAATATCGTTTGGTTGAGCCCGGCGAACAGCGCACAATTTTTCCGGTTGCAGATGCCGGATTTTTGAACGTTCAAACCTTAACCGCCGCCGTCCAACAATTTACGCCGAATTGGGCCTTGAATTTTTCAGCAAGGGTTTCGGCTGCCGGGAGATTTTCACAAATGGCAAAGGTCGCTGAACCGCTTCCGGACATGAGCGCAGCCAGCGCGCCGCTCGCGAGCAGAAATTCCTGGTATAGTTGCAGGATGGGAAATTTTTCAAACGCGGGCGCTTCGAGCGAATTATAAAATTGGGCGGCGGCGGCTTTGAGATCGCTGGTTTGCAGGAGTGAAATCAATTTTTGGGCGCGGCCTTTTTGCCCGTCCAAAGCGGCGGGGAACCGCGCCAGATTTTTGTAGGCCCACGGCGTCGCTATGCCAAAGCCCGGATGAATCAAGAGAAATGCCCGGCCATCGAACGCGGGAAATTTTTCCAGCGATTGGATTTTTTCCCCGCGGCCAATTCCCAGCGCCGGCTTGTCCTGCAGGAAAAAGGGAATGTCCGAGCCGAGCGAGGCGGCAATTTCAAAAAGCTTTTCCGTGGCCAGCGGCTTGCCGAACAGTTCATTGAGCGCAAGCAGCGTCGTCGCGGCGTTGCCGCTGCCGCCACCGAGACCGGCCGCCATCGGGATTTTCTTTTCCAAATGAATTTTGACGCCGCCAGAGATTCCAGATGCAGCCAGAAATTTTTCCGCCGCGCGAAAAACCAAATTGTCCGGGCCGGTGGGCAGACTCTTTTCGCTGCACAAGAGCTGGATGCCCTTTCCAGCGCGTTCGAAAGTAATTTCATCGCACAGGTTGAGGGGTTGGAGGACGGTTTCGAGCTCATGAAAGCCGTCGGCGCGCCGGCCCAGAATGTTCAGCAGCAAATTAACTTTGCAGGGAGATTTCTTTAGCATGGCTGGAGATTTGTGAATGACTGAACACAGGACAAATTAGCAAGGCCGCCCGCAGGGTTGAAGCGGAAAACGGCGAATTACTTCTGCAAACTCTTGAACCTTAGTACCAGATCGCAATCAGGGTTCCAGTACCAGGCGCGGAACAAAAGGATGTCGCCGTCGTGCCAGGCGACGGTGACCTGGTCCGGGGAAGCATCGGCCACGTCGAGCACTTCACACGAATGGGGGAAAAGTTTCCGCGCAAAGGCCGGGGAGCCGTCGGCACCTTTGCGGAGGGAAACATAGGGCGCGCTGAACGCCTGGTACGGCAGGTAGTGATGCTCGGGAATCAGGAGGACGTCCGGTCGTTCTTCGGCCAGGAGGCGCAATTGCCATGCTTCGTCGGGCCGGAAAATTCCGCAGGTTGAATCAATATAAAACAATGTCGCGCCCCAGTTTGTACGGGCGTAGTCGATTTTATCGAGCAGGAGTTGTTTCATATCCAGCACGGCAGTTTGCCGGGGCACACCGTGGTCGAAAACCAGTTGCTGGGGACGAATGGTGACGCCGACGCGCAGTCCGGCGTCGCGGAACCGTTTAAAAAATTCTACGGCTTCAGGGGCCATCTCGGGCGCCAGCGCCTTCACGAAACGGGGATCACCAATGTAGCTGATTTTATGGGGATATTCTTCGCCCTCCAGGTTCCAAACAATCACACCTTGCGCCCCGGCGCGCTTGAGCACCGCGATGCTGGCGTCAGCATAATCCATCAAGGCCTTTCGGAACCGTTCCTGGCCACCGGGTCCCGTGACATCCAGGTTGGGATCACTAAACCAACCGCGCGGATTTTTGGCGGAGGCATGGAAATTCGAAGCGGGAAACAAGACACCAATGGGCCGGCGGTCCGGCCAGCGGACACCCATCGGCCAAACGAGCCACGCGATTGCAGCAATCATCAAAAGCACCACGGCAAGGATACTAATTAGAAGTTTCTTCTTTGAGTGCGGAGGAACGGGAACGAGTTGTTTGCAGACCGGACAGCTAATCCGCCTGCCGCGATACCGTGTGGAGAATGCAAAAGGCTTGCCGCAATGCGGGCAGGTCATTTTTAATTTGGCCATAGCAATGCGGCGGCTGCGCGGCAGGTGAAGAAACCAAAAAAAACAATGCCCGGCAAACTATTCTTCGGGCGCGGACCCACGCTTTGAGTTCACGGGGAGCGCGCTCCGGGAATTACGCGACTACGTTATTCGTGCCACAGGACACAGGCGCAGGAAGCGCTTTGCCTGATATTTCTGTCACCACTTTTTTCAAAACGTCTTTCAACTCATGTTCTTTGAAGGGCTTGGAAATGTAACCGTCCATGCCGGCGGCCAGGCATAGTTCGCGGTCGCCTTCCATAGCGCAGGCGGTCAGGGCAATCACATGCGTGTGAGAAAGATTTTCTGCGCGTTCAATTTCGCGAATTTTCTGGACGGTGGCGTAACCGTCCATTTCCGGCATCTGGCAGTCCAGCAGGATGACGCGATACTTTTTTTCACGCCAGGCCTTTAAAACTTCCACGCCATTGACCGCCACGTCCACGCGGCAGCCAATCTTGGCGAGCTGGCGCATTTCAACGAACTGGCTGATTTGATCGTCTTCGCCCAGCAGGACTTCAACGCCGTTTAAAATGCCTGCGTCGTCCGCGGCGATTAATTCAGGGCCGGAGGTATTGGCCACCAGGAGCTTCCCGGATTTCTGTTTTTGCAATCGCAAGGTAAACCAAAAGGTCGAGCCTTTGCCGGGAACGCTGTCCACGCCGATTTCCCCGCCCATCAATTCCGTGAGCCGCTTGCAAATGGCGAGGCCGAGGCCGGTGCCGCCGAATTTGCGCGTGGTGGAGGTGTCGGCCTGCGTAAACGATTGGAACAATTTCTTCCGGGTTTCTTCCGACAGGCCGATGCCGGTGTCATGGATGGAAAAGCGCAACTGCGCTTCTTCGTCCGGTTTGCTGATTTGGGTGACTTCGAGGGTAACGCCGCCTTTTTCGGTAAACTTGACGGCGTTGCCCAAAAGATTGAGGAGGATTTGCCGGATCCGGGAGGGATCGCCAATGAGCTGGTTCCAAATCTCGGGCGCAATGGAATATTCCAGGTTCAATTTTTTCTCCCGGGCGCGCGGGGCGAGCAGTTCGACGGCGCCTTTCACCGTCTGGGACAAATCAAATTCCACATGGTCCACGGTCATCTTGCCAGCTTCGATCTTGGAGAAATCCAGAATGTCGTTGATGATGACCAGGAGCGCATCGGCGCTGATTTGGATGGTCTGGACGTAATCGCGCTGCTCGGCGCTGAGGGGAGTATCGAGCAGCAAATTCGCCATACCCACAACGCCATTCATCGGGGTGCGGATTTCATGGCTCATGTTGGCCAGGAATTCGCTTTTAGCTTTGCTGGCCACCAGCGCGCCCTCGGCCATGTGCTGGGCCTTTTCGGTGGCGATTTTCAAAAGGTTATTCGCCGTGGCCAAATCCAGGTTGGTTCTTTCCAATTGGGCGGTCCGGCTGCGCACCATCTTTTCCAAATCTTCCAGGCGCATTTTTGCCTGGTAATAGAGGTGCCATTTCTCCGTCATGGAAATGGCGAGTTGCAGAACTTCAATATTGTCGAAGGGCTTCTTCAAAATCACCAGGCGGTCGGAATAGCCGAGTTTTTTGAGCATGTCCTCCCAGGAATAATCGGAATAGGCGGTGCAGATAACCACCTGCAGGTCGGGATATTTCTGCCAGATTTGCGACGTCGTTTCGACGCCGTCCCAGCCGGGAGGCATCCGCACATCCACAAAGGCCATGGCATAAGGGCGGCCTTCCGAAAGACTTTTCTCAATCGCATGGAGGCCTTCCTGCCCCTGCATGGCGGAATCAATTTCGAATTGAGGCAGCTCCGATTTCGCTTCTTCGGCGCCAAACAAGACGGCTTCCGCCTTGGTCAGATGGTCGGTCTCCATCGTACGCTTGCCGAGGATTTTTTTAAAGTCATCGTGAATGGCCTTGTTATCGTCAATGACGAGGATGCGATGATTGCTGTCAGGATTTAGGTTGCTCATAGGACCTTATTTTTTGGCGGGGTTGACAGGGAGTTCCAAAGTAAACGTAGCGCCACGGCCGGGTCCCTCGCTGAAGGCGCTTAGCGAGCCGCCCAGTTCCTTGGCGACAATCGCGCCGTTGTGCAGGCCGAAACCATGGCCTTCCTTGCGCGTGGTAAAACCGTGGTTGAAAATGCGCGTTAAATTCTCTGGCGCGATGCCAATGCCGTTATCGATGACGGAGATTTTGACTTTGCCATCGCCGTTAAAGACGCGGAGGGTAATTTGCTTGTCGTTCTCTCCCCGATCATCGCAAGCGTACTTGGCGTTGCGAATGAGGTTCACGAGAATTTGGAGGACCTTGTGTTTTTCCGTCAGCACCGGCGGGACATCGGCGAAATCGCGGACAATTTTTATGTTGTGGCGGGTCATCGCGCCTTTGTTGAGCTGCATGGCATCTTCGACCAGCCCGACCACCGGCAGGTTTTCCGCCACGCCAATCGTCTTGGCATAATTTTGCTGGGTCGTGACGATGTCCTTGATGTGCATGATATTGCCGCCCAAAGATTTGACCTCTTCCAAAATCTCGTTTTGTTCCTGCGCGAGGTGGGTTGCCAGGCTGGCCAGATAACCCGGCAATTGTTTTCCCTTGGGATCGTTGGCAAAGAAATCTCCGAGATTGCTTTCATGCTCCTTGATAAGTGCGACGACTTTGGTGAGGCTGGAAGCTTTCGATTTTCGGATTTTCTCCCCAATCACCGAACTGGAGACATTGACGCTGTTCAGGACATTGCCGACGTTATGCAAAACGCTGGTGGCGACCTCGGCCATGCCCGCCTGGCGGGACG
>Ga0206887_10001_pt1 | contig 46362 bp, 40 predicted proteins | sample Alteio_BWOrgHeat_89_FD_153248 | JGI IMG/M metagenome (GOLD analysis project Ga0206887, IMG submission 153248) | Enriched cells from forest soil in Barre Woods Harvard Forest LTER site, Petersham, Massachusetts, United States - Alteio_BWOrgHeat_Nextera3 ...
TGCACAACGGCATCGAGTATGGCGATATGCAATTGATTTGCGAGGCGTACAACATCATGAAAAACGGCCTGGGCATGACCGCGCCGGAAATGCATGAGGTCTTTGCCGAATGGAACAAGGGAGAGCTGGACTCGTACCTGATCGAAATCACCCGCGACATCCTGGCTTACAAAGACACGGACGGCACACCGCTCGTGGACAAAATTCTCGATACCGCGGGCCAAAAAGGCACCGGCAAATGGACGGTGCAAAACAGCGCTGACCTGGGCATGCCGATCACATTGATTGCCGAGGCGGTTTATTCGCGCTGCGTTTCGGCCTTGAAAGATGAGCGCGTGAAGGCGGCCAGGAAATTGAAGGGGCCGAAGCCGCTGTTGTCCGTTTCCAAAAATGCCGCAAAGAAAAAAGCTTTCATTAACGACGTTCGCGATGCGCTCTACGCCTCCAAAATCATTAGCTACGCGCAGGGTTACATGCTCATGCGCGCAGCGGGCATGGAATACAAATGGAACCTGAACATGGGCGGCGTGGCGCTCATGTGGCGCGGCGGGTGCATTATCCGCTCGCGCTTCCTCGGCAAAATCAAAGAAGCCTACGATAAAAATCCCAGGCTGCTGAACCTGTTGCTCGACGACTATTTCCGCGGCGAAATCAAGCGGTGCCAGAAAGGCTGGCGCAATGTCGTGGCTTCGGCGGCCAAGAAGGGCATCCCGGCGCCCGCGTTCAGCACGGCTCTGGCATTTTATGACCAGTATCGCAACGCGGTGTTGCCGGCGAACCTGTTACAGGCGCAACGGGATTACTTTGGCGCGCACACGTACGAACTCATTGACAAGCCGCGCGGCCAGTTTTTCCACACCAACTGGACGGGCAAAGGCGGCACAACGGCCAGTGGCAGTTATACCGTGTAGTTCGGCTCAATCGGGTGGCTTTAATTCCTGCAAATTGGCAAGCTCCTTTGCCGACAGGAAACTCATGCCCACTTCGAACGACGCATCCGTCCAGCCGAAGCCTTCCGGCGTAAGATAATCGAATTTTGTCCCGACGTTTCCGTATTCAACGAACACCTCGTGTGAACCGGTCACAACATTGTATTTTTCGGGGATGACACCATCGTAGTCATGCGCATTTTTTGCGATGGTATAAAGCCAGCGATAAGCGAGTTGTGCGGCTTCGGTGTCATAGCCGTAATTTTTCAAGCCCTGCCACGCGAGCATTTGATGAGGCGCCCAGCCATAGGGATAATCCCATTGCCGCTGGTCGTGAGTGCGCGCGGCGGCCACGGATTCCTCCGCGCTGGCGGCCAGGCCGGCATACTGTTCCAGTTTTTCCTGCGCGCAAGAAACCATTCGCCCGGCGCGTTGGCGATCCGCGACATCGTTTGTGTCCAGCAATTCGGCCCAAAGTGGATAGAGTCCGGTTGCACTAATATAGGAAGAGCGCTTTTGGCGGATAAAATCGCAGTCGAAGAAAAATCCACGGCGGTCGTCCCACATTAGGGCCATCATGGCTTCCTTGCGTTGCCGGGCCTGCCGGCGCCAATAGGAGGCTTCAGCAAGGCTTCCCTTTACGCCGGGCAGTATTCCGCCAAATTCAGTTTCGATGACTTCCGCCAAATCCATTTCGCATTTGTAGAGCAGCGAATTTAAATCCACGGTCACAAAATCCGCCGCGCGATCGTCGAAACGATGGGTCGTATCATGACCCGATTCGCGCATGGCACGGTCCTGTTTGAAAAATTCGGCCAGGGTTGTTCCATTCACGGTCAAATTGGAAAAATCGCCGCAGTACAGGTATTCGTTCATAAACCGAAATGGCGTCAGCGACAAACCGGCTTGAGAATTTGCCTGTGCCAGCCATGGCTCGATTTGGTCGTCGTAAGCGCCCGTTTGGACTTCAGGGCAGGGGCCATCGCCGGAATCGTAATAACGATTCAAGGTGTATTGGCCGAGATGGACCACTCGGTTGGACGACATCCAAATATGCTGGTATTCGTCCATCACCGTCTTGAGCGCGGACGCGAGCCAGTTTTTATCTGCGGCGCCGGACTCGTAAACGGCGCGGATGATGGAGGTGAGAAATGGCGGCTGCGAGCGCGTGAGGTAATACGTGCGGTTGGCATTGGGAATTTTTCCGTAAAATTTTATTTCATATAGAAGATTGTCCGCCATGCCGCGCGCCAGGTCTCTCCGGCCGTCCTGCAGCAGGCCGAGCGTGATGAAATAACTGTCCCAGCAATAAAGTTCATTAAAACGCCCGCCCGGCACGACATAGGGGACGCCGGAAATTTTCCCGGCCGCGTTGGTCGCCAATGCCAGGGACAGAAGCCCGTGCGCGCCATCCAGGCTGCGGACGAACGCGCCGGTGATTTTGTCCGGTGATGGCAACAGGACAATTTTTAACGGGCGTGAGGCATCCATTGTTTCTCCAGGCGATTTAAAATAACGGACGGCATTCGTATCGGCAGCGGGCACGTAAAGGTAATCGTCTTTGGAATCGGTTTTGGGGTCGGGGACGACGCGGTCCAGGTGGTCTGCGTCAATCTGCCGTGTCAGGGCATCCCAGTAATATTTTTTGATGAGCCGGTGGGTGCGGTCCACGACGGGCTCAGTGAAATTAATTTCATCGAGAGAAATTTCGAAATGATGCCCGTCATTGGCATGTTTGAGTGCCTGCAACAAAAGGGACAGGGGATAGGCGCCCTGGATGGTTTCGATGGGCACACCGTTGGTCCCGCAAATGACGAATGGAGTAAGATGGTCGTGGACGGTGATTTTCTTATCGCCATCTGTATCTTCCTGCGCCACCAGCCGCGCGAAATTATCCGGCACAGAAATTGTTTGGGAAAAAACGGGCGCAACCATGGCGCAAAACAGGATGGCCGCCAAAAACCACGCTCCTTTTATCACACGCCAACCTATCACATTTTTTGGGAATTGAAAACTTCTGGTGAACGGTTCTGGTTTTGCTATCGTTTTCGGCAACCAGACTTCTTCCATGAAAAAATATCTGACGGAATTTATCGGCACATTTTTTCTCGTTATGACGGTCGGCATGACCGTCATTGAGCCCGGCGCGGGCGCCATGGCGCCGCTGGCCATCGGTTCCGCGTTGATGATTATGGTATATGCCGGCGGGCACGTTTCCGGCGGGCACTACAATCCCGCCGTGACGCTGGCCGTCTGGCTGCGCGGACGCTGTCCGGCCTCAGACGTTGTGCCATACTGGGTCTCGCAGATCCTCGGAAGCCTGCTTGCGTCACTGGCCGTGCTGACCATCAAACACAACCCCACGATGTACCCAATGGATATGAGCCAGCATTCGGGACAATTTTTGGCGCTCCTGGCCGAATTTATCGGGACCTTCGCGCTCGCCTATGTGGTGCTGAATGCGGCGACGTCCAGGGGCACGGCGGGAAATTCCTTTTATGGTTTGGCGATTGGGTTCACCGTCATGACCATGGCCTATGGGCTGGGCGGCATTTCCGGCGGCGCGTTTAATCCCGCCGTTGCGACGGGTATCACGGTCATGCACATCGTCAAAGCTTCGGACTGCTGGATTTACCTTATCGGAAATTTCGGCGGTGCGGCGCTCGCGGCGATGACGTTCAAATTTATCAATCCCGAGGACAAATAACGTTGTCCGTTTGCCAACGTGTCGCTTCCGGCCTTTTTTTACGCGCAACCGGACGGCGTTTTGCTTTCCGTCAAGCTGCAACCGCGAGCGGCGAAAAATCAGATCAACGGCACACAAAGCAATGAATTAAAAATCCAGGTCACAGCCCCGCCCGTGGATTCGGCGGCAAACGAAGCGCTGGTTCAATTGCTGGCGGAAAAGCTGGATTGCGGGCGCAATCGGATTGAGATTATTCGCGGCCAAAAATCACGGCATAAAACCGTGAAGCTATATGGATTCACAGCAGAAGAGGCCTTTCAAAAAATCGGCATTGGAGGATGAATTTTATTCCAAAGGAACAAAACAGCATGAATTGGCATATAAAGTGGGGAAACCCGCTACATCGTTGATATTGCCGGATTTAACCCGCTACATTTTGGCCGGCAGATTATGTTTGTCACCTTTTCCGCCTTTCCTGCCACTTATGCGGCGTTATGATATTAAATAGCATGATTTCAGACGTGTCCCGGACGGATTCCGAATTGGTCGGCGCGAGCCTGTCCGGCAACTGCGATGCCTTTGGCCAGATCGTGGCACGGTACCAGAGCCTGGTCTGCTCGCTGGCTTACAGCGCCACGGGCAGCCTGAGCCAGAGCGAAGATTTGGCGCAGGATACCTTTGTGACCGCGTGGAAGCAGCTTTCGCAATTGCGCGAGCGGGAAAAATTGCGCTCGTGGCTCTGCGGCATCGCCAGGAACCTGATTAACAACTGGCTGCGCAAGCAGGGACGCGAGCCAAGCCATCACGCCGAACCTCTTGAAGAAGTTTCCGAATCCCGGTCGCCTGAGCCGTTGCCCATCGAGCAGGCGATTTCCCGGGAGGAAGAAGCGCTCTTATGGCATTCACTCGAACGCATCCCCGAAATTTATCGCGAACCGCTGGTCCTATTTTACCGCGAGCATCAATCGGTGGAGACCGTCGCGGCGAATTTGGAGTTGAGCGAGGACGCGGCCAGGCAACGGCTCTCGCGCGGGCGGAAATTGTTGCAGGAACAGGTGCTGGCGTTTGTTGAAGGCGCATTGCAACGGACCAATCCCGGCCAGGCATTTACTTTAGGCGTCATGTCGGTGCTTCCGGCCATGACGATTTCCGCCAAGGCCGCGATGCTCGGCGCCGCCGCGGCCAAAGGCAGTCTCGCGGCGAAATGTGCGGGATTGATGGGCCTGCTGGGTTCGCTCTTAAGCCCGATTATGGGGTTTTTCACTATCTGGCTGGGCTATCGCACGACCATGGAAACAGCGCGCTCGGACCGCGAACGCCAGTACACCCGGGGCTTTTACCGGCAACTCGTAGGATGCATCGCCGTCTTTTTTGTCCTTTATTTCGCGTTGATCTGTTGTGGTCCTTGGCTGATAAAAACAAATAATTGGTTGTTTGTAAGCCTGGTCATCGGCCTGGCCGTGGCTTATATCATGACCATTGCCGGCTTTTCTGTGCAGGGCTATCACTCACGGAAGAAGTTACTCGCCTCGCTCACGCCGGAAGAAATCGCGACCCGGCCCACGCAGCCGGTCTGGGAATACCGCAGCCGTTTCAGCCTGTTCGGGCTGCCGTTCATTCATATTCGTTTTGGTGATCGGTTAGGCGAACCGATCAAAGCATGGATCGCCGTTGGCGATTGTGCATTCGGGGTTTTATTCGCCTTCGGGGGATTGGCCATCGCGCCGGTGAGCATCGGCGGTTGCGCCGTTGGTTTGTTTTCTTTCGGGGGATTGGCCCTTGGCGCGCTGGTGCTGGGCGGCATGGGTTTTGGCGTTTGGGTTTTTGGAGGGCTGGCGATTGGCTGGCAGGCATTCGGTGGCTGTGCCATCGCGCTGAATGCGGCGTGGGGCGGCTATGCCATTGCCCATGATTTTGCGCTCGGTGGACTGGCCCATGCCTTGCAGGCGAACAATGACATTGCGACTCAGGTCATGATGGCCAATCCCTTTTTCAAAATCTCAGACAAGGTCTTGCCGTATTTGTTCTGGCTCAACCTGGTTTGGTTCATTCCCGTGGTGGTTCAAATGAAGGTCATCAGGCGGCTGGCGCGCAAAAATGCGCAGCGGCAGAATGTTTAGTCTATACACAAAAGGCGATTCCAAGGAGGCAGAATAAAATAGTTGTCTCCTTTTGGCGTTGGCGCACATATAAGGGTGAATGAGCGATGCGCCTGATACTGAATTGCTGGAGCAATTCGCCCGGGACCAGTCCGAGGACGCCTTTGCCGAGCTGGTACGGCGGCATATCGGCCTGGTGCATTCCGTGGCGTTGCGGCACACGGTCAATCCGGAACAGGCGCAGGACATCACACAGGCGGTGTTTATCATCCTGGCGCGCAAGGCCGGCTCGCTCCGGTCTGGAGTCGTCCTGCCCGGCTGGCTGTATCACACGGCGCGGTTCACGGCGGCCAACTTTCAACGGGTAGAAATGCGCCGCATCCACCGTGAACAGGAGGCCTTCATGCAATCCACCCTGGAAGAACCCGCATCCGACGCTCTCTGGCGCGAACTCGCCCCATTGCTCGACGACGCCATGGGACGTTTGCGCGCGGGCGACCGCGATGCCATTGTGCTCCGCTTTTTTCAAAACCAAAGCCTGGCGAAAGTCGGTGCTTCGATGGGCATTGCCGAGCGTGCCGCGCAAAAACGCGTGAATCGCGCGCTGGAAAAACTGCGAAAAATTTTTACACAACATGGCGTGACTTCAACAACGACGACAATCGCGGAAACCATCTCAGCTCATTCCATTCAAATTCCGCCGGAGACGCTGGCAAAATTGATGATCACCGCCGCGATAACCAAAGGCGCGACGGCTTCGGTCTCTTCCATCGCGCTGGCCAAGGCGACGCTCGTCGCCATGAAAACAAAAACGCTCGCAATTACCTCAGCGCTTGCCACATTTATCATTTTGGGAGCAGGCACGCTATTTTTGGCTGAATCGAAAACGAATCAGCCCCCTGCTATCACATCTCAGCAATATCAGGTCACTGGAGACATACAAACCACCTACTATGACAAACAAGGCAATGTTGCTACCAGGATATCCGCCACCTTTACAGCACGGCTATCCAATCAAACGTGGGAGATAATCATGCCAGCCTCTCCAAAAGGAGATTATGCGCAAATTTCGTTTGATGGCACAAATATGTATCAATTGCTCGATATGGAGGCTGGCGTGGCGGCCATGCGTGCGAGAGGAAGCAGCGTCGCTGACAATTTAGCCAATGGGTTTGTCGCAAGGGTAGAAGTCCCTCACGACGCTTTTACAGAAGCTTGCGGACTTGTATGGCTGGCTTTCGCGTCGGGCAATTACTTCGAAAAACACCGGCAAAACGAACTCCTGGAGCAGCCTTATTACCAACGGGAAATGCGGCCGCCCAGCCGAATTTTCGATTCGGTTAAAACCCCGGCCACGTGGACCATGGAAAATAAATTACCTGCCCACGTTGTTTATTATGCGGAAGACGGAACTACAAACGCCGAATATGATGTATCGGCATTTAAGCCGTTCAGTGGCCATCAATTGCCATCAGAGGCCACTCTTGACGTTTACTATGATATCGCCCCTTACGTAAAAACCTCGCCGGAAATGATCGCGGCAAATCACCATGTATTCTGCGAATATCGTATTGCGACAAAAACGTTGGCAGCTTTACAGGAGCCACTTATGTTTCCTCCCAGAGTGCCGGTTTTAACCGATATAACGGATTATCGATTAAGAAATCAGGCGAATCCGTTCAGGGCGGTCTTTTACAAGACGGATCAGGCTTTTAAAACCGAAGCTGAAGTTCAAAAATTACCTAAAAATCAGAAACTAGAACTCTACACCGCGACGCGGAAGGTTGTTAGGCCGGTGGCGGACTCTTCCAGCCATATTATTAGAAATGCCCTGATTGCAGTTTTTCTGGCTTTCAGCGGAACAGCTTTGTTTCTCTTTTTGAGAAAGCCGGGGCAAGGCTTGCCGTCGCGGCGATAGCGCAAAGTTTTCGAATTCGCATCATGCAATATCTGTTCTCACAGCCAATCCGGCGAATGATACTGAATGGGAGATTTTCTCCGCCAGTTCCTCGGCCGGATAGGTCCAGATTTCGGCCAGCGTAGGATGATAATGCGGCATCGCGGCAAGCTCCTGCACCGTCATGCGCTTGGCCATGGCCGCGACGATTTCATGGATCAATTCGCCGCCGATCGGCCCTGCGCAGGCGCCGCCAATGATTTCGCCGGATTTCGGGTCCGCGAGCAATTTCACGAAACCATCCATCGCATTCATAAGGATGGATTTGCCGTGGTCGTTGAAGGGATAACTCGAGGCCAAAAAAGGAATACCCCGCGCGGTGGCTGCTTTTTCCGTGAGGCCGACGAATGCCAGTTGCGGCTCGGTAAACACCACCGAAACCAGCAGCCGATAGTCCACGCGCATGGAATTTGGCCTGGCGATGTTGCGCCCGGCAATTTCGCCCTGGCTCGTTGCGATGTGCACAATCTCGTACGGCCCGGCGCAATCGCCCGCGGTATAAATATGCGGCGCGCTGGTCTGCATACGCTCATTCGCGATGATGGTCCCGTCCGGCCTGATCCTCACGCCGGCCTTTTCCAGGTCCAGCGAAGCCGTGTTGGGGATCCGCCCCAGCGCGAACAAAATCTCTTCGGCCGAAACAGAAACCGTTTTGCCTTTATGCTCAAAGGAAACGGTCTTCAATTTTCCTTTGCGTTTGGCGTCGAGCAATTTTGTTCCCGCGAAAACGCGGATGCCTTCGCGCCGGAAAACATTCTCTACCACCATCGCTGCGTCGGTGTCATGTTCGCGCAAGACGTGTTCGCCGCGCTGGACAAGCGTGACGCGTACGCCGAACCGCGCGAAAAATTGCGCAAACTCGCACGCCGTTGGCCCCCCGCCGAGGACGACGAGAGATTTTGGCAATTGCGTCAGCTCCAGGGCACTGTCGCTATCGAGGCAGTCCAGGTCATTGAGTTCGCAAATAGGCATTGGCGCAATCGTCGAGCCGGTGGTGATGACAAAATGTTTGGCCGTGATGGTGGCGGGAAATTTTGTTTTCTGTGCCTTGCCGTCAACGGGCTTCAGCGCCACTGTATGGGCGTCCAAAAATTTCGCGTTGGCGCGGAAGAATTTGAATTTGCCGCTGTTGAGCTGGTTGACGCGATAATCGGCAAATTCCCGGGTGAGCAAATGCTTTCGCGCCATGGCCTGCCTAAAATCGAAGGAAACTTTTCCGGCGCGCACGCCAAAGGGCGCGGAATGCGTCACCAGGTGCGCCACTTCGGCCATATAGAGCAGGGTCTTGGTGGGCATGCAACCGCGCAGGATGCACAGGCCGCCGACCTCTTCGCCACCTTCAATCACAACGGTTTTCAGCCCGGCGCACGCGGTGGTCCGTGCCGCGGCATAGCCCGCGCTGCCGCCGCCAATGATCGCCGCGTCAAAATCAAATCGTTGCACGGGGTGAAGATGGCCGGAACGACGGGATTTTCAAATGCAATTCTTTTTCTGCACTACCCTGCGCCAGCCGTTGACAACCCGCGCCGCCGTTCGGATAATCAGTTCATGAGCCAAATCATTTATCCGCGCAGCCCGCGCGAAACGATGGACGGCTGGCACTTCCTGCCGCGTTATATTGACAAAATCCGCCTGCACCTTGCCGGCAAATTGCATTCCGATTATACCGAAAATTTTGGCAAGGGTTTCGACGGTTTTTGGCTGAAGGCCGCCGGCGTCACACACGAGCAGATGATTGAAGTCGTGAAAAATTCCACGAGCGACGGCCAGGTCTGCGATTGGGTGCGCCAGAACGTCAAAAAATCCGCCGCCGAAAAGGAAGCGTGCTGGCAGGACATCCTGAGCCGTCCCAAAGCCGGCGATCCTGAATCGAATGCACGGTTCAAGGCGCGCAAGGAACAATCCGGCATTGAGCATCGCGACGAAATCAAAACCTTCGTGGATTATATTGATGCCGACGAAAAGAGGATCTAAACATAAGCATCCTTTGGTGAAAATAGTTTGAACCAAATGGCCGGCAGGAGCGTCTTATTTTGCAAGGATACACCAAATGAATCGAATTATGAAAAAAACCTCTGTTTTCCTGACTATCATGGCACTGGCCGCGAGCGCGTTCGCGGTGGAAATCGGCAAGCCCGCGCCGAATTTTACGGCCACGGACATTAACGGCAAAACCGTTCATCTGAGCGATTTCGCCGGGAAAATCGTCATTATCGAATCCTACAATTCCGATTGCCCGTTCTGCCATAACCAATATGCCACCGGCGCGATGCAGGATTTGCAAAAGGACCTCGCCGCCAAAGGCGTGGTGTGGCTGCTCGTCAATTCGGTGAACCCGAAGAACCCGAGCCATCGCACCGACGCGCAGGCCAAACAGGAAATAGCCAGTGAAAACATGGACGTGACCGCGTGGGTCGATGACAGCTCCGGCGCCGTCGGCCATCTCTACGATATGCAAACCACGCCGCACATGTTCGTCGTGGATAAGAGCGGCACTCTCGTTTATGACGGCGCGATTGATGACCAGCCGGATCCGGTCCACAATCCCAAGACCGCGCACAACTACGTCAAGGAAGCGGTGGATGATTTGATGGCCGGCAAGCCGATTGCCGTTTCGCAAACCAAGCCCTACGGCTGCAGCGTGAAATACGCGGACTAAACCGGCGGGGCAAACCCGAACTCCTTCAAAAAACTTTCGACAGGCGCGTGGATCTCCACGCGCCTTTTTGTGTACGGGTCCGAATAAGCCAGCGCCACCGCGCGCAAACCGAGCGGCAGGTTGCCCTGGAGCTTCCCGTAAAGTTCATCCCCGACGATGGGCAGGCCGGATTCCAGCAAATGAACGCGGATTTGGTGGGTGCGCCCGGTAACCGGCCGGGCTTCGATGAGGGAAAATTTCCCGCGCGTCTCCAACGTTTTGAAGTGTGTTTCGGATTCCTTGCCAAAGCGCGCGTCCACTTTCATTGTTCTGAACCGTTTTTTGTCCGGGGCGAGTTTGAGTTTACACGTCCATTCATTTTGTTTCGGCGCGCCAACGGCGACAGCCAGGTAGGTTTTTTCCATTTTCCGGGTCTCGAACAATTCAAAAAACATTTTGACCGCGCCGGGACTTTTGGCAAAAAGCAGGACGCCGCTGGTATCCGCGTCGAGGCGATGAACGTGCCGGAGAAATTTCAGCCCGCGCGAGCGCGCCCAAAAATCACGGCCCGCGATGGAGGATTCAATGGCCGCCTGCAAATTGCGCGACGTGTTCTGCCAGGCCACCGGCGCAAGCAGCCAGCCGGGCGGCTTGTCTATCGCGATGACCGAGCGGTCCTCGTACAGAATCGGAATCGGCTCGCAATCGGGCAGTTCGATGAAATTGGTTTTAGGCACGCGAAATTTTACTTCCGCCATTCCTTCTTCGGCGGTTCAGGCAGGCCCTGCGCGCGCAACGCCGTCCGGAAGTGCATCTTGGCAATCTTCCCCAGGTTTTCCGCACCTTGCCTGGACACAAATTCCTTCGCCGTTTCATCCACCGCCGCCGATGCGCCCCTGGGCAATTTGATTTCAAACTGTTTTTCGAGCCGCGCAAGGCCCTTCACAAATTCGTCGCGCGCGAGGATGGATGCCGCCGCCACCGCCAAATCCTCTTCCGCCTTGTGCCGCTGCACCAGTTGGAACCCTTTGCCCAGGGCCATCAGCGCCTTTTCAATCACGCTTTTGCTCGCGGCAAACTGGTCGCTGATGGCCTTGATGGGCGGCGGGTTCATCTCGTGTTTTTTTGCCAGTAAATTTTCGATGACGCGCGCGTGGCCCCAGGCGAGCATGGTGTTGACGCTTTGCATTTTAAAGTAAAGCCGGTTGTACGCCTCGTTGCCGATGACCACGGTGCTCACGACGCAGCCGGGTGTCTTGCGGATTTTATCGGCCAGTTCGGCGATTTTTTTATCGCTCGAAATGTTTTTGGAATCGCGCACGCCGGCGTCCTTCCAGCTCGCCACCATGGTTTCGTTGATGTAAACCCCGGCGATGCACAGCGGGCCGAAGAAATCGCCCTTGCCGCTTTCATCCACGCCGATGCGCGGCAGGAGCAGTTCGGGGTTGAGGACGGCTTCGTAGCCGAGCCGGGCCTGCTTGAGCACTTCCGGTTCCAGCACGAACTCGATGAATTCCTGCGTGCCTTTGCCCTGCACCACCAGCTTGCCGCTCTCGTAAAACACGATGTTGGCCTTGGGCGACTCGAAGGCAAATCGCGCATAGGGCACGGTGCGCGGCTTCCAATCCCGCGCGCGCAGGGCGGTGTCCAGCGCCGTGGCCTGCTCATCCGTGAGTTTGCAAGTGTAGGAAGCGAGCGGTTTCACGCGCAAACTCTAACCACAAAGACACCCGGCCAAAAGCGGAAAGGGGGTCTATGGCTACCGAGGGGCCCTCCCCCCCGGGGGCTTCCGTAGCCTTCCGTAGGCTTCCCGAAAGGGCGATGATGACCCTCCTTCGCCAAGGCTACGGAGGGCAGGCCCGCCTTCGTCCCCGCAAAGGGGGACTACGGCGCGGCAGGCTCCTTGCCGTCGCCTGAAGAAAAAATGATTCTTATTTTTTACCTTCAATGGATTCGTTCGCTCCCGCTCTCTCAGCCGCCGTGCGGCCTATGTTCCGCAAGGCGGAATATATTCTTCTCGCCGATTCCCAATCGGCTCGAATGCCTTGGGTAGGCTTCAATAGGCTTGGGTAGCCTTGGGACCGCAAGGCCCGTTAGGGCCGGCATGTTTGTAGGACCATCCACCAAAAACAATCCAAGCTCCGTCCAGGAGCGGCGTATTCCGACGGCGTATTCCGATGTGGACCAGAAGATGTCGCCCCTACGGGGCTCGAAAGTTTGGGCCTTTGGATCTATAAAGATTCCGCCCCGATGGGGCTGGCCGCTGTCGTTATGTCAAAGAACTAAGGGGCATTTTACCAGAGGAGAGGCGAAGGTCATAGTTAGTGACTACCGCAATCGGAAGTGGATGGTTGATGGTTGTTAGTTGATGGAAATCAGGCGGATAAATACAGATTATTACGCGAATGACGCGAATTTTCGGTAATTCCGGAATCCGCCTCTGCCATTTTTAATTTTTCATTTGCGCGCCTTGCGCGCAAAGCTTGACTCCTGTTTGTTCACGCGGAAAATTAAAGCCACCGGGACCGGATGCCCGATTATCCGCAAAAATAAATTTTTAATTCAAAATGCTCCGATGCCTTTAACGTTTGAAATGAATCCTGGAATTCAGCCATTTCGCGAAAAACTTCGCTGGTTTCAAGGCCAGCATCCGCTGTTTCAAGGGGTACATCCGTTTTGGCGGGATTGTTTTCATGGACGACTTTCCACCGCCGACTTGCGCGCCTGGGCATTGGATGCTTATCCGGTCGTCCGTGATTTCTCCCGGCTTTACACACACGTGGCGGCCAAGTGCGAGTCCGAACAAACGATGACTTTTCTCGCAGAAACGATTTATGAAGAAACCGGGAGCGGGGCGGAAGCGGAATCTCATCCCACCTTGTTCCGCAAGTTGCTGAGAGCGCTGGATGTTCCCGAAGACGGGATCCCGCCCATAAACCCGACGGAAACCGGGCGGGCAGTCTGGGAATTCTGCTGGGAAACTGCGCGCAACGATTCATTTCTCGCCGGCCTTACCCTCGTTGGCATCGGCATCGAGCGCCCGTTGCCAAACCTTTTCCAACTCCTGGCACGCGCATTCCAGCGGCATTATGTCAAGGACGCCGCAGCCGTGAAATATTTCACCGTTCACACCGTTGCCGATGTGAAGCACAGCCAGATTGCCGCGCGCGTGGTATCTGAATTAGCGCAATCAGCCGCCGCACAGTCACGCGTGCGCGAGGTGCTCTTTCAGCTTTGGGACCTCCAGAAGCGGCAGTTGGATGAATTATACCGGGCATCACAGCGCCGGCCACATCGTGAAGGCGTTCGGTTATAAAGTGTAGAATCAGATTAGGCGTCTCCAATTGAGGGCATTTTAAACTTTAACCGCCAAGGCACCAGGCACAAAGGTTTTGCATTGGATGCATGAGTGTATGACCGCCAAAAGTATCTCCGGGGGGGAGGGTTGCCCAAAGATGACCAAAGGTGTCCGAAATATCCCCCCGGGGGGCCTTCCGTAGGCTTCCGTAGCCTTCCGCAGGCTTCCGCAGGCTTCCGAATTTCAACCACGGATTCACACGGATTCCAGACAAACGCGGATTTTGAGCCGCGAAAGGGGACGCGTCCCTCCCGCAAAGAACACGAATTGCATTCGAATACCCCCCCAGGGGTCTTGCATAGGTTTGCCTGGCCTTGCATTCTCGTCAATTCCACTGAGAGCCCCCGGAGGACCCCTTCCGCAGGCTTCCGTAGCCTTCCGAAACGAATAGCTGCAACCCGCCTTCGTCCCCGCAAAGCGGGACTACGGCGCGGCAGGCTCCTCGCCGTCGTCTGAAGAAAAAAATGATTCTTATTTTTAGCCTTGGGAAGGCTTCAAAAGGCTTGGGAAGCCTTGGGACGCTTGCCGTGGACCAATTTGTTTTTTCGAGGACAACCCGCCTCCGCCGAGCTTCCGCCTATACCGAGGCTTCGGCGGACAAGTCGGCGCGGCAGGCAGATGGTCACGGATTTTAAACAATCTTTTTTTCTGAAAATGGCTACATTAGGCTACAATAGCCTATATTTGCCCATCGGATATCCTCTCCCGGGGGCGTTCAGTAGGGTTCACCAGGGTACATTAGGGTTCAGCAGGGTTCCAAATCCCGACCACCAGAGTAATTCGAAAAAGCGGTGCTAAAGCACGCGCACTCCAGACGCTGCTGCGACTGCTGTAAGTCAGACGACCTCGCGAAGCGTTTGGAGTGCGGCGGTTTACCGCCGCTTTCGAAACGCCGATGCTTCCAACGACCGCAATATGTCAAAGAGCATAACGTGGTTTAACACGTTCTACTTGGGGCATTCTACCATGGGCATGTCCAACCTCATAGTTAGTCACTACCGCAATCGGAAGTTGATAGTTTACGGTTGAGAGTTGATGGAAAATACTGGCTGACATGGACTTAACCACGGATGGACACCGATAAACACGCCACGTGAAACGTGGTAAAGATTTGAAATTTCAGATTTTAGATTTTTTGGCGGAGTTGGGCGGCTTTGACGCGGCAGTCTTCCGTGGAGGCGTGGGGATCATAACCGAGATCGTGCAGTTGCTTTGCCAGGGGAGTATATGCCAGCGCCAGGGCATCACGGCCGAAAAGCCGGGTTACGCTGTCCTCGGATTCGAGGAGGGCCAAGACGCGGGGGAGATAGGGTTGAACGTCTTCGCCGCGGAGATGCAGATTCAATAGCGCCAGGGTCTGGTAAAAAGACCACAGTGGATGTTCCAGTTTGGCTTTTAATTCCTCATTGGAACTTTTTTGCATCTCCCGGAACATATGCTCCCGAGCAAAATGTCCAGGGAGGAAACCTATGATAAATCCCAGGAGACCTCCGATAGCGGCGCCAATGATTGTATAAGGTATCCCGAAATAACGGAGGCCCACTTGCATTCCAAGCAAAATGCCGAAGATGAATCCGGCAAAGACAAAAACACTGAACAAGTTCAGCCGCGCCGATTGGGTTGGAATTCGGATAAGCGGATATTCTTTAGCCATGGCAAAGGGTTATGCTTTTTTAGACAGTGGCGGAAAGAATAAGTTTAAAGTTTTCGTTTATTTTTTGCCCATTTCGTGTATCTCGTGGTTCACAATTTTGAACTCAAAACTAAAAATTCAAAACTCAAAACTGCAGAACCTCGTTCTACTTTTGCTCGACTGGTTTTCGCAAAACGCACGCGATTTGCCGTGGCGGCGCACGCGCGATCCCTACGCCATTTGGGTGTCAGAAATCATGCTGCAACAAACGCAGGTGAAAACCGTCCTGCCGTTTTGGGAACGCTGGATGCGCGAGTTGCCGAGCATTGAAGCCGTCGCCACAGCCAGCCCGGACAAGATCCATAAGCTTTGGGAGGGGTTGGGATATTACACTAGGGTGAGGAATTTGCAAAAAGCCGCACAACTGATCCTTGAAAAACACCACGGCAAATTTCCCGGTCGCGATCTAATTTCTGAAACTCACCCCCTCACCCTGACCCTCTCCCCCAATGGGGGCGAGGGGGAAGACGACCTTCGTGTCCGGTCAGCCCGCAAAACAGGACACTGCCAATTTCCCAAAGAGTTTGAGGAGGTCCTGGCGTTGCCGGGGATTGGACGTTATACGGCGGGGGCGATTTGCAGTATCGCTTTCAATCAGCCCACGCCGATTTTGGATGGTAATGTTGTCCGCGTTCTCACGCGGATTTTTGGGATTGAAAAAGACCCCCGCGAGAAGGAGACGAATGGGCGGCTTTGGCAGTTGGCGGGGGATTTAGTAATTAACGCACAAGGGCAGAAGGCGCGAAAGAATTTCAAAACAAACAAGCTAAAGCTTGAACTCCAACAGAACTGTTCGCATTTGAACCAGTCCTTAATGGAGCTGGGCGCGCTGGTTTGCGCGCCGCGAAATCCGCAATGCCTGATTTGCCCGGTCAAGAAGCTCTGCGTCGCGTTTAAGGAGAATCGGACGGAAGAGCTGCCGAATTTGGGTAAGCGCGAAGCGGCGACGGCGAGGCGTTTCGTCGCGTTTGTGATGGAGCATCGCGGCAAGTTCCTGGTCCGGCAACGGCCGGAGAAGGTGGTGAACGCGCATTTGTGGGAATTTCCCAACGTCGAACTAAACGGCCACACGCGCGCGTGTTCACCAAGTCCGGCGGAGGTTTTTGAGTCGCAGTTCGGGTTTGCGCCGCCGGAACTGCAGCCGTTGCCGGCAGTGAAACATTCGATTACGCGTTATCGCATTACGCTGGAGGCGTTTCGAGTTTCGTTGAAAAAACCCCCGAAAATGCAGGAAGGAAGGTGGCTTTCACATGCGCAATTTGACTCGGTTGCCTTCACAGCGGCGCACAAAAAACTCGCAAATTTCGAGGTAAATCGTATTCTGGCCGGCCGATGATTTATTTCGATTACAACTCAACCGCGCCGGTCATGCCGGAAGCGCGGGAGGCGTGGCTGGAGGCCACCGAAAAAATCAGCGGTAATCCGTCCTCGATGCACGATTTCGGCGCGCGGGCGGCGGCGGCCATGCTGGCCGCGCGCCAAAAGCTCGCGTCGTTCCTCGGCTGCAACCCGGCGGAGATCATCTGGACGAGCGGCGCGACGGAGGCGAACAACACCGTCATGCACCATTTCTCGCGCACGCTCGACGCGAAGGCCGAGGTCTGGGTTTCGGCCATGGAACATCCCTGCGTCATGGAATCGGCGCAATATTATTTCGGCAAACGCCTGCGGCTGATTCCGCTCACGCATGATGGGGCGATTGATTTGGAATGGCTCACAATGGAGCTGGCCGACCGCCGGCCGGGGCTCGTGGGCGTCATGGCGGCGAACAACGAGACCGGCGTCATCCAGCCCTGGCGCGAAATCCTGGCGATCTGCCAGAGCTACCAGGTGCCGTTCTTCACCGATGCCGTGCAATGGCTCGGCAAAATGCCGGCCAGGGGCCTGGGCGATTGCGATTTTGTGAGCGGCGCGGCGCATAAATTCGGCGGGCCGCGCGGCATCGGCTTTTTAAAAGTCCCGCACAAGACCCATCTCACGCCGCTGTTGCTGGGCGGCCACCAGGAGCGCGGCGCGCGCGCCGGGACGGAAAACGTGGCGACGATCGTCTCGATGCTCGCGGCGCTGCAAATCCGGGAAAAGCAAATTGCGAACAACCAGCACCTGTTGCGCGGCGTGTGGCGCGACAATTTTGAGCGCGAATTTCTTCGCGCGGTGCCGGATGCTGTCATCGTCGGCGCCAAATCACCGCGCCTGTGGAACACGGTTTCGGCGCTCATGCCCGAGGGCGATAAGCGTCATCTCTGGGTGGTGAAGCTGGATAAGGCGGGTTTCGCGGCCAGCACCGGCTCCGCCTGCACGACGGGCAAAGAAGAGCCGTCGCACGTGCTTGCGGCGATGGGGTTCAAACCTGCACAGGCGATTCGCGCGGTGCGCTTTAGCGCCGGCTGGGAAACGACCGAAACGGATTGGGACGCGCTGGCGAAGGCGCTGGTGAAAGTGCACGCGGAGTTTCACCACGGCGGGTAGCACCCGCGAGCCTATTGGGAACGCGTACCGTGCCTTCCTACACGCGCGCTCCACGGGAAAAACTTTTTACGAAGCTCGCCCCCTCACCCAGCCCTCTCCCCCGATGGGGGCGAGGGAGGCGAAGAGACAGACGGCTCGTGTGGGTACACTCGCTCCACCAATTTAGTCAGGGCTCGACGGCACACGCGTGTGATGTCTCGCCCCACCAAATGCCCATAATTATTGCAGCAACCGCACTTCGCGTTGCGGGAAGGGGATGGAGATATTCGCGGCGCGCAATTGTTCGGCGACGGCCTGGTTGATTTCCGTTTGCGCGGCGATGAAATCATTCACCGACACCCACGGTTTGATGGCGATGTTGATGGAACAGTCGGCCAGCATGGTGACGCCGACGACGGGCACGGGTTCCTTGAGCACACGCGCGTTTTTGGCCAGGACACCGCGCACGATGCCGACGGCGTCGCTGAGATTAGTGCCGTAAGCCACGCCCACGGACAGATTGAGCTGCCGGATGGTGCCGTAATTGTGCAGGATATCGCCGATGATTTTGCGGTTGGGAATGACGACGCGCGACATGTCCGTGTGCAGCAGCGTGGTCGCAAAAAGCGCGACGGTTTTGACCTGGCCCTGCACACCCGCGATTTCAATCCATTCGCCCACGCGAAAGGGCTTGGTAAAAATAATCGTCAAACCGGCGAACAAATTTCCCAGGACGCCTTGCAGCGCGAAGCCCACGCCCACGCCCGCCACGCTGAACCCGGCGATGAGGATGGTCATGTCCATGCCGGCGGTCCCGAGGGCCGCGACCAGTGCCAGGACAAAAATGAGCAGCCGGACGATGCGCACAATGAGCATGCGCATGGGTGGTTCCATGGCTTTGCGCTCCAGCCAGCGGTCCAAAGCATTCCCGATCCAGCGCGCGGCCAGCAGTCCGCCGATAATAATCGCCAAGGCCGCGACAAGCGCGCCGCTATGAGCGATGACGTAATCAATGAGTTTGTCCTTCCATGCGACTGCCCCGCCGGCAGCAGCCGGAGTAGCGCTTTGGGCAACTATCTGGTTTGTCGTAGAATTATTCATAAACTTTCCTGAGTGACTCCAGCTTGAGGCATCTTTCCGGGGCAATCAATACTTGAATCAGGGACGACGGCGGTTTTAAACTGTGAACAACGTGACATCACAAACCCAAAAACGGCTGATTCTAATTCTTGTTTTTGGAATCCCGTTGGGAATTTTTTTATTTTCGGCGGTACACAGCGCTTTCACTCCACCACCGCCGCTGCCTCTTCCAAACCCGAATGGCTATGATGACCTGGTAAGAAGCGCCAAGATGCTCGACCTGAAAACCGACGATATTCCGACTAATCTCGTTGATTTGCAAATGCTTGTTTCATCGAACAAAGATGCCCTGCAACTAGCCCGTGAGGGATTGCAGAAACAGTGCCGCGTGCGCGACTATAGCCCGTATACGGTCCTTCCAGATATCTGGGGAATGCAGAGTCTCGCATCCGCTTTTAAGGCCGAGGGAGAATTGGCTGAAATGCAGGGCCACGCTAATGAAGCGGCAACGTCTTATTTGGACATCGTTCATCTGGCTAATGAATCATGCCGCGGCGGCATCTTTTTTGACGGGCTTAACGAGAAAATCATTGAAGGATGGGGGACAGACAGCCTGCGAAGATTGGTTCCTCAATTGGATGCCAAAACCTGCCGCCACACAGCGGCGACTTTGGAAACTTTGGACCTGCAAAGACAAACATCAGACGACATAATAGCGCACGAATGGTCACACCGGACTTATACCAGCATTAAGGATGAGTACGAGAGACTGGTTCATTACAAAGACAATAAGGCAATGATGCAAGACTTCAAAATGGACTGGATAAGGCAACAAACCCTAACACGGCATTTAATCATCGACCTAGCGGCGCGGGCTTATGCTTTAGAAAAAGGCCATGCTCCCGCGATTGCGGCAGATTTAGTTCCGGATTATCTCAAGGTCATTCTGCAAGATCCGCTTACTGGCACGAACATGGTGTACCTGCCATAATAAAAACCCAGTGCCGCACATGAGATTCGCGCTTTCGCGCGGCTTCGTGAATGGCGGCAGAGTTTTGAGAGCTTCAACCCAGGGCGGCGCTCGCGGACTCGCTTGCCCTGGGCTACTATCGGTCGCCCTTATCAGGGCTTTCAGTTTGCGGCTGCGCCGACAGGTAAAATCGTCCCAACTGAATCGTTCCGGTTAAGTTGCCGGCTGCCAATCCAAAACTTTCAATTGCACGGAACGGCTGCCATTGAACGTGTTAATTTGCGGCACAAAGGCCAAATCAAATTTCCCGACGGGCAAGGATTTATCGCCGCCGTTCCACCAGACCGCTTCGTGGGTAGCCGCGCCGTCGGTCACACGCATTTTGACATGCTGCTTTTCCGCACCCATGCGTTGGACCGGTTTGGCGTGGGACAAATTGCGCGCGCAGAATTGCGTGGCCGGATTTCCCTGGCCGTGCGGTTTTAATTTTTCCAATTCGTGAAGCGTTTCAAACGTTACTTCATCCAGGCCCACTTCGGCGTCCAGGAGGAGTGACGGTTTCAAATGGTCCGGCTTTAACGTTCGCCGCGCGAGGCCGTTGAGCTTTTCGCGCAGCAAATCAATTTTGTCCGGCAGGATGCTCAGGCCCGCGGCCATGGCGTGGCCGCCGTGGTGAAGGAGCAAGTCATCGCACTCGCGCAGGGCGGCGGCCATGTCGAAACCGGCGATGCTGCGGCAGGAGCCGCGCATTTCGCCGTTCTCGCCGCCGATGATGATGGTGGGACGGTAAAATTCCTGAAGCACCCGCGACGCCACGATGCCGACGACGCCGATGTGCCAAAGCAACTGGCCCTCGACGATGACATAATGATTGGCCGGATCAAATTTCATACGCAGGGTGGCGACGGCTTCTTTGACGATGCTTTTTTCGATTTTCTGACGCTCGCGGTTCCGTGAATCAAGGCTGTGCGCCAGCGGCAGGGCTTTTTCCAAATTGTCCGCGAGCAGCAATTGCAGCGATTCCTCCGCTGTCTCTAAACGACCGGAGGCGTTAAGGCGCGGCGCGAGTTGAAAACCGACCTCATAAACACCGATGGTTTCGGTTATTTGCGCGACATTTTTCAGGGCGACGATTCCGGGGCGCCGGGTTTGGTTCAGTTGTTTCAAACCGGCGCAGGCCAGGATCCGGTTTTCGCCCGAAAGGGGAACGAGATCGGCAATCGTTCCCAGCGCGACCAAATCGAGCAGCGGCTTTAAATCAAATTCCGTCATACCGGGAAGGTTTTTCTCGCGCCCGCGCTTAAGGATGGCGTGCGCGAGCTTGAAAGCCAGCCCGGCGGAACAAAGTTCAGTAAACGCGGGATGGTCGCCCTGGCGGTTTTGCGGATTCACCAGCGCCGCGACAATGGGGGGCGGATTGGAAATCTGGTGATGGTCCAGGACAATCACGTCCACGCCGCGGGCACGCACCCCGGCGATGGTTTCCGCCGCGGTTGAGCCACAATCCACCGCGAGCAGGAGGGTCGTCGGAAATTTTTTAAGGCAATTTTCCACGCCATCGGCGCTCAGGCCGTAGCCTTCCTCCATGCGGTTGGGGAGATAGAATTCCACGCGCCAGCCCAGCGGGCCCAGGACTTCCACAAGCAAGGCGGTGGCCGTGACGCCGTCAACGTCGTAATCGCCGAAAATTACGACTGTCTCATTTTGTCCGCGCGCACGGAACAGTCGATCCACGGCTTTATCCATATCCGGCAAGAGAAAGGGGTCGGCGAGATTTTTCAGGCGCGGCTGGAGGAAATTTTCAAGGACGGGAAGTTCACTGAGGCCGCGATTGAGCAGGCATTGGGCGAGGAGGGGCGAAATTTTGAGGGACGATGCCAGCCGCCCCGCGAGCAGCGGTTGCGTTGGCGCGAGCGACCAGCAAAATTTCATTTGGTTTTCGCTTTTTCCCGGTGTTCCGCGGTGACCGACAGCGCAATGGAGATTAATAGAATCGCGGCGACGACCAGCAGCGCAACCGTCGTGGGCAGTTCGACCTGGAACCATTTGGGTTCCAGCGCACCATGCGGATCAATCAGCATTTTCACGCCGATAAAAACCAGCACGGCGGACAGCCCGATGTTCAAATAACGGAAATAGTGGAGCGCGCCTTCCAGCAGGAAATACATCGAGCGCAGGCCGAGAATGGCAAAGACGTTGGACGTGAAAACGATGAACGCATTCTGGGTCACGGAAAACACGGCGGGCACGGAATCGATGGCGAAAATGATGTCGGTCGTTTCGATAAGGATCAGTGCCAGGGCCAGCGGGGTCAGAAAAAGTTTGCCATCCACCCGCACCAGAAATTTCTGGCCCTGGAAATTTTCCGTGACCGAAAAGAGCTTTTTCGCCAGGCGCAGGACCGGATTTTTTTCTGGTTCCATTTGTTTTTTTGCCAGCAGCATTTTAATCCCGGTCAGGACGAGGAGCGCGCCGAAGACGTATAAAATCCAGCTAAAGACGCTGATGAGGGCGAGACCGGCGACAATCATGATGCCGCGCATCACCAGGACCCCGATGATTCCCCAAAAGAGGAGGCGGTGCTGGTATTCGCGGGGCACGTGAAAATAGGAAAAGATAAAGGCGATGACCACGATGTTATCGAGTGAAAGGGAAAGCTCGATCACGTAGGCGGTGGTAAATTGGACGGCGTCTGCGCGGCTGCGCCAGAAGAAGATAGCCGCGGCGAACAGCATCGCCAGGGTAAACCAGCCGATGCTCCAGCCGATGGCCTCCCTGAATTTTACCACGTGCGCCCGACGGTGAAATACGCCGAGGTCGAGCGCCAGAAAAAATAAAATGCAGAGGACGAAGCCAACCCAATGCCAGGGCGTGATTTCTCTCATTTTCGATTTACCATTTACGATTTACCCGCGGACGGCAAACCCAATCGTAAAGCGTTAGCCGTAACCATGCAGTTGGTTCGGTCGTGTTTGCTTGATCTTTTTGCGCAAAAGGCATTGTCGCCCGGCGCTTACAGATCGCTTTCGAATATGCTCGCGCCTCGCTCCTCGCCTTGCGCAAAAATCTACTTCGCAACCAATTTCCTCCCAACTGCATAGTTACAGCTTACACTTTTGCCGCCGGGACATTTTGCATCTTCACCTGTGAAGCGCCAATGTTGGGGGTTTGGCCTTTGTGCCACCACAGGACGAATGCGCTGGCGATGTAAATGGAGGAATAGGTGCCCGTGATGATGCCGACGAGGAACGTGAAGGCAAAGTCGTTGATTTCGCCGCCGCCCCAGATGTAAAGCGCCAGCGTGGCCAGGAATACCGTACCGCTGGTGATAATGGTGCGGCTCAGGGTCTGGTTCAGGGCCTGGTTGATAATTTCCTTGAAGGAACCTCGCGCGCCGAGCTTCAGGTTTTCGCGGATACGGTCAAAGATGACCACTTTGTCGTTAATCGAAAAGCCGATGATGGTCAACAGGGCCGCGACGACCGTGGCATTGAACTGCCGGCCGGAAATTTGGTTGGCCAGGCAATAACAGCCGATGGTGAGCACGACGTCGTGAACGACGGCCACAATGGCGCCGAGAGCGAACGAAAATTCATAACGCACAGCGAGGTAAATTAAAATGCCGAACATGGCCATTACGGACGCGACAACAGCCGAGTAACGAATCTCGCTCCCGACGACCGCGCCGACCTGTTGCACCTGGAGCGGCGCGAATTTAGCGTCGGGGAATTGCGCTTCCAGCGCCTGTTCCACTTTATCGGCCGTGCCGCTTGAGGACGTCACCCGTAATGTTTGGGCGCCGCTTGCGGGTTGCTGGTATTGCAGTCCAGCGTCTTTTTCGCCAATCGCCACCAAGGCGGAGCGAAGCTTATCCACGTCAATCTTTTGGGCAAAACTGAAGGTAATGCTGTCGCCACCCAGGAAATCCACGCCGAAGAGCTTATTGCCGCGCGTAGCGCCGCCGTAAATCACCGCGGCGATGGCAAAGACCCAGGTCGCGATGAACAACGGCGTAGCAATTTGCATGAAATTGACTTTGGCGCTTTTAATGATGTGCATCATGCCCAGGGACGACAGCCAATTGCGGTCCAGCAGGAAATTGAAGATGATCCGCGTGACGACCAGCGCGGTGAACAGGCTGGCCGCGACACCGATGGTGAGCGTGACGCCGAAGCCCCGGATTTCGCCGGTGCCAAATTTAATCAAAATGAGCGAGGAGATAAGGGTCGTAACGTGCGAGTCAAAAATGGTCGCAAAAGCCCGGGCGTAACCGGCGGCGATGGCGCCACGCAGGGATTTCCCTTTTTCCAGTTCTTCGCGCAGGCGTTCGTAAATCAGCACGTTGGCGTCCACGGCCATACCGATGGTCAGCACGACACCCGCGATGCCCGGCAGCGTCAGCGTGGCCCCGATGCTGCACATGACGCCCATCAAAATGATGATGTTCGTAACCAGCGCGATATTCGCCGTCAAGCCGGCCACCCGATAATAGAACAGCATAAACACGGAAACACCAATCACCGCCCAAATGGAGGCGAGAATGCCGCTATGAATGGAATCTTTGCCCAGGGTGGGGTCAACGTCGGACGAAGAAAGGACCTTTAATGGCGCGCGCAGGGGATTTTGGAGAATGCTGGCAAGGTTTTGCGCATCCTCCGCCGTAAAGTTGCCGGAAATCTCACAACTCCCATCCACAATGGGTTGCTTAATGTATGGCGCAGAATAAAGCACATTGTCCAGGACAATGGCCATTAAATGCTTTTGGCCCGTTTGCGGGTCCGGCGAGTATTGGGTGGTGACTTCGGCAAATCGTTTCGCACCGTCAGGCGTGAGCGTGAAGCTGATTTGGGGCGCGCCTAAATTATCCGGCACCACGCGCGCAGTTTGAATAAAGTCGCCCGCCATCCCGTCCTCGGCCGTTTTCTTGACGACGTAGCGGGACGGCGTTTGCTGGTTGGGCTGCATTTCTACCGACTGCATCACGACATAGCCCGGCGGAATCGGCATATGATTGGCCAGGATTTTGTCGCTGTCATCGTGCACCATTCGGAATTCAAGATAGGCGGAATTGGTAATTGCCTTTAACGCTTCGGTTTTCACGGATTGCGCGAGGCCGGGCATTTGGACGAGGATTTGGTCTTCTCCCTGCGGCTGGATAATCGGCTCCGCCACGCCCAGAGCATCCACGCGTTTGCGCAGCACGCTTACCGCCTGGTCCAGCGCGCCGCTGATTTGTTGCGAACGGAGCACGCTGTTCGTGGAGCCCGGTGCCGTAGCCAGATAATTTGTGTCCATCTCGACCAGAAAGGACGTGCCACCCTGCAAGTCCAGGCCCAGTTTGATTTTGCCGGAGGCGTCGCGCTGAAGCTGGTTCAAAATAAAGGTCGCCGGGTCCAACTGAGCCTTGGCGGCGATAAATGGGAAATAAATTTGAATGTCATTGGTGCCGATGGCCTGGCTCAGAACGGCGAAATCGGAACTATTCGTGTTGGCCGCCCTCAAGGCTTCCGCCCTTTGCAAAATGTTCGTAAACGTGGCGTCCGGCCTATCCGCCCGGCTGGTGAATTGTTCGATCAGGTTGCGCGACGTCGGTGGATAGATTTGGTAGAGTGCCCAAACGACTACCAGGATGACGAAGATAAATTTCCAACGGTCGTTTTTATTCATGACGAAGAAGAGGTGGCGTCGCCGCTTTCAAGGATTTCTGTGACGGAGGACTTGGTGACTTCCATTTTCGCGTCGGAGGAACGCAAGGAAACCGTCTTGTCCTTGACGCTAATGACGATGCCGACGATGCCACTGGTCGTGACGACGCGGTCACCGGACTTAAGGTTCGCCATCAATTTGGCCTGTTGTTTGGCGCGCTGCTGTTGCGGGCGGAACAGCATGAAATACATCATCACGCCGATCAGGACCAGGAAGACAATCGGGCTGCCAAAAAGCCCTTGCGGGGGAGGGGTTGACGGCCCGGCTGGCGCCGCGGACGAGGCAGCGGCGGTTGAGGATGGGGCGGTCGAAGCCGGCGCGGTAGCATCCGCTAAAAAGATATTCCAATGCATAATGAAAATGGCCGGATAGTTTAGGACATCGGACGCGCTTGGCAAGTCCAATTGGCGAATTCAGCCGGTTGTTTTCCTTGAAATTTCAAAGGCGTGCATTGAAGCTAATCGCGCCCATGTTCGCCATTTCGGTCATCATTTGCTCGCACAATCCGCGGGAGAACTATTTGCGCCGCGTATTGGACGCGCTTCGGGCGCAAACGCTGCCGGCCAAAGACTGGGAATTGCTGGTGATTGACAACGCCTCCGCCGAACCGCTCGCCGGCCGTTTTGACCTGTCCTGGCACGCGCACGCGCGCCTCGTCCGTGAAGAGAAGGTGGGGCTTACCCCTGCGCGTTTGCGCGGCATCGTCGAATCCAGGGGCGACCTCCTGGTTTTTGTGGACGACGATAACGTCCTGCGCGCGGATTACCTGCAGGCCTGCCTTAAAATCAGCGCGGATTACCCGCAACTGGGCGCGTGGGGCGGCAGTTGCCTTCCGGAATTCGAAGTGGAACCGCCCGCCGAATTGCGGCCGTGGCTGGGCGGTCTGCTGATCGAGAAATTGAGCGAACCGAATATCGCCAAAATTCCCCGGGGCGGCCCGGCGTTGCCGCCCGGCGCCGGAATGGCAGTGCGCCGGAACGTGGCGTTGAATTACCGCGAGCAGGTGCTGCTCGACCCGCTCCGGCAGACGCTGGATCGCAGCGGAAAAATGCTTGGCGCGGGCGGAGACAGCGACATGGCTTTGTGCAGCCTGGCCCTCGGCCTTGGCACCGGCCGCTTCCCCGAATTGGAATTGACCCACCTGATTCCCGCGCGGCGCCTTACCCTGGAATACCTCGAAGGCATCCACGAGGGATTTGGTTATAGCGGCGTCGTCCTCTCGGCTATTCATGACAAGGAAGCGCGCCTGCCGGGACAGGCCAGGAGCGCGTTCAAACGTTTTCTTTTGCCCATAAAACTGCTCGCCGAAGGAAAGAGCCGCGCGGAACGGCGGATTAAATTCGCGGAAGAACGTGGAAAACGCGCCGCGTTGCGCGAGTTGCAACGGCTGGGGCATCTAAAACAAAACCGGGAATCCTGATGTGCCCGGCCTTTTCCCCAAGCAGACAGGCGGCGCGGCCAACCATTACTACACAATCTTCTTAAAGAAGCGATTGGGGCACGACAAGTTCAAGGCCTACAACGAAAACCGATGGATTCATGATGTCGCGGTGATATTGACGTTCCTGTATTGTGCCGCCGGATTTTTTCTGTTCGCCAACACATTTCCCGACATGAAGGAAATTTTCCCCGTGTTAAGATAAAGTGCTTAGAGGATCTTCCCGACTTTTTGGCTTTCAAACGCGAACGATTTAATGGTATTTAGCTAAAACGGGACACCGCGTGAACGATCATCAACCAATCGAATCCGGCAAACAAATCGCCGCGCGTATCTTCCGCTACGGCGACATCACCGTCGGAATGAAAGAGGCGCACAATTATGTCATCGCTCCGGAAGTCTATCAGGGTTTTCTGGACACTTTTCATGATCACAGCCCGGTGCACGTGGATGAAAACTTCGCCAAAATGCAGGGCTTCCCTGGACGTGTCATGCATGGAACGATATTAAACGGATTCGTTTCCCACTTTGTCGGCATGTATTTCCCCGGTAAATTCAGCCTGCTGCTGTCCGTGGATTTAAGATTTTCCAATCCGTCTTATCTGGGCGATTCGATTCATTTGGAAATGGTCGTCAGCCAGAAATTGGATGCACGAAACATCATCGTCCTCGACGCGACACTTTCCAACATCACCCGCAACTGGCTCGCGGCCCGCGGGCGCATCCAGGTCATGATCAAGGAGCCGGCATGAAACGCACGGTCATCGTCACCGGAGGCACCAAGGGGCTGGGCCGGGAAATCGCGCTGGCGTTCGGGCGCGCGGGCTACACCGTGCTGGCGCTGTACTCTTCCGATGCGCATGCCGCTGCGGAACTTGCCGCTGCCCTGGCCGAAATCAAAGCCCAAGGCGCCGCCGTGCGTCATGATGTCTGTTCCGATGACGCGGCCGTCTGGAACCGCCCGGAGATTCAGGAGGCGGAAAATTTGACGCTGGTGCACAATGCCTGCGCCACGTTTTCGCCGCTGGCGATGCATCAACTGGGCTGGCCGGATTTTGACGCGAACCTTTCCGTGGCCGTCAAAGGCGCATGGTCCTGCTCACAACGATTGATTCCACTGATGGTGAAGCGAAAGAGCGGCGCGATTGTGACGATTTTGACCAGCGCCATTGACGGGATGCCGCCCAAAGGTTTTGCGGCGTACGCCACGGCGAAACATGCCTTGCACGGATTTACTCTCGCACTGGCGACGGAATATTCCAGCCGCGGCGTCAAAGTTTTTAGCGTTTCACCCGGTTACATGGACACGCCGTTATCCCAACAATGGGACGCCCGTTTACGTGAATTGATTCGCGCCAATTCTGAGCGCGTTACGATTCCCACCACGGCCGCCGCCCGGGTTGTGGAACTGGTTGAAGACAGCAAGGTGCCAGGCAAAGGAGAAATTTATCCGGTTTGAAATCCCGGGCTCAGGCCGGCTTTTTTGCTTTGGCCAGATAGTTTTTTACCGCCTCAAAGACCGTTTGGGCGTCCAACTCTTTCATACAGCGAATGTCATTGGGGCAGCCGCTTTGCCAATGGCCGCGCGGGCTTTCATGATGGCACGCAATACAAGGAATCTGGCTGAACAACCCTGTGCCGGGAGAATCGGGCGGCAACCGGTATTGCGGGGCATTGGCGCCAAATAAACCCACCACCGGCACGCCCACGGCGCCGGCGATATGCACCGGGCCGGAATCCGTGGAAACAACCAGGTGGCAGCCCGCGACTAACGCAATCAATTCATCCGATTTCAGCCGCGGTAAAAAACGTGTTCCGCACAAATGCTCATACTCGTCATCTTTGCCTTTCGTAAAACCAAACTGCACAATCACCACGTCATATTCCGCGTGGATTTTGTCGATGAGCGCCTGCCATTGGGGCGCGCTCCATTCTTTTACCGGCCAGGACCGTGCGCAATTCACTCCAATCACCAGCTTTCCTTTGGCGACGGCCTCCGCCAATCCACATGCGGCCTGGGTTTTCTTAATCAGTTCCGCCGACGGGAACAACCGGGGTTGGCGTTCTGAATTTGGGAGAGTTACATTGCAGGAAGCGGCAAGGTCATCGATGAGATGAGTTTTCGTGCCTTTCTTTGGGGACAATTCGTCCGTGGTCCTGGGATTGTAGATGGCTTCCACAATGCCGGGCAGTTTGTAATTGGCCGGCAGGGTAAACGGCCACGTCCACGATTTCGCGCCGAAGACATTATCCGGACAGCGGGAAAGCCGGACCATGTTTTTGTAATCGAGATGCGTGAGAAAGACCAGCCACGTTCCCGGATGCCGTTTCCGGATTTCTCCGCACATGGGCAAGGTGCAGAGGATATCGCCCAGCGCGCCCGGCCGGCAAATGATAACAATTTTCTTTCCATGGCGCAGGCGTTGAAGGACGAGCCAAAGCCGGAAGACGATGGGATCGGAAATCCGGCTTTTGAAGGCCTGCAGCGTTTTCCAGACGGACCTGGCAAACTGGTACGGCGGGCCGGACGGCGTTGGCATATTAAATGGAATTGATCTCGAAAACTGCGGCCGGCGTCAAGGGAGCCCAAATTCGGTCGAGCCGTTTTTCGACGGAGCCGGCGGTGGGAAGAATTTCTATTTGCACCGCGCCCGGCACATTGTCCACGTTCCGTTCGCCCAAGCCGATGCTGAATCCCAGAGTGTAGGCGCCGGGGTTCAGGAAAAGATCCTGAATTTTAATTTTTAGACGATACTTTCCGGGCGAAAGGCGGCCGAGCCGCTGTACCTGGAAGGTCGTCGTGGAAGCCAGTTGCACTCCCGTGATGGAAAAAATCTGGTATCCAATTTCCGGCTCATCAATGGGTTTGGAAACGGAAAATTCGAGGCTAAATTCCAGCGGTGTGCCGTATTCGAAGCACCACGCCGCCTGCCCGTTCTGCACGCTGCACAGGCGGAGCAATTGGGCGTCGGGCGTTCCTTCAAAGGCGCGGGGCATGGACGCGAGGTCTACATCCGGGGAAACCTGTTTCGAGTACTCTGAATACGCCTTGATGGCTTCTTCCGGCGTTCCGCTCATTTTCAGTTCGCCTTTCACGAAGTAAAAGCAACGGGTGCAAAGCCGGGCGATGGCGTCCATGTTATGGCTCACGAACAGCACCGTCCGCCCTTCACTTTTGGAGACGTCCTGCATTTTGCCGAGGCATTTTTTCTGGAACGCGGCATCGCCCACCGCCAGCACTTCGTCCACCACCAGGATTTCCGGTTCCAAATGCGCCGCCACCGCGAACGCCAGGCGCATGTACATGCCGCTGGAAAAACGTTTGACCGGCGTGTCCAGGAATTTTTCCACTTCGGCGAACGCCACAATCTCATCAAACTTCTTTTTAATTTCCGCGCCGGTCATGCCCAGGATGGCGCCGTTCAGGAAAATATTCTCGCGCCCGGTCAGTTCCGGATGAAAGCCGGTACCCACTTCCAGGAGACTGGCAATGCGCCCTTCAAGTTCGATTTGGCCCTCGCTAGGCTCCGTGATGCGACTTAATAACTTGAGCAGCGTGGATTTACCGGCGCCGTTCCGGCCAATGATGCCCACCGCTTCACCCGGTTTGATTTCAAAGGAAACATTTTTGAGCGCCCAAAATTCTTCATGCGTGCCATTGCTATTCCGGGAGCGGGATTTGAACAGCTGCTTGAACCGGTACGCCAGCACATCGCGCAACGCCACATAGCGGTGCCGCCCGCTTCCCGGCTGGTGGCGGAGAATATATTTTTTTCCGAGATTTTCGGCGCGAATGGCGACACTCATGGTTCAAATGATGTCCGCAAACCGTCTTTCCGTGCGGCGAAAATAACGCAGGCCCAGCGCCGTTGTTACGATGACCACCCCAATCGAAATTAAAACGCTGTTCGCGTCCAACGGTGCGCCGCTTCCGCCGCCGACGGACCAGCGAAAGCCATTAATGACGCCATCCATCGGGTTGAGCGGATAAAGATCGTAGACGATGCGGCCCAAAGGAGTGTCGCCCAGCTTTTGATGCAGGGCGTCACGGCTGTAACCGACCGGCGAGACGAAAAAGCCGAATTGCACGACAAACGGAATCACATAACGGAAGTCGCGGTATTTGGCGTTGAGCGCCGAGAGCCACAGGCCCACGCCCAGGGCCGCAGCCAATCCCAGAAGGGTAAACAACGGCAACGCCAGTAACCGCCAGGTGGGCAGGACATGGTACCAGGCCATCATCGCCGCCAGGATGACCAGGGAAATGAGCAGATCCACAAACCCCACGATGACCGCGCTAGCGGGGACGATGATGCGCGGGAAATAGATTTTACTCAGCATGTTGGCGTTGAGCACCAGGCTGTTGCTCGCCTCGGCCATCGCGGTGGCAAAGAATTGCCACGGCAGCACTCCCGCGCAGACAAAAATGGGATAAGGAATGGGCGAAGGGAGCCTAGCCACTTTGCCAAAAAGTACGGTAAAAATCGCAATGGTCAGGATGGGCCGGATCAACGCCCACAAAACACCGATGACCGTCTGCTTGTAGCGCACCAGAATATCGCGCCAGGACAGGAAATAGAACAGTTCACGATAACGCCAAAGGTCGGCCCAATAATGGCGGTCGGCCTGTCCGGCTTTGATGATTAATCGGCTCATTCTGTGATTCTGTATCCGTCCATGATGCCAGCGGAGTGCGTCGCGTCAAGGTTGGCAGGGGTTTTGACACACATTCCCTTCGTTTTGCTCATCCTGCTTTTTTATTTAACATTGCAATAAATGTTGCCCAAAATGCTGGATTTGAACTTCATTACAGTTAAACTTTACATATTAAGTGGCTATGTTTGAGTCTATCAAATTTCAAAATTTCAAGGCATTGCGGGACACTACGCTGCCCCTAAGCCGTTTTACTCTTATCATTGGGCCAAATGGCAGCGGGAAAAGTACAGCACTGAACGCCTTTCTAGCCATGCGCCAACCGGCGGCGAGGAACGTTAATCAGCTACGAACGGCTGGTGTAAACGAAGAACAACCGGTTGTTTTGGCCGCAAAGTGGACGGAACCACAAAATGATTTTTTGGTGACGGTTCAATGGGCCAAAACTGGGGTTCAACAACTTAGCTCACCAGGGAGGCAGGACAACCCGCGCAAGGCTTTGAATGGTGCACGAATGTTTTCTTTAGACGCAGGAGCAATTGCTCTGCCGGTCCAACTCCAACCACAAATAGAACTTCTGCCAAATGGTACTAATTTAGCTGGGGTATTGGATCGTCTTCGTGATCAGAACCCGGAAAGATTCGAATCACTTAACAAAGAATTGATGCGATGGATTCCTGAATTCGACAAGATATTATTTGAAACGCCCGGCCCCGGACAGAGGGCGCTTGCGCTTCGAACTCGCGAAGGCCAGTACACAATAAAGGCCGTTGATCTTTCTCAGGGTACTTTGATTGCTATTGCGCTTCTTACAATCGGATATCTTCCATACCCCCCAACAATAGTTTGCCTCGAAGAGCCAGACCATGGCCTTCATCCTCGTTTGCTGCGCGATGTGCGGGATGCACTTTATCGTCTGGCCTACCCTGAAGGCTCCGGGGAAAAGCGCGAACCGGTTCAGGTTATTGCGACAACGCATAACCCATATTTTCTCGACCTATTTCGCGACCATCCGGACGAAATTGTCCTCGCGGAAAAAGTCGGTTTGGAATCCAAATTTTCTCGTCTTTCGGACAGGAAAGATTTAGACGAAATTCTTGGTGATGCTCCTTTGAGCGAAGTCTGGTACAGCGGCGTTCTCGGCGGCGTGCCGGCAGGAACATGAATGTGGCCTATTATGCCGAGTCTCCGGCAGATGAAGCCGCGCTGAAAATTCTCACCGAAGCAATTCTCGGCAGGCAAACGGAACCGGTCATCCACGTGGGACTGCGCTATCGTAGCTGGCCAACGGTCAGAGAGGCGTTACGCTCAGTGTTTCTGCAACTTCATTATGGCACCGTCGCCGAAGGATTCGTATTGGTCGTGGATTCGAACGGCTCGCCGTCACATTCTCCAACGCATGAACAGCCGAACGCTCGTGACCCGCAATGCCGTCTATGCCAATTGCGTCGGATTGTTGAGGAAGCACAACAGCAAGCTCGGCCTCGACCACATCAAGCTCCTCTCAAAATTGCCATAGGTCTAGCGGTACCGGCCATTGAAGCATGGTTGTTATGTGGGGCTGACCCTCATGTCAGCGAAGCAACGTGGGTTAGTGGCTTAAATGAGGGACATACGCCTTACACAAAAGCGAGCCTTAAAAATCAACTTTACGGAACTACTCACCCTTCGTTGCCGATCGAGACTGAGGCGATGGTAGCGGCAGCTTCCCGCCTTGCACAAAATCTTGAGGGCCTGACAAATTTATTTCCGGGCGGCTTTGGAACATTGCAGTCGAGTTTGAAAAGCTGGTAAGGGTTTTTACTCCCCTTCAATCCTCCTCCTGAACCCCTTCTTTTCCGATTGATGGGCCTTGTTCGCAAGCATCTTATCCCTGGCGCGGCGGGAACGTTTGCGTTTCTGGCGGCGGATGCGTTCAATCTCGGCGCGCTTGGCGGCGACGAAGCCGCGTTGCCGTTCCTCAATCTTGTCCAGCAGCAATCTCCGGGCGATGTAGCGATTGAGTCCCTGCTGGCGCGTTTCCTGGCATTTCACCTGCAACCCCGTCGGGCGATGAACCAGCATGACGCACGTGGACGTCTTGTTGACGTTCTGGCCGCCGTGGCCGCCGGAGCGCACGAAGCTTTCCTCGATGTCCGCTTCGCTCACGCCCAGTTCGGCCATGCGCCGCGCGAGTTGTGTTTCTTTTTCCAAACTGACAGGGAATGCGCCCATGATTTGGGAATTAAAAATGAAAAGGGACGCATCCCAAAGAAAAATTTAAAAAGGGAAAAGGCACCCCCGGGGGCTTCCGTAGCCTTCCATAGGTTACCGCAGGCTTCCGAAACGCGCCGGAAGGTGTAAACGATATTTGATGTTGGAAACGTGGCAACATCGGTTACATCGTTGAATGTTAATGATTTAAATGGCAACATTATTGGCTACAGAGTGGCAACAACCGGCAACATTTACGGAGCCTGCCTAATTAACCTTGAATGGCCGGTGATTCATTTTTCGGTTTGTTTTGGTTGGACTCGCTCGCGCCCGCTCGCTCGGTCGCTATGCGACCTATGTTCCGCACTGCGAAACATATTCTTTTCGCCAGTGGGCTCCTTCACTCCCGTTCAGTCGGCCTTACGGCCTTTGCTGCCGCAAATCCTTTTCGCAACTTCCCAAGTTGCTCAAATCCCAAACGGCTCAAATGTATTTGGTTTGTTTTTCATCTGAAACCGAATATTTCCAGCCGAGTTGAGACGCGCTCGTCCCGTGAATCGGGATTCGCCACGTGAAACGTGGTAAACGTGTCCCGCACAGCGGGAGTCGAGGGTGATGGATCAATGGCATTCGCACCCGGGGTGGCGCCAGCGGTGCTGGCTTACCCCGGGCTAATGTCCTGAACCCCCTCCGGGGTTCTCAATTAGCGTCCCGCAGTCGCGGGACGGAAACCGCCCTAACCCTTTATGTCAAAGAGCAAAGGGCATTTTACCACGGGCTGTCCAAGGCGGGTAATGAAAGATGACTCCAAGTTATTCACGCTCTATCCTAATTTGGATTTTTGTTGTGAATGGTTGTCAAATCATAAGGGAATACCCTATCGCGCTGGCCGAAAAAAAGCTTTAGTTCGCCTTTCACGATGCTCTCTAAGTCCACTATCGGAATCTTGTTGCGGCACTTGCGGCAGAAATACTTGGGGCTGCCGGCGCGGACATACATCTTGGCACCACATGAGCAATGGGCGAGGCCGCTAAAGAGGTAGGTGGGCGACTTGCCAGGCTTCTTCCATGACTTTATGGACGCTCGATATTTTCTACAGAACAACTTTCGGCCTGAATTTTACTTTTTAATTTTTCCGTTTTCATTTTTAATTCCCTGAACGTGAGCCTGTCTGAATACACCCTGCTGGCGCTGAGTTCACTGTTTGTGATTGTGGACCCGCTGGCGACCGCGCCGGCGTTTCTGGCAATGACGCCGGGGGAATCGCCCGAGCAACGGTTGCGCACGGCGCGGGTGGCCTGCCTGACCACGGCGGTGGTGCTGGTGGGATTTGCGTTTGCGGGGACGTCGCTCTTCCGGATTTTCGGCATCACGATGCCGGCGTTTCAAATCGCCGCGAGCATCCTGCTGCTGATTATCGCGCTGGACATGCTAAAGGTGCAACGCTCGCGCGTTCAGGCGACGAGCGAGGAGACGCTGGCCGGCGTGGAAAAGCCGGACATCGCCGTCACGCCGCTGGCCATTCCCATGCTGGCTGGGCCGGGCGCGATTTCCATGACGATTTCATTGCAGAACCAGGCCAAGACGGCCGAGCAACACTTCGCGCTTTACGGCTGCATCCTCGTGGTGTCGCTGGCATCGTACCTGACGTTCCGGCTCGTGGTGCGCGGCGCGCGCTGGCTCAACCCCATTGCCATGAGCATCGCCATTCGCGTGATGGGCCTGTTGCTGGCGGCGGTGGCGATCCAATTCATGCTGAATGGCATCAAGGAATTTCACGCGGAATTGATTGCGCCGCCGGCATAGATTTTACGGAGGAAACTAAGGAGATGGCGACCCGCCTTTGCTAACGTTTCGGCGCGGCAAGTGGATACGCTCGCATACTCGCCCGCTTCGCGGATATGGATGGGCTCGCGCCCAAACCTTACCCCGGCTTGAAAGCCGGGGCTACATATCTGGCGCCCCTAGTGGGGCTTTCGATTAGGCTTGCTGCGCAAGCCACAATTGTGCCGCTGAATGCTACACGCAAGACGCCTGTCCTACTCGCTTTTCCGGGCGATCCAGAGATACCAAATGCCCGATGCGGTGAAGACGGCGGCGCAGCCGGCGCAAAACCAAATCAAAAACGGCGATGGCAAGTAACGCCACGCGCCGACACCGCCGGCGGCCGTGAGCGCGGCGCACAGGAAAAAATAGAACGCATTGGCCCGCGTGCTTTGCGTGCTCCGTTGCAGGACCAAATCCATTGCTTTAGCCTGGCGGTCAAGCGCGGAGGCACAATTATCCGAGCACACCATGCGCTGCGATGTCGACGGTTTCGCGCAGGCCGGGCACAATGCCTTCCCACACCAGACACAGACGGCCACGGCTTCGGCATTGTGCGCGGTGCATTTCATTGATGGTAAGATGCCGGAGGGCCTCAGGAGATTGAAGAAAAAACGGAAAATAGGTTACTACAAGCTCCATCGTGGCAGGGCAGCCCGCCCCCTCACCCCAACCCTCTCCCCCGATGGGGGCGAGGGAGAATCGCGGCGCACATGGTCCGCGATGGCGCATTTCATTGAGAGCCGGTTCGCCGCAAAACTTCCTCGCAAATCGCCTGCGCGGCGCGGGGGCGGCCGAGGGCTTTGGCGGCTTTGGCCATTTCTGAGAGTTTCTTCGCGCCAATCAATTGCCCGATGCGGAAGGGCAAATCTTCGACGCGATTGGCCTTAGCTGCCGCGCCGCGTTCGAGCAGGAAATCGCTGTTGGCCGCTTCCTGGCCGGGAATGGGATTTAAAATGAACAGCGGCTTGCCCATCGCCAGCGCCTCGGACGTCGTCAGCCCGCCCGGCTTGGTAATGATGAGGTCCGCCGCGGCCATCAGCTCGTGCATGTTCGAGGAAAAGCCGAGCACGTGCGTGGGATGCTTGTGGTCCTGCGTGGCGAGTTTGCTACGAAGCTTCTCGTTACGGCCGGCGACGACGAGCGTTTGGAATTGGCCGGGCGCATTATTCAGCACGCTCATGATCTCTGCGACGGGTCCCATGCCGAAGCCGCCACCCAGTACGAGCAGGAGCGGCAAATCATCGCGCAACCCGTAATTTTTCCGTACGGCTTTCACGTCCGGCTTCGAAGAAAATCTCGCGGCCACGGGGATGCCCGTCACGGCGATGCTTTCCGCCGCAACGCCGCGCGCCACCAGGCGCGCTTTGGTTTCATCCGCCGCCACGCAATACAGGTCCACGCACGGGTCCATCCACAGCGCGTGCGCTTCGAAGTCGGTCACAACAGTACAAACAAAGGGCTGCGGGCCTTTTTCCTTTTTGCGCAGCAGGCCGAGCAGTTCGTTGGGCAGGAAATGCGAGCAGAGCACGGCGTCCGGCTTGAACGCCTTCAAATGGGCTTCAAATTTTTTCCGGGACGGGCTGGGAATAGCCCGCGCCCATTTGTTCAGGCGCTGGACAAATTTGGCGTTGTCCGTCTTGTTGAAAAACATGCCCCAAAGTTCCGGCGCGCGCTCGACGATTTTGACGTAGCCATCCGAGTAAATTTTTTTATGGAGCGGCGAGAAAAATTTGCTGAGGTCCACGCGGTCCACGGCGTCGGCGGGACGAAGGGCGCGCCAGGCTTCGTCCAGGGCGGCGGCGGCGGCGTTATGGCCCGCGCCGGCGGTGCACGTGGCAATGAGAATACGCATGGCGGCAGATTGCCGGAGAGGGGAGGAAATGAGAAGGAGAAATGCGGACGCAGCCCGTCCTATTGCGCCGGATGGCGGCGAGAATGACAACGGCCTTCATGACTTTCCATGATGAAAGAATAATTACCTGGCGCAACGTCTTTCTTCTTTTTCCGCGCGCGCGGCTTGGGCATCCTCTGTCATCGGCAAAATGACCATCGCCATCATCGGACTCGGTTACGTGGGTTTGCCGCTGTGCCTGCAATTCGCGCGCAGCGGCGCACGCGCGCGTGTGCTTGGCCTGGACATCGATGCGAAAAAAATCCGCGCTCTCAATGAAGGGCGCAGCTATATCAAGCACATTCCCGCCTCAGAGATTAAAAAGTTTGTCCGCAACGGAAAGTTTTCTGCGTCGGAAGATTTTTCCCAAATCGCCAAACGGCCGATCGAAGCGATTTTAATTTGTGTTCCCACGCCGTTGAAAAAGAACCGGACAGGCGCGCCTGTGCCTGATTTATCGTTTGTCCTGAAAACCGGCGAGAGCGTGGCACGGCATTTACAGCGGGGGCAGGTGGTCGTGCTGGAATCCACGACGTATCCCGGCACGACGGAAAATGAATTGCGCCATGTCCTTGAGCGCGGCTCGGGCTTGCGCGCGGGGCGGGATTTTCACCTGGCGTTTTCGCCGGAACGTGAAGACCCGGGAAATCCCGAAAGCAAGGTTTCTGAAATTCCCAAAGTCATCGGCGGCTACACGCCCGCGTGCCTCGAAGCGGCGGCGAAAATTTATCGCAAAGCCATCCGCAAAATTATCCCGGTGTCCAATTGCCGGACGGCCGAGGCGACGAAGCTGCTCGAAAATATTTTTCGCGCCGTCAACATCGCGCTTGTGAACGAACTCAAGACCGTCTATGGCGCGATGGACATTGATATCTGGGAAGTCATTGCCGCGGCGCGCACGAAGCCGTTCGGGTTCATGCCGTTTTATCCCGGGCCGGGCCTGGGCGGCCATTGCATTCCGATTGACCCGTTTTATCTCGCATGGCGGGCGCGGCAATTTGGCCAGCAAACGCGCTTTGTCGAACTGGCCGGCGAAATCAACACGGCCATGCCGGAGAAAATTGTCGCGCGTGTGGCTGAAGCCCTGGCATCGGCGAAAAAAAAACTGCGTGGCGCGCGCGTGCTCGTGATGGGCCTCGCCTACAAGGCCAACGTGGATGACGATCGGGAATCGCCCAGCTATGTGCTCATGGATTTATTGAAAGGGCAGGGGGCGGACGTTTCTTATTTTGACCCGCATATTCCTGTGATCCGGCCGAGCCGCGAACATTCGCATTGGGCCGGCACAAAATCGATGAAATGGAACCACAAAATAATATCATCATTCGATGCCGTGCTGGTTTCCACGGCGCATGACGCGGTGAATTACAAAAATCTCGCCGATTGGGCACAACTCATCGTGGACACGCGCAACGTCATGGCGAAAATAAAAACGCGCGCGCGCGCGGTGAACGATAAAGTTTGGAAAGCCTGAAATAAAAATTTCGAAGTGCGAATAACTTTGTGAGCAGTTTGCCAGCAATTTTTAATATCATGTCCTGTTTATCAAATCTGCCGGCTGTCACGCTATTCATATGATTGACACAGTTTCCCACGGCACAGGCGCCGGCCCCGATTTAAAGAAAACCAAACGGCAAAAAAGTTCCACGCACGATGCCCGGTCATCCGTTGACCGGCTCCCGCCGCACTCGCCCGAAATGGAGCGGGGCGTCCTCGGGTGCATTTTGATCTCGCCCAATGAATGCATGGGCGAGTGCATCGAGAAACTAAAGGACAACGGCAAAGACGCTTTTTACGACCTCCGCCACCAGACGATTTACGAGGCGCTCACCACGATGTTCGACACGCGCGAGGCGATTGACATCATCACGCTGCAGCAGCGGCTCAAGGACAAGGGCCTCCTGGACCAAATCGGCGGCATCCCCTACCTCTCGCAATTGCAGGATGCCGTGCCGAGCGCCGCGAACCTTTCCTATTACCTTGAAAGCGTCCGCGAAAAATTTTTGCTGCGCAAAATGATTTCCGTTTGCACGGAAGTTGTCGGGCGCGTCTATGACTACGAAGGCGAAGTGGACATGCTGCTCGATGAAGTCGAGCGCGACGTCCTGCGCATTTCCGAATCGCGCGTCCAGGGCGGCGTGCTGACGACGAAGGACCTGGTCGGCAAAGCCATCGGCACCATCGAAAATTTTTTCAGCCGCAAGGGAACGCTCACCGGCGTGGGCACGGGCTTCGCCGATTTGGACCGGATGACCGACGGCTTGCATCCGGCGGAGATGGTCGTCATCGCCGCCCGGCCCAGCATGGGCAAAACGTCCCTGGCGATGAACATCGCCGAGCACGTGGCCATCGAGCAAAAGCTGCCGGTGGCGGTATTCAGCCTGGAAATGTCCGCGGAATCGCTCGTGTTGCGCATGATGTGTTCCCTCGCGCGTGTGAACCTTCGTTCCATCCGCGACGGGTTTATGAGCGAATCTGATTTTCCCAAACTCACCAGCGCGGCGGGCAAGCTGGCGAATTCCAAGCTGTTCATTGATGATTCCGCGGGCCTGTCCATTTTGCAGTTGCGGGCACGGGCACGGCGATTGTCACAGCAGCATGGCATTAAACTTTTTGTCATTGATTATTTGCAGCTTCTGCATTCTACTGGGCGGCGTTCGCAGGAAAACCGTCAACAGGAAATCTCCGATATTTCCAGCGGCATCAAGGCCTTGGCAAAGGAATTGAAGGTGCCGGTCATTGTGCTTTCGCAGTTAAACCGCGAGCTGGAAAAAGATAAAAGCCGCAAACCGCGCATGAGCGATTTGCGCGAGTCCGGCGCGATTGAACAGGACGCGGATCTGGTGGGTCTATTGTACAAACCCAACGCAAGCGACGACGAAGATGCTCCGGAAGAGGGCGACGGTGTGCCGGTGAATTTGTTGATAGCCAAACAGCGAAATGGCCCGACGGGCGATGTAAACTTGACATTCTTGAAACCATACACGCGATTCGAGAGCGCGGCCAAAGTCGGCGACGAAGACATGCCGGGACCGTAGCCGATGAAATTTTTTTTTCGCTTCTTCACAATTTGGCTATTACTTGCTTCTGCCTCATCCGGCTGGTCGCAGGAGGCGGGGCCGAAAATTGACAGTGTCAATGTTCAGTTTATTGGTCCGTCGTCGGTGAACGAGCAATTCGTCCATTCCCACGTCCAGCTCAAAGCAGGCGGTACTTATCTTCCGTCGGCCACGGAAAGTGACATTCACGCCCTTTACGCCACCGGCCAGTTTTACAACATTCGCGTCTCCCTCCAGTACGCCGCGGATGGCGGGGTGAATTTGACTTACATCGTGCAAGTCAAACCGCGGCTGACGGAAATCAAAATCGTCGGCAACGTCAAAATGAGCACATCCAAGATCCGCAAAAAAATCACCTCGAAAATCGGATTGCCCCTGGACGAGCAACAACTGTTCACCGATTGCCAGGCGATTACCGACCTTTACGAGAAAAAAGGTTATCCCGGCACGATCGTCAAATATATCCCGGACATTGATGAGGCGGCGGGCACGGGCACCGCCACCTTTCAAATCACTGAAGGCCGCAAAATAAAAATCACCCAGATTGATTTCATCGGCGCGTCGGCCTTTTCGCAGCGCAAATTGCGCCACCAGCTCAAGACCCGCCAGCGCTGGATGTTTTCCTGGATCACGCAGAGCGATAATTTCAAGCCCGACCAGTTTGAAGATGACAAGCAGGCCCTGGGCGATTTTTACCGCAGCCACGGTTACCTGGATTTTGACATCAAGGACGTGCGTTTCCTTTATCCCACGCCCAATACGATGACCATCCAGATTTATGTTTTTGAAGGCCGGCAATACCACGTGGGCAACATTACGTTCTCCGGAGTCACGCTGTTGAATACCAACGCCATTAACCGGGACTTTAATCCGCCAGCACCCAAACAGAAAAAAAGCCCCGCCTATGCCACATGGTTGCGTGACAAAAAATTCAACAATGACTTTGCCATGAAATCCGGGGACGTCTATACCCCGGACGGCCTGAATATCACGAATATCACTGCCATCGAGGATTTTTATGGCGGCATGGGATATATCAATGTGCGGCGCGGTGATGGTCTGAACGTCCAGTTGGTTCCCAACGTGGACAACGGCACCATGGACCTGGCGTTTACGGTCCAGGAAGGCCATAAATATTACGTCGAGAAAATTGACATTCGCGGGAATTTAAAAACCAAGGACAAAGTCATCCGCCGCGAGCTTTCCATTGCGCCGGGCGACGTTTTCGACATGGTGCGCGTCAAGTTGAGCCAGGCACGGCTCGAAAACATGAACTACTTTGACAACGTCGATTCGCGGCCGCAATCCACCGAGCCGCCCATCGCCGGCCGCCAGGATTTGGTTGTGAACGTGAGCGAAAAAAGCACGGGCAATTTCACCGTGGGCGCCGGTTACAGTTCCGTGGAATCGTTTGTCGCTTTTGCCCAGGTCTCGCAAATCAATTTCGATTTGTTTAATCCCCCCTATTTTACAGGCGCCGGCCAGCAGTTTACCTTGCGCGTCCAGTTGGGCAGCCAGGACCGGGAATATGAGGTGGGATTTGTCGAGCCGTGGTTCCTGAACCGTAAACTGGCGCTCGGCGTGGACCTTTACCACAACTTTATCAAATTCGACAGTCCGAACGATGTTTACGATGAATCCAAGACCGGCGCGCGCGTGAGCCTCACCCGCGCCCTGTGGAGCGATTTTTTACGGGGCTCGGTCTTTTATAACCTCGAAGCCGTGGGCATCACCTTGAATGACGGATGGCATGGATTTGAACCCGGATTTCCCGCTCCGGGAACTGTGCCGAATGTGCCCCCGTCCATCCTGCAACAGGTCGGTACGCATGTTTTTAACCGCTTCGGCGCCACCCTCACTTATGACACCCGCAACAGCCTGACGCTTCCCAACTGGGGTCAGTTGACCGAGCTTGACCCGACGTTGAGCGTCGGCGACAACACGACGTATGAAAAAGTGGAGTTGAAAACCGCCTGGTTTTTCCCCAGTCCTTTTAAACGGCTTGCCCCGGCCTTTTTCAAAGGACACGTGCTCGAAGTAGATGGCCATATCGGCACTGCCAGGGCTTTGAGCGGCCCGGATGTTCCGTTCTACGACCGTTATTATCTCGGCGGTATCTACGACCTGCGCGGTTTCAAATACCGGAATATCGCCCCGCGTGAGCCAAATCAGTTCCCTCCGGGAACGTATTACCAGGAACCGGTCGGCGGTGACAGTTTCTGGTACACCACTGTCGAATACAGCCTGCCGATTATTGAACAGCCTGGTGGGGTGGGCCTGCGCCTCGCGGCTTTCGTTGATGCCGGTTCCGTCGGCAATGGGCCCTGGAGCTTCAGTGGGAATTATGACAGCGATTGGGGGCTGGGCATACGACTGAATATCCCCAGGCTGGGGCCTTTGCGTATCGACTATGGCATTCCGATTACGCATGATAAGTTTAACGGTACATCCGGCCAGTTCCAGTTTAGCGCCGGATATCAACATCCATTTTAAAATGAACGATTTGGTGAAGCAGAATGTGGTTCGATGGGGCCGGAGATGGGCCGGGATGGTGAGGCTTCCGCTGGCAGGCTTGCTTCTGGGGTTTATCGTTCTGGCTGCCCGGGCGCAAACGGTTTCGCCATTCAACCTGCCGCTTTATTTCGAAGCCAACCCGGACCGGACCGAATTTCTTTCCCGTGGTGACGGTTACCAATTCCTCATTTCCGCGGATGGGGTGCAAATCGCGCTCCGCAACGGCGCAGGCCATCCTGGCGTGGCGCGAATGTCCTTTGTCGGAGGGAATGCCCGGGCGGCCATCTGTGGCGAGGGCGAACTTACCGGCAAAATAAATTATCTTATTGGCAGCGATGCTTCCAAATGGCAGACCGGCCTTCCCACATTTTCCAAAGTCCAGGTTTCCGAGGTTTATCCGGGAATCAACCTCGTCTTTCACGGCAACCAGCAGCAGCTTGAGTACGATTTTGCCATTGCCCCCGCCGCAAATCCCAATGCCATCAAAATGCGTTTTGACGGTGTGGATAAAATTTCCATCGCGCCGGACGGAGAGCTCATTTTGAAAGTCGGCGCGGGCGAAATTCGCCAGCCGAAACCGGAGATTTACCTGGCCGTCGCCGGTGGTCGTAAAATCATTGATGGCGGCTACAAAATTTTGGACGCGCGAACGGTGGCTTTTGACATTGGCAGTTATGACCGTTCCCTGCCGCTGGTGATTGACCCGCTCTTAAGTTTTTCAACCTTTTTCGCCGGCAGCAGCCTGGGGACGACCGCCTGGGCGATTGCCCGGGATACAAACGATTTCACGTATATCGCCGGCCAGACGTTTTCGAAACAGTTTTTTACCGAAGGCGCGTTTCAAACCAATTTCGCGGGCGGCACCCTGGCCGGTGACGCGTTTGTGGCTAAATTTGGCGATCCCGCCACTAATCTGGTTTATCTCACGTATTTGGGAGGCAGTAGTGACGACGCAGCGTATGCGATTGCGGTTGATTCAAGCTCCCATGCGTTTGTCGCAGGAGCGACGCAATCCACAAATTTTCCGGTGACCAATGCCGTTTCCGGCCATGCTAATATTAGCGGCGTATTCGATAAAAACGTCGGGCGTTATCCAACCGATGCTTTTGTGACCGAATTAAGCGCCGATGGTTCCAGCCTGGTTTATTCAACCTATCTCGGTGGCAACAGTTCTGATGCCGCTTATGGAATCGCGCTGGATTCCGCGGACAATGCCTACATCACCGGCTTTACTTATTCGACCAATTTTCCCGTTTTTCCGGATCCGGCCAGCGTGCTCCAAAATCACCTCGCCTGCACCAATTCCATCTATCTCAATGCCAACGCCTTTGTCACGGAAATTCCCAGTGGCGGCAGCGCACCACCGTTGTATTCCACCTATCTGGGCGGCACGAATTTTGACACCGGCCGGGCCATTGCTGTGGATGCAAACAATTATGTCTACATTGCCGGCTTCACCGCCTCTACCAATTTCCCGGTCATTAATCAGCCCACGAACGTACTGCCCAATTTTCCCGCTATCACTCACCTCAATGGCTCAACGAACGTCCCCGCACGCACTTCGTTTGACGCGTTCGTTACCAAATTTCCGCCGCTTAGCACGCACCCGTCGTCCATTTCAAGCCTGGTGTACTCCACCTTCCTTGGCGGCACTAATTCCGACCAGGCAAACGGAATCGCCGCTGATTCGGACGGCAATGCCTACGTGACCGGCTGGACGACATCCACCAATTTCCCGGTCGTTTTTTCATCGCTCATTAACACCAATCCCGCCGGGCTCTATTCCTTTTTGACTACCAACGGCAACGCTTTCAGTGGTGTGACCAATGTCTTTTTAACCAAGATTGCGTCAGACGGTTCTCAGATCCTTGATTCCATCGTCTTCGGCGGCAATGGGATGGACATTGGCAACGGGGTTGCCGTAGATCTGGCCGGTGACGCCTTTGTCGTGGGCACGTCATCATCCACCAATTTCCCGACCGTGAATACATTCGCCTCCCTGAGCCACACCAATAACGCCGGGCTGGACGTCTTTGTCACCGGGATCAGTGCCGATTGGACCAGTACCTATTATTCTGTCCTGATTGGCGGAAAAAAGGACGAACAGGGTTATGGTATTGTGCTGGATTCAGCCACCAACGCCTTTATCACCGGTTACACCGCTTCCACGAATTTTCCGACGGCCAATACCGGCCGGTTTTCGTTTACCTTTACGAACATTGTCATCGACACCAACGTTACCTTTATTACCAACGTTGTGGACAGCACCAATGTCATCATCACCAGCACTAATTTTACCACCAACTTTGTCGCCATCGTCACCAATACTATCAACGGCACAAATTTCATTAATGGCAGCAATTTCACCGGCACCAACGACGCTTTTCTGTCTGAAATCCTGTTCACAACGCCCAGCCCGACGAATATCGACCTTGAGCCGACAAACGAAATCGTCGGCGTCGGGGGCACGACCCGGTTTGCCCTCACCGTAACCGGGATATCCACACCCGTGCTTTACCAGTGGCAACATGAAACATTCACGAATTTGATCACTACCAACATAATAGTTGGAGTCTCGACGAATAAAGTTACCAACAGTGTGTCAGTCTTCACCAATCTCCTGAACTCGGGACGGTTTAGTGGCGCCACGAGCAATATCCTGACCATTACCAACGTCATGACTACTGATAGCAGCGGCAGCAGCAACTATCAGGCTATTATCACCTGGGGTGACGCTCCCTACATTACCAATGCCACCCTTGAGGTTGAGCAGGGGCCGGTCATTGTCGTCCCACCGGACGACCAAACCAATTTCTTTGGGGGTACGGCCACTTTTACCGTCACGGCATTTGGAACGCAGCCGTTGCATTACCAGTGGCTATTCAATGGCACCAACCTGGTTAATAGCAGCGGGCATATTAGCGGCGCAACAACCAATACCTTGACGATTACCGGCCTGAACACGAATAACGAGGGAAGCTTCGAGGTCGTGATTACCAATGCGTTTGGATCAACCAATGCCAGCGCCAACCTGACAATGATCACGACCAGCCCGACGAATATCGACCTTGAGCCGACAAACGAAATCGTCGGCGTTGGGGGCACGGCCAGGTTTACCCTTATCGTGACCGGGACTTCTACGCCCGTGTTTTACCAGTGGCAGCGCGAAATATTCACAAATGTAATCATTACAAACATAATAATTGGAGTCTCGACGAATAAA
>Ga0206887_10019_pt1 | contig 43654 bp, 38 predicted proteins | sample Alteio_BWOrgHeat_89_FD_153248 | JGI IMG/M metagenome (GOLD analysis project Ga0206887, IMG submission 153248) | Enriched cells from forest soil in Barre Woods Harvard Forest LTER site, Petersham, Massachusetts, United States - Alteio_BWOrgHeat_Nextera3 ...
TAAGAGAGCGCTTGTGAGAGCTTGAGCACTTTCAATGCCAATATTGTGAAGAATCTCAAAAGGTCCTCGAGGCCATCTGAGGCCAACTCTCGCACCAAGATCGCAGTCTGTAGGTGTACACACTTTTTCTTCGCATGAAATTTATACTGCAAGGTACTGAGTAAATCGGCACTCGCAATATTTGTTTTTAATAACGATGTGAAGAGGCGGCTACCAACTGGAGTCAATCATATCGGTCTACTGGTTGACCAAGAAAGCGGCCAAAAACGTTGCACTGCTACAGTTATTCAGCACCTCGATGACAGCTTAGTGGTTTTGACTGCAGCGCATTGTTTTTTCCCACCCACAAAAGAACGTGATAAATGGGATCGAAAAATATTTAAAGAATTGATTTTAGATGGCCACTCGGTCGAAGATGCATTTTTAACCAGCATTGATCATATTTCTTCAAAGTCTTTGTTTGTCTATCAACCTGGAGACCTTGCCCAAGAAATAAGCAAAGTAATTTTTCATCCTCACTATTTTTCTATCGAATATGCCGAGCTAACTCGACGCATTGCTCCAGAAGTGCTGAGCGAGATTCCTGATAGACTACAAGTCATTGATATTATAAAATCATTGTGGCGAAATACCAGATTTCTTGCCAATGTTGGCGTATTGGCTACAATCAGCAAGCCCTCAGGGCTGAGCCAACAATTTGAAAATAAGTTCCTTTCTCAAGCTTCTACTAAGAACTGTTGGGCGATGGCGGTTGAATACCTAGCTCCATGGGATTGGATCATGGTACGATCGCAAGTAGAAAAAGAATTAGAAAACATGTTTGGTCAAGATTCCCTCAATAATGAATTACTAAGGAGGGTAGTACGCCTCTTTGAAAGCTACACCCACTTTTATTTTGGGAAACAACTTGATGCACCCTTAGCTTACAAACAGGCCTTCAGCTATGATCTTGCACTTTTCGAAACCGCTCGGCCCCAAAATCTAAAGAACGGTGATCTCATGAGATTTCCTAACTTAGAGGAAGAATCGCAAAAACTGCACGGTCTTATGGGAGCTGGCTTTGACCAACATCAGCATTTGCTAGCCTTTACACCGGAACAGCCCGTCGTGAGAGACATTAAAGAAGGTAAAGCAGGCCTGCTCAAATTTACGATTGATTTATCACAAAGTAACGTGAGCCAAAGCTCTTTTGCTTTGCCCTTTTTTGGTGACAGTGGCGCACCTCTTTTTCGGGTTCTTCCTGATAAAAGCACGGAGCTGGTAGGAGTGCAATCTTATTCTTCTTGGCAGCCTTTTCCTGAGCACATAGAGTACTATAAGTTGCCAGACGTTATTTCCTTATTTGGTAGCAACACTGAAGTAAGTATTGGTTACGTAAACCTGCTGATTCATGGTGGATTTGTCGATCACTATTTAAAATACCGAGAGTAAATCCAGAAATTTTCCTAAAAGTCAGGATTTAAAGGCTATTAATCGAAACACCTGAGGACAGTTTTACCTGTTGCCGCTTTGCTGTCCAACGCTCAGCGGCAATTTTCATTCCTAAAACACGCCAATACTGCTTGTGGCAATCATAGTGCCAGCCAGTAAGTCCTGTCGGAGCAAATCCAATTCGTTCGTAGACGCGAATTGCTACATAATTAAATTCTAGTACTTCAAGACGAATTTCCTCAAGCTCTAAACTCAAAAATCCGTAATCAAGCAACATACACATAGCAGCCGTGCCGACCCCTCGTCCACGGTATTCACCCTCACCTATTTCAATAAAGCACTCACTCGTTTTCTGCACCGAATTATACTGCTTTAAGCCGATATTTCCCACATGATTGTTATTTACCTCAATTGCAAATGATTTTCTGCTTTTATCATAAATCAATATATCTAAATATTGCCGAGCCATTTCCCCTGTAAAAGGAAGCATTTGCAAACCACCCGGGCCTGGTGCAACAAAGGTAAGCTGTACTAAATAGGGATCCGCAAGCCATTTAAAAACACGATTTTCATCGGCAGAACATAACTCCCGCAATCGTATTTGAAAGCTTGGCACAATATTAATAATAGCCACATCCATGATAAATATTTTAACGTTAATAATATAATAATTAGCCAATTTATTAACGAAGGCAAGCAATCATAGATTTTAATTAGTCTTAATCTTGAGTATCCGACGAAGTTTTGGAAACTGACCCATTTAACCAAACTCTGTCAGGATAAACCGCACCCTCTCTAAAAAAACCTGTACCCACGATACTGTCATCTACACATAATATGATTGGCTCATCAGCGGCCCACCTTTTACCCTCAACATCTTCAATTCTACGCCCACAGCGCACATGCTCGAGTTGAGCCCCTGATAGTTGAATGTTCGGCAAATGAGGAAAAATAGCTGGTCCTGTTCGCAAAAAACTTTCTCTATCATTTTTTTCCATATCGGTCATGGTTATGGCGTCTTTGACATTAAATGAACCACTTTGAACACGCCTCAACTCTCCGATGTGAGCACAGCCACCGAGCGCATTTCCTAAATCACGAGCTAAGGAGCGAATGTATGTGCCTTTAGAGCATTTAACAAAAACATCAACATTGGGAAAATCAAAAGCGAGAATCTTGAGCTCATGAAATAGTACCGAACGAGCTTTCATTTCTATCACTTCACCGCGTCGAGCCTTTTTATAACAGCGCTCACCGCCAATCTTAATTGCACTGAAAGTCGGAGGAATTTGCAGCTGTTCGCCCATAAATGAAGCTAAGGCGCGCTCAAGTTGTGCTCTGGTAATCTGAGATAAGTCTGACTGCGCTACAATCTCACCCATTCTATCGTCAGTATTGGTCGCTGAACCAAGCACAATACGGGTCTCATAGCTTTTATCTTCAGTAAGGAGCAAATCGCTCGCCTTCGTATAATGACCCAGCAAAATTATCATGAGGCCTGAAGCCAAAGGATCAAGCGTTCCTGCATGACCAACTTTCTTTATACCCCACGCCTTTCTCACCTTGCGCACAACGTCGAAAGAACTACATCCAGTTGGTTTATCAACTAGCAAAATGCCATCAGCACTCTTAATCATTTATATCTCGCTATACGTCTTCGGATTTCAAGAAGCTGGCGAGGCGTGAGTGAACGAGTTGAGGGGAATATACATAGAAGTACATGACCCACCAGTAAACTCACAACAAAGCCAGAACTTGAAAGGCGAGGAGTACAAATACAAAAACCCGCCCATGGGCAGGTCTTTGCATAATCATTCAATAAAAATTGAAATTATTTCATTTCAACTTCTGCGCCAGCTTCTTTAAGCTTAGCTACCATTGCTTCAGCTTCAGACTTAGCAACGCCTTCTTTCACTGCTTTTGGAGCACCATCAACGAGGTCTTTTGCTTCTTTCAAACCAAGACCAGTGATTTCACGCACAACCTTAATCACGCCGATTTTGTTAGCGCCAGCTCCTTTCAACATAACAGTAAATTCTGTTTTTTCTTCAGCAGCAGCAGGAGCAGCAGCACCAGCAGCTGGCATCATCATGCCACCACCAACAGCAGCTTTCACGCCCCATTTTTCTTCCAACATTTTTACCAATTCAGCAGCTTCCATCAAAGATAGTTTGGATAGCCCTTCGCTCAAAGTTTCTAGATTAGACATTTTTCTCTCCTTAAATAAATACACTCATTAACAATCAAACAACTTCTTTTTCTTTATCGATCTTAGCCTGTAAAACGCCAACAACATGACTTGATGGAGCCTGAATCTGAGCCAATAAGCGCGATGGAACCGCACCCAAAAGACCAAGCAATTGTGCTCGTGATTCATCCAAACTCGGCATATTTGCTAGAGCTTTAATCCCTTCAACGTCAAGCCTTCTTCCGGCAATAAAGCCTGCTCTAAAATTGAAAGCATCAACTATTTTCTTAAAATCAACAACAATCTTAGCTGGTGATACAGGATCTTTAACGCTCCAAGCCATAACGGTTGGACCTACCATATCATCTTTCAAAACTGCTGCGCCCGTACCATCTGAAGCAATCTGAGCAAGGGTATTTTTAACCACTCGCAAAGAAACACTGCTTGCGCGTGCTTTTTTTCGCAAATCTGCCACTTCAGAGCTTTTAAGCCCAGTCAAACTTGCTAAAACCAATGATTCAGCTTGGGCAAATACACCTTTGCAGAAATCTATTTGCTCCTGCTTTTGTTGCTTTTCCACTGCCTCTACTCCTGTAAATCATAAAAAAACCGGCCGCACATTTCATGCAAGCCGGTCATGGTCAAAAACTATAGCGAATTAAATAATAAGAACAATAATTGCTCTCTTATATGTTTCGCCTCGGCGGGTCAGCTACTTTAAGCAGCTCATTAAGTTTAACGCCCACTGTCTTCGACAAAAACCGCCTACATTTGTGGCGACTCAAAAGATTCTAGCTAACTGCCACAAAACAATGCGAGTGGCAATCACTATTTTGCATTCCTAAGCCATTTTTTTGACTGAGGAACACATTTCATTCTATTTGGACTCAGTCAAATCAACATGAACGCCAGGTCCCATTGTAGCAGACATAACAATCTTGCGAATGTATACGCCTTTTACCGCTGCAGGCTTGGCTTTCTTTACTGAGTTCAATAAGAGGCTCACGTTATCAAAAATATGATCTGCTGAGAACGAGGCACGACCAACAGGCGCATGCAAGTTACCAAACTTATCAACTTTGAATTCAATACGACCGCTCTTAAGTTCTCTTACCGCGCCAGCTACATCCATGGTCACCGTACCAACTTTAGGGTTTGGCATTAATCCACGAGGACCAAGAACACGCCCAAGCTTACCAACCACTGCCATCATATCTGGAGTAGCCACAACTTTATCAAAAGCTAAAAAGCCGCCCTCGATTTTAGCTGCTAAATCATCGCCACCAAAAACATCAGCGCCCGCATCTTCAGCTTCTTTTAATTTAGGCCCTTTAGCAAACACCGCTATGCGTACGGTTTTACCAGTACCATGAGGTAGTAGCGTCGATCCTCTCACCATCTGATCTGCGTGTCGTGGGTCAACACCCAACTTAATCGCGATATCAATAGATTCATTAAATTTTGCGCTTTTGGTTTCAACTACCAATTTGCATGCTTCAGCCAACGTGTACTGCTTAGCTTTCTCAATTTTCTTACTTACTGCGTTATATTTCTTACCATGCTTTGCCATGGGTCACCTCAAAAAAAGTCTGTTATCAGTTATTATTCAACTATCTCAACGCCCATAGAACGCGCTGTGCCAGCAATTGTCAGCATCGCCGCATCTATATCAAAAGCATTGAGCTCAGATCCTTTCTTCTCGGCTATCTCACGAAGCTGCTTCTTCGTGATCTTACCCACGATCTCTTTACCTGGAGTTTTGGATCCAGAAGGCAAACCAGCTGCCATTTTAACCAATACTGAAGCTGGAGGCTGCTTAGTTACAAAAGTAAATGATTTATCTGCATACACAGTAATCACAACTGGAGTAACCACTCCGTTACCATCAGCAGTTTTTGCATTGAATTCCTTGCAAAATGCCATGATGTTAACGCCTTGCTGACCAAGAGCAGGACCGATTGGTGGAGCAGGATTTGCTTTACCAGCAGGTATCTGCAGCTTAATATTGGCAACTATTTTCTTCATTCACTTATCCTCAACAAAGTGGTCAAACGCCTTTTGGGCTCCCACGACTTACAAATTAGGCCGCTTTCGCAACCTGAAAAAAATCAAGCTCAACAGAAGTTGGGCGGCCAAAAATTGACACACTTACTTTAATCTTCTGCTTATCTTTTAATACTTCATCTACCGTGCCATTGAAGTTTGCAAAAGGCCCATCAATAACTTTCACATCCTCACCTACTTCAAATGAAAGCTGTGAAGTATGAGTTGGACCACTGTCACCAGATATCAAACGCGCAACTTCCGATGCCCGCATATGATGCGGAAACTTATTGCTGCCCGGCATGGCACCAACAAAACCAGTAATTTTCGGAGTTCCTGTAACGAGTTGCCTGGTTTCATCAGACAGCTCTACTTGAACCATAATATAGCCAGGAATACGAACTTTACTGCGTACTTTGGTTACGCCACCAATTACCGTTTTCACGGTATCAAGCGGAACCAAAACTTCACCAAATTTATCCTGATACTTACTTTGCGCAATACGCTTTTTGAGCGCTTCCGCTACTTGTTTCTCTTGACCAGAATGAGCGTTTACCGCATACCACTTAAATTTTTCGTTTCCAGCCGAAATTTCTTCTTCTTGCTTTTCTTTTACCATTTAATACTTCCCTATGCAGCCATTCACCATAGCCAAAAGGACTACTTTCAACTTTCACTAAAATACGACAAAAAATCCGCGAGCACCAAATAAGCTCACAATTTCCTACCACTCATTTTTTCGGATATTGCAGCATATCTTTTACAAGATTTTGGCACAACAAAACCAAGCACTTTCTTGTAAAAATGATTCCAGACCGCATGAAAATAGAAACAAAAAAGCTATATTGCAACACCCAACGCTGGTTTTAACCAGTAAATAAGGGTGTTTTTTCTACCCTAACAATAAAGTACTATTGGTAATCCAAGAAAATACGGAGTCAAAAACACCCAAAATTAAAGCAGCTACAATACAGGTAACCACTACTGTCACGGTATTTCCGCGTGTTTCAGCCCAGGTAGGCCAAGCAACTTTATTAAGCTCACTTACACTTTCTTCAACAAAAGTTTTAGATTTTTTATTTAAAATACCTGCATATACGCAGGTCAAAGCGGAAAGCACCACTGCAATCAGGGTGGTCAACGTAAAACGATCACCTAAAATAGCCTTGTCATGCCAAGCTACTAAGGAAAAGAGATCACCCAAGGCCAGACTGAGCACCAAAGACAGCAGCAAAAAAGCGCCCGAGAAAAATATCGTAACCCACGTTCCTTTAAGATGCATCTGCTACCCCAAAATTTGGCAGGCCAGGAGGGACTCGAACCCCCAACATGCGGATTTGGAATCCGCCGCTCTACCAATTAGAGCTACTGACCTATACTAAAAGTTACGGTCATACAACAGTCATAAGGAGGAGAACATTCATTCTCCCCCTTAAAACTTTTTAATTATTCGGTAATTTCTGAAACAACGCCCGCGCCAACAGTACGGCCACCTTCACGGATAGCAAAGCGAAGTTCTTTATCCATCGCCACTGGAGTAATTAACTCCACGCTTACCTTGATGTTATCTCCCGGCATAACCATCTCAGTGCCTTCTGGAAGTGTTACCACACCAGTTACGTCGGTAGTTCTAAAGTAAAACTGTGGACGATAGTTAGCAAAGAATGGGGTATGACGACCGCCTTCATCTTTGGTCAATACATATATTTCAGCAGAAAACTTCTTGTGCGGGGTAATGCTGTTTGGCTTTGCCAATACCTGACCACGCTCAACATCTTCACGCTTCAAACCACGAAGCAAGCAGCCTGCGTTATCACCTGCTTGACCTTGATCGAGCAATTTACGGAACATTTCAATACCGGTTACCACAGATTCTTGAGTTGCTTTAAAGCCAACCACTTGAATTGGGTCACCAACCTTAATAATACCGCGTTCAATACGACCAGTCACCACAGTACCACGACCTGAAATCGAGAATACGTCTTCAACTGGCATCAAGAATGGCTTATCAATGTCACGCACTGGATCTGGAATAAAGGTATCAACCGCTTCCATCAATTTAGCGATAGAACCAGTACCGATTTCGCTATCTTCGCCTTCAAGAGCTTTAAGAGCTGAACCACGAATAATCGGAGTAGTATCGCCAGGATAGTCATACTTAGACAACAACTCACGAACTTCAAGTTCAACGAGGTCAAGCAATTCAGGATCATCAACCATGTCTACTTTGTTCATGTACACAACAATGTAAGGCACGCCAACCTGACGAGCGAGCAAAATGTGCTCTCTGGTCTGAGGCATTGGACCGTCAGTTGCAGACACCACCAAAATTGCGCCGTCCATTTGAGCAGCACCGGTGATCATGTTCTTCACATAGTCAGCGTGTCCTGGGCAATCAACGTGTGCATAGTGACGATTTTTGGTCTGATATTCAACGTGTGCAGTAGAAATCGTAATACCACGAGCTTTTTCTTCAGGAGCTTTATCGATCTGATCGTAATCGATCTTTTCAGCCAAGCCCTGAGTAGCTTGAGTTTTAGTAATCGCTGCAGTGAGCGTGGTCTTACCATGATCAACGTGACCAATGGTACCAATATTTACGTGTGTTTTACTACGATCAAATTTTTGTTTTGCCATTTTTCCCTATTACTCCTGAACTGGATCTATGCTTCTACCGATGTGCCAGTAGTTTTACTAATTATTCCTTCCGCGATTGCTTTAGGTACTGGACTATAATGGCTAAATTCCATTGTATACGTCGCGCGACCCTGAGTTTTTGAGCGCAGGTCATTCGCATAACCAAACATCTCACTGAGTGGTACGCCAGCATCAACAAGCTTCATACCAGCACGATCGCCCATACCGCTAATGCTGCCACGACGACTATTTAGGTCACCGATAACATCACCCATTCGATCTTCAGGACAAACTACTTCAACCTTCATAATCGGTTCTAATATAATTGGATCAGCCTTACGCGCGCCTTCTTTAAAAGCCATAGAACCAGCAATCTTAAAGGCCATTTCGTTAGAATCTACATCGTGGTAAGAACCATCGATCAAAGTCACTTTAACGTCCACAACTGGGAATCCAGCGCGAATACCGTTATCCAAAGCTTCTTCAATACCTTTCTTGACCGCCGGAATATATTCTTTTGGAATCGATCCACCAACAATCTTATTCTCAAACAAGAAGCCTTCACCACGCTCGTTTGGCTCGACGGTAATAATCGCATGACCATACTGACCTTTACCGCCAGTCTGTTTAACGTACTTACCTTCTTGCTCAACCAGCTTAGTAACAGCTTCACGGTAAGCAACCTGCGGCTTACCTACATTTACTTCGACGGAATATTCGCGTTTCAATCTATCTACAATAATTTCTAGGTGAAGCTCACCCATACCCGCAATAGTAGTTTGCCCCGTATCCTCGTCTGTTTTCAAGCGAAGGGAAGGATCTTCACCAGCTAACTTAGCTAAAGAAAAACCCAATTTTTCTTGGTCAGCCTTACTCTTTGGCTCAATAGCCAAGGTGATCACTGACGGAGGAATATTCAACGACTCTAGGACAATCTGATTATTTTCATCGCAGATGGTATCACCAGTTGTAGCTTCGATACCAATAATAGCACCGATACTTCCTGCGCCAATCTCTTGAACTTCTTCACGCTTATCCGCAAACATACGAACCAAACGACCGATACGAGTAGTCTTACCATTACGCATATTCACTACAGTTGCGCCTTTTTTCAGCACTCCTGAATAAACGCGAACAAAAGATAAGGCACCATACTTATCATTGATGATCTTGAATACTAACGCCGATAATGGTTCTTTTTCATTGGCGAAACGAGTAGCCTTATCACCATTTGGAAGAGTCCCCTCAATCATCTTTACTTCTTCAGGGGATGGCAAATAATCAAGTACAGAATCCAACAAGAACTGAACACCTTTATTCTTAAAAGATGAACCACAGAAAGTTGGAATCACTTTAACAGCTAAAGTTCCGGCACGCAAAGCACGAATAATATCATCTTCGGTGATATCACCACCCTCAAGATATTTTTCAGCAAAAGCATCATCACAATCAGCACAATCAGCAAGCAAATCTTCGCGATATTTCTGCGCCTGCGGAAGCAACTCAGGAGCAATATCAACAATGTCGTATTTAGCACCAAGATCTTCGTTGTGCCAAACAATAGACTTCATACGAACAAGGTCTATAATTCCCGCAAACTCAGACTCAACACCAATAGGCAAAGTAATAACCGCAGGACGAGCCAAAAGCCTATCCCTAATCATATCAACGCAGCGAAAGAAATTCGCACCGGTGCGATCCATCTTATTAACGAAACACATACGTGGCACGCCATAACGATCAGCCTGACGCCATACTGTCTCAGATTGCGGCTCAACACCAGCAACACCGTCAAATACAGTTACTGCACCATCAAGAACGCGCATGGAGCGCTCAACTTCGATAGTAAAATCTACGTGCCCTGGAGTATCAATGATATTAATAGTATAAAGGGGAGCAGCAGGATCTTCACGACGCCGCCAAGTACACGTTACTGCAGCTGACTGAATAGTAATACCGCGCTCACGCTCCTGCACCATGTAGTCAGTAGTAGTAGCACCATCATGCACTTCGCCAATCTTATGACTCATACCTGTATAGTATAAAATCCGCTCAGTGGTGGTTGTCTTACCAGCATCAATATGCGCAACGATGCCAATATTTCTTATGTGATTTAACCGGGTGCTACTCATAATAACTCATTCCTACCATCTATAGTGCGCGAAAGCTTTGTTAGCTTCAGCCATCTTATGGGTGTCTTCACGTTTTTTATAAGCGCCGCCTCGACCATCCGCAGCGTCAAGCAACTCACCAGCTAAACGTCGTGGCATATCACGCTCACCACGTGCTCGAGCAGCATCACGCAACCATCTAAAAGCAAGCGCCTGTCTACGAGCCGGAGCAACCTCAACAGGAACTTGATAGTTTGCACCACCAACCCGACGAGACCTTACCTCAACAGCAGGCTTCACATTATCCAACGCATCTTTAAAAGTCTTAAGCGGATCACGACCCACTTTTTCAACAGCCGCAAAAGCGCCGTACACAATTTTTTCAGCCACGGACTTCTTGCCGCGCTTCATCACGATGTTAACAAATTTACTTACTTGAACATCATTATACTTTGGATCTGGGTCTATTCTTCTCTTCGGAACTTCATGACGACGCGACATAAGCTACACTCCAATCTTTCTCAAATCTCTACTACTTAGGCCTCTTCGCACCATATTTTGATCGGCTACGTTTTCTGCCGTTCACACCGCTCGCATCCAATGCACCGCGGATCATATGATAACGAACACCTGGAAGATCCTTAACACGACCACCACGAACAAGAACCACTGAGTGCTCCTGCAAGTTATGCCCTTCACCAGGGATATAAACGGTTACCTCTCGCCCATTAGTTAAGCGAACACGAGCCACCTTTCGCAAAGCCGAGTTCGGCTTCTTAGGAGTAGTCGTATACACACGAGTACAAACACCTCTCCTCTGGGGAGACCGCTCTAGGTCACCAGATTTAGATTTCACTCGAATATCTTTTCTACCTATTCTGACGAGCTGGTTTATTGTAGGCATACCAACCTATCCTCACTTCTAAATTTCGACACTTGCGCGGCTATCAACGTACTCTTAAGTAGCGAAGTGTTTTCTAATGTAAAGGGCATGAACTATAGAAAGTGTAATAAAACTGTCAAATCCGACACTAAATAAGGTCCCACTACTGAGAACGCGGAATATATCTCATTTATTACAAACTAGATCCATGGTGCACCAATAAGGTGCTCGAACGGCTAATATAAAATAGTTACCGAGCCTGTCAATGCACTTTCCGCGCTAAATTAACGATTTACCCAACGAAAAATGCCATTAGCCGGAATATTTATAGTTTTGGCATGACTTTTATGAAGGATCGAGCACTGTGAATAGCACTGTCGCCTCACACGGATCATATCGCCCCATTAAAAAAATTTTTTCCGGTGGTATGGCGGACATTATTTTGTGCACGAAAATGGGTGCACATGGTTTTCAAAAACAATTTATCATAAAAAAGATCGCCAAAGATCTCTTAGAAAATGAAGAAGCCCAGCAACTTTTTATCAATGAGATGAAAATACACTCTTTGCTCTATCATCCAAACATTGTTCAACTCTTTGATTTTAAAGAAAATAACGCTACTTTTTTGCTTATCCTTGAATATGTTCCTGGCCGCTCTTTGCGCAGCCTTATTTCACAGATAAAGAAAAATTCTCAAAAAGTGCCGCTCAGCTGGTGCCTAAGCGCGCTTTGTGATTGCGCCCTGGCCCTCAGCTATCTTCATGAACTTAAAGATAAAAATGGCGCGCCGCTTGGGCTCATACACCGTGATCTGTCACCTGATAATATTTTGCTCACCCCTCAAGGCACCGCAAAAATTTGTGACTTTGGCCTTTCCAAAGGCCTTTTGCAAAATGTTCATACACAAACGGGACTTATCCGGGGAAAACTCAATTATATGGCGCCCGAACAGCTCAAGGGCGAGAAAGTAAATTTTAAAAGTGATCTCTTTTCACTTGCACTGTGCTTTGCCGAACTTATCAGTAGCAAAAACTTCCATATCTCTTCGATAAAAACTGAGCGCGATCGCGATCTGCTTGTGAAAGACATCGTAAACGAACACTCACTTAAGCAAAGTTCCGCATTGGCGCATCTATTAAACACCGCACTACAAAAAAATGCGATCCATCGTTTTATAAATACGCCGACTTTTCTGAATGCTTGCCACGCAGCTTATCGCGAAAGTCTCATACAAAATCCCGAACAGACTTTTACTGAACTTGAGAGCTTATTTCTCAATGCTCAATTGCCGCAATCTTCATGCGGTAAAAAGGTTAAATTAAACTCTAAAAGTTCATTTTACTCGCCAATTAACTCGTGGCTCAGCAAATTAGCCAAGATATTTAACCGAAATGCCCTGGCTTAGATCACGCGCTCGGCCTCACGAGCCAATTTTTCAGCTCTTCGCCACTCAAACTTTGAATTTTCTGCAAGGCCAAGGCCGCACTAGCCAAAGTCGCATCTTTCTTGCTCTTACCTGAAGCCTCTGCCACTACCAAATTACCAACTTTTACAACTGCCGCAAAAATTGGTTCATGAGCCGGGCCTTCCACCTTAAGTATCTCATAGGTGGGCGTTAACGCAGTTGCATGCTGGACTTTTTCTTGAAGTGCTGTCTTGGCATCTTTTTCTTTGGCGCTCGCAACGGTAGGCAAAGAGCCTAAAATTTGTGTCACCACCTTTTCCGCAGCAGACAAGCCGCCATCAAGATAAACCGCGCCAATAATAGCCTCCACCACATCGGAAAGTATTTTTGAGCTACCCATAAGGCCAGATAAACGCAAAGACTTTGATACCATCATGTAGTCAACAAGCGAAATCCGATGAGCTGCCGCCACCAAATTATCCTTGCACACATATTCAGCCCGCATACGACTTAAATCGCCTTCACTCGCATATTTTGCACCTTTAAATAGACTTTCGGCGGCAATTAATGACAAGACCGCATCGCCTAAAAATTCCAGAGTTTCATTATGTAAATTATTTTTATGGATAGCATCAGCATGAACACTACGATGAGTCAAACTACGGTTAAGTAACTCTATGTCGCTAAAATGGTAGCCAATTTTTTTTTCAATTTCCAATAAAGTTTGCGTCTGCTTCTTAGTTAATGTCATAAATTATGCTCATTTTGCTTTCTCTGAACGACGCAAACCAAAGTGTAAAATTTTTACAAATTCAACACATATTAAAAAAATGATAGTTAAGCAGTATAACCACAAAACTACTATGTAAGACGCCCCTAGGCTGCCATAAAAATTACTGATAAAAGAAAAGGTATTATCTATATATAGATTATAACCAAGTGCAGTTAAATAAATCAGCACTGAAAATAATGAGCCGCATAAAAAAAGTACAGACCAATTAATTTTGACGCTAGTTGACATCTTGACCACAGCAACAAAAATAAAACAGCTTACCAAAAAACTCAATATCAAAGAAAAAGAACTATTTATGAGCCCTGAACCACCTAATTTTTGCGCAAAGTCCGGGCCCAATAATTTCACCATATCAAAAAAAACGTGGCTCAGAAGCTGAAAAACCACAAAAAACATCGCCAGTGTGACCACTAAAACACCGAAAAATAAGTTGCTAAAAAGCAGCGCATATTTTTTATGCGCCAAAGCAGCAATTTCTCGTGGCCCAAATACCCGAGCCAAAGACTGCTCACATATTTGGAATAATTGACTGGCTGAAAAAAGTAAGGCTAAAAAGCCAAAAAAACTCAACTTCCCGCGATTATTAACTATTTTAAAGAGCTCGTCATGCAAACTTGTAGCGTGCGGCAAAAGATGGTCACCATACTGAGCTATCTGTGAAAGAGTATGCTCGATTGCCTGATCATTGCCGCCGCTAAAAAAATAAACCACATAGCCAATTACTGAAGCAAGAACCAGCAATAAGGGCACAAGTGCCATGAAGGCAAAAAAAGCCAAGGCACCCGCATAAATAACGCCATTATGGCGAAAAAAATCAAGTACAGTATTGTCAAAAATAACCGCAATATTTTTCAGCACGGTCTTAATAAATGATACTGTCTTGTTTTGTCTTATCATTTTTCCCTATAAACAATGCGCAAGGGCGCACCCTCAAAACCAAAATCATCTCTTAAGCGATTAATCAGGTAACGCGTATACGAAAAATGCACACCGTTTGCTTCATTACATTTTAACATAAAAGTTGGAGGTGACGAGTAAACTTGCGCTCCGTAATAAAACTTTATGCGGCGTCCTCTCACTACAGGCGGCTCATGACATCCGGTTGCACTAGCAAGCCAACGATTGATTTCACCGGTACCAATGCGCTTTTTACATTGAACAGCCACAGACTGAGCAATTTTTAATATTTTAAACACATTACTGCCGGTCAAAGCCGACACAAAAATTTTAGGAGCAAAGCTCAAGAACTGCAATTTTCTATCAAGCTCAGCCACAAATGCTTTACGCACATCTGCATCAACTTCAATCTTATCCCACTTATTTACCACAATAACCGCGCCTTTCGATTTTTTCTGAATAAAGCTGGCGATTTTGAGGTCTTGTTCGGTAAGACCTTCTTCGGCATCAATGATCATTAATGCGACATCACAATGATCCATAGATCCTAAGCTCGAGTTTACTGATTTCTTTTCTAAATCAGACTCAACACTACGATGACGACGAATTCCCGCAGTATCAATCAAAACAAACTTTTGACCCTGATACTCCAGTACCGAATCAATGGAATCTCGTGTAGTGCCAGCAATAGCCGATACAGACAGACGCTCTTCACGCAACAATTGGTTTACGAGGCTCGATTTGCCCACATTTGGACGACCAACAATGGCTATTGAAACTGTGTTATCAACCGGAGCACTACTATCCTCATCACAGAGCTCATTAAAGGATTCATCATCCTCAATCTCTTCACTCATAGAAAGACTCGGCTTAATATCTTGACCAGTAGCGGTGCGAAGCGCAGCCAAAAGATCACTAAAACCGGTCCCTTGGGCTCCAGAAACACAATGAATTTCAGAGCGCCAAATACGCGCAAAGACATGAGAATCACTTATATACTTTTTGTCATCGCATTTGTTAGCAACTAAAAGCACTGGATTTTTCTGCTTACGCAAAATATTAGCAATATCACTATCAATAGGTGAAAGGCCTTCTTTAATATCCACTACAAATAAAATTGCATCAGATTCTTCTAAAGCCTTTTTGGTCTGATTAAGTGATAACACCCCAAGCTCGTCACTAATGAAATCCATTCCTGGAGTATCAATTAAGCAAAAAGACCAGTCTGCTGACTCAACAACTCCATATTTACGATCTCTCGTGGTGCCAGGATCCTCACTCACAATAGTATTTTTTTTGCTCAGCCAATTATAAATGGTCGTTTTTCCAACATTAGGCCGACCAACTAGCGAAACCTTAAGGGCTTCCCTTTCCATATATACACTCTATTTATTTACTCAATTAATTTACTGTGGCTCTAATACCGCCAACTTAACCTTCTCAACTATTGCTTCTTGCGCAGCATCAGCCAATTGCTTTCTATGCTGATCTAAATCCTCTTTTGTCCGGATCCTAAAAGACGGTTTATCTCGCTCAATTTCTCCGCCATTAAGCAGTCTTTCAACTTCCTTACCATCAATAGTTTCATATTCCAATAAAGCTTGAGCAACTTTATGCAAAGATTGTATATTTTTTTCCAAAATATCTTGAGCTTTTGCATACTGAGTATTTACAATGGAACGCACTTCGGCATCGATTTCTCGCGCAGTACTTTCTGAAAAATTAGCGGTTTGCCCCAGTTCTCGGCCCAAAAATATTTCGCCTTCCTTTTTGCCATAAACCAGTGGCCCCATTGAAGACATACCCCATTCGCACACCATTTTGTGGGCAATTTCGGTAGCTTTTTCAAAGTCGTTTCCCGCGCCGCTCGTAATTTCTTCAGAGCTCAAGTTCTCAGCAATACGACCACCCATCAAAATCGCTATTTGATTTTGCGCGTAAGTTTTGGTCATTGAGTAACGATCCTGAGTAGGCAACTGCATGGTAAGGCCGAGCGCCCGACCGCGAGGAATAATGGTAACCTTATGCACCGGATCAGTATGATCACCGCCTAAAATCATGGAAACCAAGGCATGCCCTGCTTCATGATAAGCAGTATTACGAATTTCCACTTGCGACATGATCATGGTACGGCGCTCAGGCCCCATCATGATTTTTTCTAAAGCAGCCTCAAAATAACGCATGCCTACTTCTGGCTCATTAACAGTAGCGGCCGCAAGCGCACCCTCGTTGATTAAGTTTTCCAAATCAGCGCCGCTCATACCAGGAGTAGAACGTGCCAGTACTTCGATATCAACATCTTTACCCAAAGGTACTTTACGAGTATGCACACGCAAAATATCTTCGCGACCAATTAAATCAGGACGCGGCACCACAACACGCCGGTCAAATCGACCTGGGCGCAAAATAGCAGGGTCCAAAACATCAGGACGATTGGTTGCAGCTATAATGATAACGCCTTCGTTTGACTCAAAGCCATCCATTTCAACTAAAAGCTGATTAAGGGTTTGCTCGCGCTCATCATGACCACCGCCCATGCCAGCGCCACGTTGACGAGCCACAGCATCGATTTCATCAATGAAAATAATGCAAGGCGCATTTTTCTTGCCCTGCTCAAACAAGTCTCTTACTCGACTTGCACCAACACCAACAAACATTTCGACAAAATCTGAGCCAGCAATACTGAAAAAGGGTACGCCCGCTTCGCCCGCAATCGCTCGCGCTAAAAGGGTTTTTCCTGTTCCTGGGGAGCCCATGAGCAATACGCCCTTAGGAATTCGGCCGCCAAGTTTAGTAAAGCGCTTAGGATCCTTCAAAAAATGAACTATTTCCGAAAGTTCTTGCTTGCATTCATCAACACCAGCAACATCAGCAAAAGTTACTTTGGTCTGATTCTCGGTCAGCATTTTGCCGCGACTTTTACCAAAAGACATGGCCCGGCCGCCACCTGATTGCAGCTGACGCATAAAATAAACAAAAAGACCAATAATTAGAAGCATCGGCAACCATTGAGCCAGCACCATCCAAAAAGTGCCAACTTCTTCACGCCGAATCACGTATTCTGTTTTAAAGTCTTTGTTTGCCTTAGTTAGAGAAGTTAATACTGAGTCAGCCATCACTCCAGTTGAGTGAAATTTTGCTCCATTGGAGAACTCACCATCGAACTCATTACCAGTGACCGTGACATTCTTAATCTGACCCTCATTAAGGGCAGCTATGACTTCAGAAAAAGGCTTTTCACTACGTTGCACGCCCGTGCGACCGAAAAGACTCCACACCGTAACGATAAACAGACCAAACACAAGCCAAATCAGAAGGGTCTTTTGATATTGTTTCACTTATTCTCGCCCCATGCTAGATTTATTCTACCACTCTAAAAGCCGGTTAACTAACATTTCCTTTTAAAAGCCCTGTAAGCAAACAGACCTTAAAAAGACCATTGTAACCTTATTACGGCCTATAATCCACTACTCATGCATTCCAAAAGACCAGTCACTCTGCCTTAACGATAGATATAAGGTTCTTGGAGAGATAAACACGAACGCCTGGGAAATCAAATTTCCTTTCTTTTCCATCTTTTACTGTAGAGGACCCAGTGCTCGGGTCAATACAGTTAACAATTTGCTCGCAGACTCGATAGCTCATCCGCAGATCTCCCTGTGGTATCAGGTTTCTTAACCCTCGCAGAAGCACTTTACTTAAAAGTCCCACAGTCAAACTAGTATAATCAAAAGAGAGCGATTGTCCATCGTTTTTCAATGGATGCTTTTCAACAATATCATCAACTATTTTTCTATCAAAAATTGACCGCCTTCCCAAACTAAATAAGCGCTCATCAATATCACCGCTGGCGCTTCTGAGTACCGGAAGAAGGTCATTACGCACTTTAGCACGCGCCCCACCAGACTGATTAGTAGGGTCCAAAAAATAATCAGAGCAACCTAAGGCATTAAGCCCCAAATGAACAATTGAGCTTTCAATAGCCGCAAAAGGGCGCAAAAGCGCGCCCCTTCCGGTAGAAACCATTGAAGTCATGGCTCCATGCCCTGAACCACCATTTCCTAACCAATATAAAAGCTGGCCTTCCACATTGTCATTCTTGTGGTGAGCTGTAGCAAGCGACTGACAGCCCATAGAAGCTGCGGCATTCCATAATAGTTCATACCTGAGCGAACGCAGCTCTGACTCATCTTTTTTCTTACTCAAGGGAAGCTTCTGCATCTGAGCTTGAAAGGCCAATATTTGAGCTCGGGCAACAATATAAGCAGATTCATCGGCACTCTCAGCTCTGAGGCCATGGTCAACACTTACAACTGAAATAGTGCCACTATGCCGGCCTGGCCAGCGCGCCACTAACTCTAAAAGAGCGCGGGAATCTGCGCCTCCGCTAATGGCCAGGCAAATCCCTTCATTTATATATGGCAAAAAGGCGTCATCAAGAGCGCGCCAAAGCAGGTCTAATACTCGTCTTTTTTCCGTTGCGGTTCTTTTGTGTACTAAATCAGCAGCATTCATGACCTTAAAATGTACTATATATTCACTGCTATCAATAGCTGAATGGCACTAAGTTAAGGAAATTTCTGGTTTGAACGCCCATGATCCCCTTTGGAAAAAGGGGATGGGGGGATTTCTTCGATCTCCCTTTAAAAAAAAGGGAGAAGCGCATGACGAAACTATACAGCGTTTCGCCTTAGATCCCTACTTTTTCTCAGTTGATACAAACTTAGAGACATCAATAAATCTGAGCACTTTAGCGGCAGGAACTTCTTTCTCAAAATCTCCATCATCCGCAGATTCATCAAGCTCAGACACTCTTCCTTGATGCAATTCACGAACAAAAGCCATACTTGCTTCAGGAATTTTTTTCTCAAGAATTTTGGTGGTTGGCACCCATTCAAAACCCTTCACATCTTTCGCAATGGGAGCGCTTCCATCTTTCAATACACATCGGTAAATGAGCAATTTTACTTTGCGGCCACCCAGGCGATTTTCCGTCTGAAAAACCGCTGGCTTTTTTACCTGCACTAATACGTTTAATTCTTCTTTAAGCTCACGCAACAAAGCGGTTTCGTCATCCTCATCTTCCTCAACTTTGCCACCAGGAAATTCGAAAGTTGGGCTTTGGGTACGACCAGGGTCCCTTTGTGTAAGCAACACATCACCATTTTTATCCCGTATAAGAGCCGCAACCACGCGTACTTCCATATTTTGCTCGGGCTCACTCTTGTGCTTGTGCTCATAAAAAGTGCTATTCAAGTTACTACCCCTCGAACGTTTAGATTATTTTCACATAGGCCATTATAACTGCTCACTTCTAGGGCCTACTGACTACGGATTCAATGCTTACCCTAATTTTTCTTAGAGGCAATTTCCGCTTTTTGTTGAACATTACCATTAAAACGCGTACTCATTACATACAAAAATCCAGCTGTGCTCGTTGCGAAGAGTAAGTCATCTTCTTTTGACCATTCAAGCTCTCCTGAAAATCCAACTCTGGATCCCAAATATTTCAAAGGTTTACCAGAAAAACGATTTAAGGCAAAAAAGCCATTCCCATCTGCTCCAAAATATATCAAGTCCCGGTTTATCACAAGTGAGGTAGGCTCACCACGATCAAATTCAAAACGCCATCTTATCTTTTGCCCGCTAAGTCCAATAACCTTTTTGGGCCCAGTAGCAATAATTTGTTTATCGACAACTGCCAAACGAGAGATGCCTTTTTCTGCAATGGTCCATAATTTTGTTTTCGAAAAGGGATCAAAAGCAACAATGCCACTATTGAATCCCGCAGCTATAATAGCACCATTAAACAAAATTGGCGCAGCAACTACATCGGAAAAAGATTGATCTGCAATACCAATCTGCACATTAAATTCAATTTTACCGGTATTAACATCAATAAAATCGACACGGCCGGAAGGATGCCCATAGACGACAAAATGCGCTGGTGCCGCGCCCTCTCTCATCTCAAAAATGAGCGGCGCCCCAAAATAGGGCAATGAAATATTACGCTGATAGGGCCGGCGGGCTACCCACAAAATAGTTCCTTTTTGCAGATCAAGCGCATAAATTGAGGCAGCATCACTCGCCACAATGAGCTTATCCTTATAAATAACCGGGGGAGCACTTACTCCTCCATCAAGACTGAGCTGCCATAGTGGCTTGAAAGTCGCCACATCGACAGCCTGTACCACTCCAGAATCAAGGCCAAAATAAAGTGTACCCTCATGCTCAAGTGCTTTAGCAATCAAATTTCCCTGAAGTTTTTTAAGTCGAGCCGTCGTTCGCGTATTGAGATCAAAGGCCTGCAAATAGCCGCTTTTTCCTCCAATTATGATTTCTTGCCTTGATTTCAGATAAAGCGGTCCTGCCACTTCCCTTTGCGTCCACGGAATACAGCGCTCCGCTGCCCCTGCTATGATTGACCCCAAACAAGCTTGCTGATCCACAACCATAGGAAGAAAAAAGAGCAGTTCAGGATAAGGCTGAGCAGGGGGAACGAAAGCTTGCAAAGGAAGCTCAAAAAGCACAAAAAATAACCAAGAAATCCTCGTAACTCTGCCCACAAGGTCTCCATATCTAATTAAAATAAACTGTTTATGACCAATTTTTTGAACTTAAAGAGCCTCAAAACAAGAGGCTCTGTCTTTTTACCCTGCTTGACTGGCTTTGTTTAAGATATCTTCAGCCGCGCCAAAAAGAGGCGAATTTGGATGCTTAGCCATCAACTCGGAGGCCCTTTTTTTAGCCAAATTCCACTGCTTAAGCTCACTTGCCAACCGAGCGCTCTCCCATAATGTTTCTTCGGAGGCAATATTCCAATCGCTATTTATCACGGTTTCAAAAGCATCAAGTGCTTCTTGTTTATTGCCTTTTTTTACGTTGGCATAAGCAAGGCCCATTACGGCAAGCGGTTTTAACTCGCCTTTGAAATCAGCCAGAAAATGCTGGTAATCAGCCACTGCTTCCGATGGCGCATTGAGCTCAAGAGCCAAGTATCCTGCGTAAAGCTGAGCAAGCCCTGAAACTTTGGAGCCTTTGTAATCTTTACTTAAACGGCGAAAAGCCTCAGCTGCTTTTTTGTTTTTAGCCTCGTCTTCTTTTTCGTTATTCAAAATTTCCAAAGCCTTTTGATATTGAACCGAAGCTTCTTCGTTTTTGCTTTGCTGGAAAAGAGCAAAACCTGACCAAAAACCGGCACCTAATACAATAGCGACAATGGCCAACAAAATGCTTTTTTGATGATCATGGGCCCAGGAAACTAACTCAAATCCACGTATCTGAAATTCATCTTGAATACCGGCCTTTTTGAGCTCTTTTTGAGTTTTTTCTTGCTCGCGCTCTTCTTTTAATAAACTTTTACGCTGCTTAATCTTTACCATAATTAGTCCTCATCCGAAACCAAGCATCAGCACACATTTATAAATTGCCCCTTTCACTGCAGCAAGGGCTAAACCATTGCCAGCTAACCTGAAAAATGGGGGCAATGAAAAGGAAGTACCTGGCCCAGGTTAAATACGCAACCCAAAAATATGCTTGAAAAAAGAGCTTTTTCAACAAAAAGTTTATTTTTCCGGCAAATTAAGGCTAGCCGCCAGCTCATTTTCAAAACAACAGTTCACTGTATACTGCAACAAACACTCCTAAAAGCGACCAAAGGCGGATGCGCAGTGCTTTTAGGCAAACCAAGCTAAAATGATAATAGAACTCTTTATTTTCCTGCCCTTTGACGTTACATAGAGACCATGAAGACTATATCTTACCCGGCACTCAAATTTAATTGGCTCGCAAAGCTTTTTTCGCACAAGCTGCTCGATAAAATCCCCTACCCCCAAGAAGATCAAACAAGAGTTGAGCATTTAGCTCAACTGGGGATAGTAGTTTATGTCCATCGAAGTCGAGGTATAGTTTGGCATTTGGCCTTAAATCAGACCATCAGTGAAAATAACTTGCCCGTCATTAATTTTACCGGCGGTTTAAAAACGAATAAACTCAGACCCTGGTTAGGTATTTCTCAACTTTTTCGCCGTCGTAAATCTTCGCAATTTGGCCCACATTTGCCTCAAGAAGATCAACTTGATTTTTGCATAAAAAACGAACGCGCTGCAGAAATTTTCCTGCGAAAGCCTTTCACCTTGCTCTCAGAAGGTGATGACCTTGATTTAATGATACAACTAGTCAACTTGCAAAAAAATAGTGAAAAGAGCATTTTTCTCGTACCACATGTATTAGTTTTCCGCAGCGAACCTTCTCAGTTTGAGCCGACTACCGCGGACTTGGTCTTTGGCACGAGTTCTGAGCCCGGGTTTTTGCGTTCCTTAGCACGCGTTATATTTGCCAAAAAGACTGCTCGATGGGAGGTATGTCGAGAAGTAAACCTCAAAGAATTTATTGCGCAAGCCGAAAGTGATGATGCCGCAGTCATAGCGAAAAAAGCTCGAAGCAACATTTTTACAATTATGGATTTAGTGGAAAGAGCCTGTCATGGACCACCGCTTAAATCATATAGCCGCATGCTCAGCGAAACGATGCGCGATAGCCAACTACAGTCTTTTATTAATGAAAGTGTTCAAACGACCGGCATTGATAAAAGCAAATTTGAACATAAAGCAACCAAATATTTTCAAGAAATTGCCGCCCGTTTTGACATGGATATCACGCGCATCGTTGATAGAGGTCTATGGGTAATCTGGAACAGAATTTATGACGGTATGATTTGGGAAAAAAGCGACATAAACCGATTGCGTAAAAAGGCGCACCAAGGCCCCCTCATTATTACCCCTTCCCATCGCAGCCATGTCGATTACCTAGTAATGAGCCAACTTTTATATTCTGAAGGCCTCATGCCACCGCATATTGCTGCAGGAAATAATCTTTCGTTTTTTCCTCTTGGCTGGCTTTTACGAAAAGGCGGTGCGTATTTCATACGACGATCCTTTAAAGGCGGCGACCCCATGTACAGTGAGGTGCTGCAAGCTTACTTGACCAGATTATTCAAAGAAGGCTTTACCCAAGAATTTTTTATCGAAGGCGGACGCAGTCGCACAGGAAAAACACTGTCTCCAAAATATGGTTTACTAACCATGATGGTGCAAAGCATTCTTAACAGTAAAACTAAAGACGTCATGTTCGTTCCCGCCTCTATTTCATATGAACGTTTAGTTGAGGAGCAAAGTTATACTCGCGAACTTCAAGGCGAAGAAAAAAAGGCCGAGACCAATAGAAACATACTCAGCTCAGCGAAAATTTTACGAAAACGCTATGGTAAAGTGTATGTGACTTTCGATGATCCCATCTCTTTTAGCGACTTGCTCAATGAGCGAGGTCTTACCAAAGAAGATTTGCAAGACAACGACAAATTGCGAGAATTTGTAAAAACTTTGGCGCATGGATTAGTATACGGAATTAATCGTTGCTCAATTGTAACGCCAACCTCACTTATAGTAACTGCTCTTTTTACTGCTCCAAGGCGCACTTTAGCGCGTCCCATGTTGATCAGAATTGCAAGAAATTTAATGAACTACATTAAAAGAACAACCGGAGAGCTCTCTCGCTTTGATCCGTCGCTACTCAACAACACTAACGATGAAATTGATCGCGCCCTCGCTAGCCTCAGCAAAGATCAACTCATTTATCGAGAAGAAGCAGGAAATTCTGTCTATTATCGCATACCCGAACAATCGGCACTTCCGTTAAACTATTATAAAAACAATATCATTAATCATTTTATTACTGATGCTGTTTTAGCAACAGCATTTGTTGCCAAAGGTGGCGGCAAACGCTTCACCGTATCGGAAAAGGAGCTCTACGCGGCGACGCAGTTGCTCAGTCAAATTCTGAAAAAGGAATTTATATTTCCCGTCGGCCAAAGCTTTGATCAAATTTTTGCGAGCCGCATTGATGCAGCGATCAAACTTCAAGTTATTGAAAAAGTAAACAAAGGCTATCGGCTTTCTCGCTCCGCGCGGGCCACTCATCGACTTAATTTTGCGGTTTCTCTGATCGCTAATTTTATTGATGCCTATCTCATTTGCACCCTGCGTATTAAAAACGAAGTCGAGCATAGCAACAATGAAAAGACGCTTATCTTAGGACTGCTTGGCAAAATTCGCAGCGCCTTTCTCAATGGCACCGTTGATTGTCCAGAAGCTGCTAATAAGTCCATGGTACAAAATGCGCTCAGCATTTTTAGTGATTTAGGCATGCTTCACTATGAAAACGAACAACCAAAATTTTTGGCGGAAAATTCAGAGGCCAAACTGAAGCAAATGATAGATATTTTGCGAAAATGCCATTACAATCGTTTATCGCTTTAGAAACAACTTTTATGAAAAATAGACGAAATTCTCTTTCAGAAAGCTCAGCTTTTCGAGGAGCATATGCGCTTATTATTTTTTGTGCTTTTTAATTTTGGTCTTTTTTCATCGTATTTGTCGGCGGATCTACTTCTTCATAAACTTATAAAGAATAACAGTGAATATCTCGTCGAATCGCTTCGACACGCCGTGACAGTCAGTCACTGCTCCGTGGAGCAAGTAGACGAGCACGGCTTCACTCCTTTGCATCAGGCGGCTTTTTTAGGCAAAACAAACGCGGTGGCTTTTTTGCTTGATGAAGGGCAGGCACAGATAAACGCGCAAAGTCCTACCGGCCTTACTCCTTTGCATCGAGCGGTTATGGGCAATCAGCCTAAAACACTTGAATTCCTCCTCATCTTAGAGGCTGACGCCACAATTCCTGACCGAGAAGGTAAACTACCAATTACTTATGCAACTCAATTACAAAATGATGAGGCCATCAGACTCCTGATACCGGCATTGGCAAAAAATTTAGACTCAGGACTTCACAATGAAATTCTTCTGTCTTTCATTCAAACCAATGCTGAAAGTCAGCGAGTCCAAGAGCTTCTGTCGCTGAAGGCGGCCAACGTAGACAGCAAGGCAGAAGCCGGCATGACCAGCCTTCACTTTGCTTCGTGGCAAGGAAATTTATCAACGGTAAAAATTCTTTTAAAAGCGGGCGCAAAAGTGAATGCTTCCAACGTAGACGAAAACACACCTCTCATATTGGCTGCCCACAGAAATCAAAACGAAGTCGCAATTGTACTGCTTAATGCCGGCGCTGAAGTGAATGCGAAAAATTCTTTCGGCGCGACTGCTCTTCATATTGCCGCGGCCAATTGCAATTTACCACTCATTGAAATTCTTATAAGCAATGGAGCGCAACCACAGAACGTAGACAACAATGGACTAAACGCACTTCATCACGCCGCTATGAAATGCTCAGACCCAACAACAACACTCCATCTTTTAAAATACATAAAGGTAAATGAGTGTCCGCGCAGCCATAGAAAAAGAAAGGCAATAAACTTTGCAATAGAAAATGATCAATGGATGAATGCACTCGTATTAGCTTTTAGCGACGCTAAATATGGCAAATCCACCAAAAGACTACTATCCCAAAAAAGAAAAAATCCTGAGCATCAAACCGCGGCTAATAACATAACCTACGCATTCACTCTCAAACAACCTAAGGTAGATTTCGACCTAATAAAAAGTCTTGACGTAAATCAGCCTATTGCACCTTTTCTTTGCTCTAAATGAGTCCAGAACGGTCTTATCCAGTTATCGGAAGAGAATTCGGTCTGTCGGTCGACAATGTGTAAGGTGTATGCTGGTCTGGATCGTGTAGATTTGTTGATCATGCTCGCATGCGGCAGGCGCGAGTGAAGTAAAAGAGCGGACCCTTTTTTAAGCTCTATTGGAACCAGTTTGTCTGTTGGCCACGGGCTATTATCTAGAGTTTTAAACAAAGTTTTATCGTCTTGTCTAATCATTCTCTCCCGTAAAGGGGAGTTATGCTCGCCGGGTGCCACCCACAAGCAGCCATTATCCAAAGTTGCATCTTCGAGGGCAATCCAAATACCCACCGTAGATTCCGGTGACGTAAAAAGATAAGTGCCATCTTGATGACAATTTACCTCGCCACACGTGTGAGGATGCTTAAATATATACATAGACTGGGCAATGGCTGGCTTGGCCATAGCGAAACCGGCTACTAACTCGCGCATTTTTTCACTCTGTGAAATTTCAGCAAAGACCGGATCCAACGCATGCAAGGCATGACCAATTTTATCAATGGCTTTTAATTTCTCAACGACGAGATTTCCTTCATTATGCGCATATTTGCCATAGAATAGAGAAATTTTATCGCCAGAATTTAAGAAATATTCAGACTGGATACGTTTGCTTTTTTCAGTATCAAAGACGTTTGACAAAACATCGGGAACTTCTACCTCGTGAACTATCTCTTTGGCTCTCTTATTGAGAACATCACATTGTTCATGAGTCAATAAATCATCAATTTCTAGAAAGCCATTTTGCGCGTATAATTCCCAAGCGTAGTTCATATTAAGCACCTTGTGAGTGAAATCGCCTCTTAATAATCCTAATAAACAAATCTCATTTGTTCACTAATATTTCATGTGGTAGAATTTAACTAAACACATCTTAAGACTGGAGACAATTGTGAGCAACCAACTAGTAATGAATATTACTGCATTTGAAACTAGGGTAGCTCTCATCGAAAATAGTTTGGTGACCGAACTTTTCATTGAACGAACACAAGACCGCGGTATCATTGGCAACATATATTTAGGACGAGTTCAGCGTGTTCTACCAGGTATGCAAGCCGCCTTTGTTGAACTTGGCCTGGAAAAAGCTGCCTTTCTCTATGTTGGTGACGTCGTCGCACCAGAAATTGCTGACGAAGAAGCAGAAAATGAATTTTTACCCAGTGATGAAATGGCTGTGTCCGCAGAAGTTCACGACAGCATGCCACCATCAGAAAGCGACGCGGACAAAGAAAAGGAGCCGGATGCTCTCATTAATAAGGAATTTAAAAAACCAAAATTTAAGAGAATTTTGCCGCCGATAGAAACTCTTCTAAGGCCAGGACAAGAAATCTTAGTGCAAGTAACTAAAGAACCCATTGGCACCAAAGGCCCCCGAGTTTCCTGCAACATTTCTCTGCCAGGTCAACAACTGGTATTCATGCCCACCTATGACAGAGTGGGTATAAGCCGAAAAATCACTGATGATGCTGAGCGTGAAAGACTGCGAACTATTCTTGGCGACAAGAAACAAAATGGAGTTGGTGGTTTTGTGGCAAGAACTGTGGCCGCTGGACTCTCACCTGAAGTATTGGCTATTGACGCTGATTTTCTCGTTTCTATGTGGGATGATATAAAACGCCGAGCGGCATTGGTCAAAGCTCCTCATCTTGTTCAAGCAGAGCTCGATGTTGCACTCAAATGTATTCGCGATATGACCAACGACAATATCGACAAGGTTATCGTTGATGATGAACTTACTTTCAAGAACATTGGCACCTTTTCGACCTTTTTAGCTCCGGCGCTCAGTGATAAAATTGAGCTTTATCAAGGACCAAATCCCATTTTCGACGCTTTTGGTGTGGAAGCTGAAATAGCTCGTGCAATGCAACGAAAAGTGTGGTTACGCTCAGGTGGCTATTTGGTTATAGACGAAGCGGAAGCTCTCGTCGTAATCGATGTGAACACCGGCCGCTTTGTTGGCCGAAGAAATCTAGAAGATACCATCTTAATTACTAATCTTGAGGCGGTCCAGGAAGTCGCTTATCAACTGCGTCTAAGAAATATTGGCGGCATGGTTATTATTGATTTTATCGATATGGAAAACAAAGAACACCAAGAACGTGTTCTAGCAACCCTTACAGCAAGCCTTAGAAAAGACCGAGCGCGCTGTAACGTTGTGAGAATAAGCGAACTTGGCTTAGTTGAAATGACCAGGCAACGAACACGAGAAAGCATTGAGCGTCAGCTATGCGAATCATGTTTTTATTGTGATGGCACTGGTACCTTGAAATCAAGAAAAACTATTGCCTTTGAAATTTTTCGGGCAATTTGTCAAAAGGCTCGTGTTTTTGTGGACCCAGCTATCATTGTTCACGCACATCCCGAGGTGGTGGATATTATTTACGGCGAAGAAGAGGAAGCATTGTCTCAAATTGAAAACGACATTGGAAAAAGAATCATCATTAAACCGCGAGGATCTTTCCACCAAGAACATTTTGATATTTTCGGTGGAAAGGTCAGTCAAGAATAAAATACTTGATTATAAAAAAGGGTTTAGGGCTGAGTGGACCAAGTCTCGAGCGTCTGCTTAAAATCTGCCATAAACATGTCCGCTGTCGCGCCATCAATAAGTCGATGATCAAAGGAAAGTGCCAACATACCCATATTGCGTACACCGAGCAAATCACATCCGTCGACGTTAATAACAGCAGGCTGTTTGGCAATGCGCCCCACTCCCAAAATTGCAGCTTGCGGTTGATTAATAATTGGTGTGCCAATTACCGCGCCATAATTTCCAGGATTGGTGATGGTAAAAGTTCCTCCAGTTAGCTCATCTGGCTTAATCTTCTTAGTTCGCGTTCGACTAGAAAGGTCATGAAGAGCAAGGGCAATACCTCGCAGATTTATCTGATCACAATTTTTTATGACCGGCACCATGAGACCAGGCTCATTTCCAGAGATAGAAACCGCAATGCCCAAATGCACATCTTTGTTGAAAACAATTTTACCGTCACGAATCTGAGCATTTATATAGGGATGACGTTTCAAAACTTGGCACACTGCTGCAGCTAGAAAAGTCGTGTACGTGAGAGACACGCCTTCTTGTTCCTTAAACTGAGCCTGATTTGCATTACGAACTTGATCTATTTTAGTATAGTCAATTTCGAAAAAAGTGGTTACATGCGCACTAGTTCGACGAGAGTTAATCATGTTTTCCATAATTACTCGACGCATATTTGACATCGGAACCACTTGCTCATTTTGTCCAGCGGGAAACTGAACTAGATGAGAAGTTTGCGGCACCCTTTGAGCCTGCGGATTTGATTGCGCAGGCACTGCAGAAGGCGCAGCAGGAGTGCTCGAAGGTGCAAGCTGATTCTTTTTTTGCTCAATATGTGCAAGCAGGTCTTTTTTGGTGACTCGCCCTTCTGCGCCACTTCCTTTTATTTGAAAAATGTCGCTCTCATTCATGCGATGCTCTTGAGCAATTCGACGCACTAAGGGAGATATGAACTGGTTGGCTGTTACATCGCCAACGGAAGATGGAGCTGAACTGCTGCTTTCTTGCGCATACACTTTCTGGGGGACTGCAGGTGCCGATGGCTCTGGAGCTGGGTTATCAACCGCTGGTGTAATAGGCTCACTCTTTGGCTGTGAAGCCGCTTGGGTAGCTGGTTGCGCTGCTGGTTTTGCAGTCTTTACTTCATTTTCTGCACCGACCCTAGCTATTACCGTTCCAACCGCCACTGTCTGATTTTCGGCAGCTAAACATTCAACTAAGACGCCAGCCACAGGAGAAGGTATCTCTGCTTCTACCTTATCAGTAGAAATTGACAGGATATTTTCGTCCTTTTGGACCTTATCACCCACGTTCTTAAGCCACTTTGCAATGGTTCCTTCGGTAATTGATTCCCCTAGCTGCGGCATAACTATATCGGTAGCCATTGCGCCCTCCGTCTAAAAAAAGCTAATTATTCAACAAAAGCTTAAGTTTTATCATAATTTTTAGCAACCCTAATACTGAAACTCAGCGGTCAGGCTGAAACCTTGTTTATTTGCAGTAACAGGTAATTTCTAGTAGATCTATCTTATTGGGAGAATGAATATGACCAAAGAAACGAAATTCATAAGCCGTTGCCTATTTTTTTTCGTTCTCTTATTTTTGAGCTCCCGTTCATTCGCAGAACATGATGATCTTCCCCCGAAGATAAAAAAATTAATTCACGAATTAGAAATGGACAAAAGTCATTTGCAAGGTGGCGCTTATGGCATCTTACATAAAGGCAAAGTTGTCTATAAGTCTACCTTCGGCCATCGCAAAGGAAAAAACGGGCCCATTACCACCAACACCTTATTTCCCTTAGCTTCTGTTTCCAAACCAGTTACCGCAGCCGCTATAGCGCTTCTGGTTGAAGGAGGCCAATGTAATTTTCAGGAACGGCTTAAGTTAGCACATCTTCAAGATACCTTAAGTCTTGGTGATATACTCAGCCACACAACCGGTTACCGTTTTTCTGGAAATCATGAAATTGAACATGGCATGAGCCATGAGAAATTAATGGAACACCTGCAAAAATCCAAAGCACGTTGCTCTCCTGGGAAGTGCTACTCCTACAGTAACGCCACATTCAGCATGGTCGAAGAAGCCCTCAACACTAAAAAATTATCGCTGCATCACGCTTTTCAAAATCTTCGAAAATCTCTTAAAACCGAAGAAATTCAGCTTTTGCCCATAAGTGAAGGCTTAGAGGTAGCATATCCGCATCTTAAAAATCGCAGAGGGCATCTGGTCCCCTTGCTCTTTCCGCCCTATTATCCAAGAACAGTTCCCGCAGCAGCTGGCGTTTTTGCATCCATAGATGGAATGCTAGAAATTATGAAACTAAGTTTTGGATATCGTCCAGATTTAATTTCAAATAAAACACTCGCGGTCATGCATACTCCCGTTATTTCCAATCGCGACATCAGGCGCTGGTCTTTGGCATGGCTGCATGACACGAGAAGCATTGAATCTGAATATGGCTTGGGCTGGCGCATTTTGAGGACCAAACATAACCCAAAAAAAGAAATAATCTTTCATAGTGGCATGATATCAGGCATTAATTCCTTTATTGGCTTCATTCCTTCAGAAGAAATTGGCATTGTTATCTTGCTGAACCAAAAGTCTCATTTGCCAGTAAAACGCGCCTTGGAATTCTGGAAAGCTTGAAAGTTCAGCCAATAAAAAAGGAGGCTAGTGTGGGCATACGATCAGAATTCAAAGAATTTGCGCTTAAAGGCAGTGCGGTTGATCTCGCAGTGGGTGTGATTTTAGGTGCCGCCTTTGGTAAAATTGTTGATTCGCTTGTTGGCGACATCATTATGCCTTTGATCAGTAAATTATTTGGAAAGCTAGACTTTTCCTATCTTTACTTGCCCTTAAGCCCAGTTCCCGAAAACATTCCGCAAACCTATGCCTCTCTTAAAGCTCACGGTGTTTCGGTTGTTGGTTATGGGAGTTTTATTACTATCGTTCTTAATTTTTTTATTTTGCTATTCGTTATTTTTTTGATGGTCAAACAAATGAATAAAATAAAAAAAGCTGAGCTAGGAGATTTGCCTACTTCCGATGAAGTTCAGCTCTTGCGCGAAATCAGGGACTCGCTCCAAAAAAAGTCAGCACCTTAAATATCGAGCTCGCTTTCTGCCGATTTTATGTATGCTTTGCAGTTAAGGACTTTTCATTTGAATTCTCCTTGACTATATGCAGCCCATGAAAAAATTATTGAATTGTTTTATTATGAGTTTTTTTGTGGCGCACTACGCCTTTGCTGAACTGGGTCAAGGTCTTGAGCTGGTGTCAGTAAGTACCTTGGCCAAGGGTTTTGTGGGCGCGCAAGGAATTGCTGTTGATAGTAAGGGCCGCGTGTTCATCGCTGATACCGCTCAGCATCACCTTAAGATTGTTCATGCGGACGGGCTTGTTCAACACGCTACTGGTGGCGGCTTTGGTTACAAGGACGGCTTCATTTTCAATGCGAAATTTAATGCCCCTCAAGATCTAATTGTTGATAGTCATGATAATTTATGGGTTGCTGATACCGGTAATCGTTGTCTTCGTCACATAGATTTATCGACCGAAATTGTGAGCACACTGCTGAGCCAAGATGCGGGATTTGTAGATGACGAAATGCCTCTTAAGATGGATCCAAGTTCAAGAGCACGCCTCTATAATCCTACAGCTTTGGCTTATGATGCTAAAAACGACGCTATTTTTATTGCAGATTCCGGAAATGGAAAAAGTTATATTCGCCGTATAAAACTCGGCTATTTGTACACATTTCAAACCATTTCTGGTGGCATTATCGGGAACAAAGACGGCCAAGGTAATGAGGTTGCCTATCGCTACCCTCAAGCATTGGCTATTCAGGATAACAATTTAATTATCGCGGATAGCTCTAATCATTTATTAAGGAGCATGAATCTCAACGCTCCTTATGAGGTAAGCACTATCACCTTAAGTGCGGAAGCGACCGAAAACCCTTTTTTGAATTGGGGCTTTAACAATGGATCCTCGGCGGTAGCACGTTTTGCCAGCCCGCAAGGAATAGCTGCAGACGAATATGGCAACATATTTGTTGCTGATACCTTCAATCATTGCATCCGCCGTATCGCTAAAGATGGAATGGTCACGACCTTGGCCGGTAATGAAGAAGCGGGATTTATCGACGGTTTAGGGCCGGTAGCAAAATTTACGGCGCCAACGGCGTTGGCATATAAGAATGGCAAGCTTTATGTCCTTGATAGCTTTGACGGTGCATTAAGAGTAATTACACGATTTTCTGTGCGAGCAGCGGTAAAGAAATTACAAGCGCGTTTTCCTCAAAAATTCGCTGTTCACCAGGCTATGTCGAGACAGTGAAATAGTAGTCTAGACCCAATGGCACTAAGATAAGGTTTTTGTCTTGCACTTCTCCCTAAAAGGCCTTTAGCAAATATCCCTCTCCCTCTGGGAGAGGGTATGAGGAAAATGACTTAAAGGCTCGAAGAGATCCCCCCACCCCCTTTTTCCAAAGGGGGATCATGAGGCGTTCAACCTCGAAATTTTCTTAATTTTGTATACTGCCGAAATCTGGTAGAAGTCGTCGGTGCAGTACTCTCGAGTAAACATTTTACTGCGCCGCATCATCTTGCCACATTGGGTTTACCGTTCCACCAAATGCTTTGATAGCAGCAGGTATGTTAAATCTTGCGCAACGCAAGCTTGTCAAAGAACAGGTTCGTTGGTGATTTTTATATTCCTTGATTACCTGCTTAAGAACTCGTGCACCTGGACTGTCATCCGCGATAACAATGGATTCGATCATTGCCCCATCATTATCCTCACTGAAATAGTTTTTCATATATAATTTTTCAAGATATTCAGCAGCAATCACCTTCTTTTGCTCTTTGCAAATATTAGAAAAATTAACTTTGTGCATACGAGTCGCTAATGCTCCAGCCGCATCACTTTTAAAGTCCTCATTTGAACCAAAAAGAAAAATTACGTTTTTTAAACTCAACTTAATTCTTAACGCATTTTCTTGAATTTCTTTTTCACCATCTTCGCTGATCAGTTTAAATAAGCTGTAAAAATTGCGTGCATGCTTATCTTTACCGTTCAAAACATCGTGAATTTCATCAATAAAAATAACAGGATCTGAAGCAGCAGTACCACTATCTGGACTCACAAAACAGCGATAGAAACTTCCAAGCTCACCAACCTGATCCACATTGTTGCTATTGACCGGAGGGCGGCCATAAAAATCCTCTATGGCGCTACTCCCTAGATTAAGAGAGCAAAATGGTCTCTTCAGTGCCACAGCAAAGGCCTTAGCGGTTTCTGTCTTTCCAACACCCGCTTCACCAATAAATAAAAAGCTCGCTTTTTCTGCGGACAAAGGATTTTGACTTTGACCGCTCACCATTACAGCCGCTTTCATCACTTGATCATGAACTTCATCAGAATAGGTACGCAAATGATTTTTCAGCTCTCTTAAAGCCTCGTCTAATTCCTCTTCATTAAGAGCTTTTGAGGGTTTTAGCGGAAGCCTTAAGATTACTTTTATTTTATTGAGTTGAATTTCAGCGGCAGTTTTTTGATATTCATAAACGTTCACAACACCATAGCCAACATTTGATCTTGCCTCACGAATAAGACGCTCAAGTTCCTCGCGATTATAGGCGAGCATATCATGTTTATTGAGTTCAAATTCTTCTTCTAGGGCATTAAGTCTCTGTGCGCGCTGCAAATTTTCGGTTGGCTCAAGCATGCCAGAATAAGACAGGACATTGGCAAATTTATCTTTGAATAAATAGAGCGTGCTCATCCCCACGAGACCTCCCATGCTACTCATAGACTCTGGCACTATGTAGCTTGCACAAGCACTGGCTCCCACAGCAAAGGAAATGTTCATAGCGCATTTTCTGATTTCGGCACGGGCACCGTTATTTTGCCGGCTTCTTACTCTGGCTCTAATTTCCTGCTCGGTGTCAGCTAAGGCAAAGGAATTGCTTAAAAAAACGACAACAAAGAAAAATAATGAATAGTTTTTTTGATTAATTTTATGCATATTTAAGTCATTTATAGTAAATTAGTCTCCAGTCTTTATCACAACTATCCGTTGGCGCAACATTTAATTCTATTTTTTTCTAGGCAATCGCGATAAGCACTTAATACATTAAACACATTGAAAACATAGTATATTATGAAAATTAGCCGATAAAATTACTACAAGTAATCATTCCATGTTTACACCAATATTAGATATGATATTGATAAGAGATTGAAAATAAATTTGGAATCTCTCTTATGAAAAATAATGAATTTGTGAAAACAGGCACAATCGCAGTCATTTTAGCCCTGAGCACTTCGTTCTTTTTACCTGTTATAGCGATGCAAAATGAGGATGAGGACTGGGAGTTGGCGCAAGCAATCGCTTTGTCTTTAGAGGGAATTTCACACAATCCAACAACTCAAAACACGACTCCGCGCGTTCCAGAAGAACAGGATCAAAGACTTCCAAAAAACCCCTTTGCTGATTTAAGAACCAATTTAACACCATTGATGCGAGCAATCCTCAATGAGAATTTTCCTCTTGCGATGGCGTCTATCGATCCAAAAACAATTAATAGTCAAGAAGACTTTGGATGCACCGCACTTCATTTTGCCGCTGAAAGTGAAGAAACTGATTTAGTGGTGGCGCTACTTCAAGCCGGCGCCGATGAAACCCTCTGTGATTTCGATGGACGGTCGGCAGTCGATGCTGCTCGTGATGCGCAAATAGAGAATGGTGTGGCTAATCAAGAAATCATAGAAGTACTTTCTTCATGGCAGACCACTCGAGAAGCCGGTGGAAAACGCAAAAGGTCACACGCCGAATCTGCTCCCCTCCCAACAACCAATGGAGCCTATGCTGAAGGCAGCGACAGTCCTTTCATTATACTCCTAAAAACAATGTTTAACACTCGAGATTTATACGCTGATGTCGTCAGTGAGGCACAGTTTCAAAGCGCTGGCACTTTACTCTACGCCGCAAGCTTAGCTCGCGCAGAATTATTGCATGATCTGGAACGTGAATTTGCTAGAATTCATGACGAGAAAAGAGCCCAGGAAAAACGGCTGGCCAAAGAGCAAAGAAAAGCGCAGCGCTCGCTCAGACGTGCCCAAAAACGAGCGAGGTCAAATACAAATATAAGTAATGGCACAGATCTTCAATTGGATTTCGACGAAAATACCGCCGAGATTATTAGTTCCGGTATGGACAGCCTAAACAATATGTGGGCGGATGACGATCAGCCATAAAAGGTCAGCGACTAAAAAACGCGAAATAAGATATCGTCATTCCTTTTCCTGACAAAGATTTCGATATCTTTTTTCAGAATCAGCTAAACGTGAGAATGTTTGCGCTAATCGTATAGCTTGCCCTATTTCCAAAGCAACTGATTTTCCAAAATTGCCCCAATCCTCGCCGCTTAAATCTCTTCCTTTAGAAAAAATGATAAATAAACCCATGACTATTTTCTGCGAAACAATAGGAATGAGTAACATGGAATGAGTTGCCATATGCTCAATTAATCTTAATGGTGCACTTTCTTCAAGAGAGGGAGAAGGAATACAAAGGGTAGATTCGGCAAACATAAAACGCTTAAGAAACGACTCATTTTTAAATAGTGAAGCTAATATTTTTTGGAGAGGATTTCCAAAACCCACTTGGGTTTCAAGCTGCATTTTTCTCGCGTCATCGAAAAGATAGATTGCTCCACTAGACAGGCCTGCAGCATCCAAACATTGGTGAAGACCTTCATTGATAGCGACACTGATATCTTGATCTTGGACAACCGCATTTGCTAAGGCGACTGTTACTGAGAGCGCCGCCCCTTGTAGCGAACAACGCTGTAGTAAATGCGTGTTAATGCGTGCTTGACGTTCAAGCTGCCTGATTTGACGGTGAACATATTGGTCACGCATTTGCTGTGGATCGCCCGTTTTTAACTCTCCAGAAACTAGTGCAGCGGATTTCGATCGCAAAATACTTTTTATTAAGTCGCCCAGAGCGATGAAATCAGCAGTGCGTACCACAAGATCACTGGCACCGAAACTTTTGGCAAGTTGACGGTCTTCTTCCTCAAGATAATTGGAGCTAATCAGAATGATGGGGACTTCCACTAAAGAAGAATCGTTCCGTACTAAGCGACAGAAATTAAAACCATCAATCTCCGGCATTAAAACATCGCTAATGATGAGTTCTGGTCTGCGTTCTCTCGCCTTTTCCAGGCCATCTAAGGCATTTTGTGCTGTATCAACTTTAAAGCCTTGGTGTTCCAACGCAATGCGACACAACTTAAGCTGAATAGCATTATCGTCGACAGCTAAAATTCGAAAATGGTCATCATCATGTTTGTATCTCGCTCTGCCTTGTAAGTAACTCCTAATGGCTTGTAAAAGTTCAAATGGGTCAATTGGTTTTACCAAGAGGCAATCGAAACTCGATAGCAGCGCGTTTGCTTCCTCGTCTCGGGAAACGAATCCCGTTAAAGCAATAACTGGAACATTTGCCCCTTTAGGCAATGCGCGAATCTTCTTGAGAATATTTAATCCATTCATATCCGGCAAAAGAAGATCAGTGAGCACCAAATCAGGAGTACTTGCCTCAAACATTTGCAGTGCAGATTTACCGTCACTTGCTTGCAAGACATGGTATCCCTCACTCTTTAAAGCCAATCCCAACATTTTGCGAGTAATGAGATTATCTTCAATAGTTAAGATGGTGGCGGTCATAATGTTCCCTTGGAAGCTAAGTAACCGCGAACGACAGCAGGCAAAGTATCGGGATCGATAGGTTTAGTTATATATCCATCGCAGCCAGCAGCTCGCGCCTTCTCTTCATCGCCCTTCATTGCATAAGCAGTCAATGCAATAATGATAGTTCCGACAGTAAGGGTATTCGCCTTCAAGCGCCTGGTGAGCTCTAAACCATCGATTCCCGGCAATTGTATATCCATAAGAATCAATTGTGGCGTGAATGTTTCAAGTACTTTTATCGCATCTTCAGCGTCGTCTGCAGTGCGAACCGAATATCCCTCGCCAGCCAGCAAAACGCGTGCTAATTTTAGATTTATAGGATTATCATCGACAATGAGAATGCTTTCATGAGCCATTGGAGCTCCCGTTAGTTTGAGTAATTTTACTGACGGCGGAAAGATAAGGACGAAGCTCCTCAATCAGCTTAGTTGAATCGCCTGCTCCTTTTTGCAAGATCGCGCGCGTACATTGTTGTAACCATTGACGATCTACACCACTTAAATCTTTTACTGTCCAAACAATTACTGGGATAGCTGACGCTCCAGGAATTTTTCGCACTCTACTGAGAAATTCAAAACCACTCATCTCGGGCATGGCAATATCAAGAATAATGAGAGGGGGGAGCTTTTGCGCGATTGCATGAAGAGCTTCCACCCCACTTTTTATTGTCACTGCCTGATAGCCAATACCTTTCACCATGAGGTCGGCTAGCTTGAGAGTGGAGACATCGTTATCGATGATCATAAGTGGGCCAAGCGATGAATCTGCTGAAAGCTTGCTAGAAAGTTGACCTTCTTCTTCTCCTAGAAGCACCTTGCATGGCGTTTTTTTGCTCCCCTCTCTTTGTTGAACAACCGGCGCTACAGCTGTCTTCAAATCAGAAACAGTCTGATTCTCTTTTAAGATAGAAGTAGTAGCATGCATGTGCCTCGGCAAAATGACAGAAAAGGTTGAGCCATATCCCTTCGTGCTTTTGACGGTGACACTCCCTCCTTGCGCTTCAACGAGACGTTTGGTCAACGCAAGACCTAAACCAGTACCCGCATATCTTTTAGCAGTCCCAGCATCAAGCTGCTGAAATTCTGCGAAAAGACGAGGCATATCCTCAATATCGATGCCAATGCCAGTATCCTGCACGTCAATGCGAAAAAAATCCGCATTTTCAGGGGCAATTCGTATAATTATTTTTCCGCCCTCAGGGGTAAATTTAATAGCATTAGAAAAATAGTTATAAAGAACTTGCTTGAGCTTTCCAGAATCCAAAGTTACTTTGGCGGGCTCAAGCGAAATAATAGTCTTAACTTCTAATTTCTTTTCGGCGATAAGGCCACGCAATATGTCGGTTAGTTCTCCCAAAAGCTTTTCGAGAACTATTTCTTCCGGATGAAATTCTATTTTTCCAGATTCAACTTTCGCCAAGTCAAGAATATCGTTTATCAGCTGTAGAAGATGACGTGAACTCGTCAGGATATCGCCTAAATATTCTTTTTGATCGGGTGAAACCGGTCCAACTTTTTCTTTATGCATCAAAGCAGCAAAACCAATTATTGCATTAAGTGGTGTGCGCAGTTCATGAGACATATTCGCTAGAAATTCACTTTTAAGCCGATTTGCTTCCCGCATAGCCTGCTCAAGTTTTTTTCGCTCAGTTATGTCTCGTATGGCACTTGAGACGAGCATTCCATCCTCGGTTTCTAGTGGACTTAAGCTAATCTCAATGGGAAATTCAGTGCCATCCTGACGTAATCCGTAAAGCTCAAGCCCTGAGCCCATCGAACGAGTTTTAGGATCGATAAAAAATCCGTTTCGATGAGCGGGATGTTGTGTACGAAATCGTTTGGGCATAAGCTCTTCAACTAATTGTCCAAGTAATTTCTCACGCGTGTAGCCAAATAACTTTTCAGTCTGCGCGTTAATTAAGACTATTTTTCCCTCATTGTTAACAATCACCATGGCATCGGGTGCCGACTCTAAAAGACCACGGAACTTTGTTTCATTTTTTTTACGGATGGTGATATCGCGAATTGCACTGCAAACTAGTAATCCTTCTTCAGTTTTCAAGGGACTCAAACTAATCTCAATAGGAAATTCGGTGCCATCTTTGCGCAAGCCATAAAGCTCAAGTCCGGAGCCCATCGAACGCACTTTTGGTTCTTGAAAATAGCCAATTCTGTGCTGGGGATGCTTATTGCGAAAACGAAGAGGTACTAGAATTTCGACTGCTTGGCCCACAAGCTCTGTACGCGCATAACCAAAAAGTTTTTCGGTTTGAGAATTAACAACAATAATATGACCGTCAGCGTCTACAATAACCATCGCGTCCGGAGCAGCTTCCGTAAATCCTTGCAATTGAGCGCCAACTTTCTGAACTGTAGAATTTTCCTTATTTGGAGCCATAATTTTTATCTCAGCTGGAATGCTTAGCTCAAGGTTATTTAATAAATATTAGCTTCGGTTAAGACATACGCAATTATATTTACCACTAGCATTTAAAAGCAACTGTTTTTTATAAATAAAACATAGTTTCTCAGGATTCAAAAAAAGTCCCCACCTTTCCTTCCTAAGCACGTCAAATCCAGCAAAAAAGCAAGGCGATCATTTACCTTGCCGGTCGCTTGCACCTACGGGTTAAATAAATTTTAACAAAAAGATTTAGATGAGGTTAAGGCTTGCACCGCAAACAAGGTGAAAGAACATCAGCAGACCTTGTTTGGCACGTGCTTATCATCTACTTAATGCAAGAATTTCACTCAGCAATTTGTACACCGCCGACTTAGAAATAAATGGCCAGCAAAATGGCCCAGCATATACTTCTTGCACAAATTGCCTGAATGCTTGTGTTGGCTGCATACCGCTTGCAATTAAACGCGTCACCCACAAAATACCAATTTCCCGCAATTTGTTCTCAATGAACACTTTATGATCATGAATAGTCCTTCGGTCAGCAAAAGCAAACTCATTTGTCGTGAAATGGAGCGCGAATATGAATTTAAAAAGTGTCTTATGGTCAAAACGTTTAGCGGCGAAATCCACGAATTTTTCTATATGAGGACTTCTTAACGTGCTCAGAGCAAGAAGCATCACAGCGTATTTCTCGGCTCTTGGATCTTTTTCCAGACCGGGTGGCATTATCTCATAAAGATCTTGCGCTAATCCCCAAGCTCCCTCAGCAGTCAATTTATTTTCAAGCATTTTTTTTAGCCGCAAACGATCAATCCTGTCTGGCTCAGTGCCTTGGCGATACTCACCCCTCAGAAAATCGTCGCTATCCGTCTCTAGATGCCGCAGCGTTCCTCGTACTGGAACAATCGGGGTATCACTCGGCTCATTTTGATCATTTTCAGCGACATAGCTAAAGCTCAGCCATGAGGGGTCTACCTTTTTCCAATTACGCCGATGATTTTTCCCTGCATGTACGTTTACTACCCCCAAGCAACAGACGAGGCCAATTACCAAAGACGGTGTTAAAAACTGCATTTGTTCTCCCTATTTGACATGATGTAAGGTTAGAGCGAACTCATTCCTTGCCAGTAATCTGTCCGAGTGTATAGGAGAATCAAAACGCTTTTTTCATCATTGTTGATTATAGAATGATTCGAGCTTTGAGCAATTAAGCTAAACTATTTTTTCGTCGGACATCCACAGCGCACGATTAAGCAATGGTATAGACAAGATTTATTGAGATTATAGTTATTCCAAAACGCTGTTAATTTATGGACAAGCTATATGTTAGCCAATATTTCACGAGCGGCATTGCTTTTAACCATCTGGCTGTTGGCTACTCCTTCCCATGCTGTCTATGCACGTCAACTCAAAATGGCTGTCTGCTGCCTCTCTGGATTTGTTGCACACGATAAATACACCTTTGATAAGCGGCTGAGACGTCAGGCAAAGTGGTATGAAAGCCGATCACAACCTGCGAGTGACGAATGTCGTCTAATCGTAGAAGATGCGCAAAGGCGCTTAGGTATTGCTCGACACAACTATGCGCCCGTCAGAAATTACCAAATGAGTGGTGATACCCAGGCCTTTTATTTGGACGGAACAATTTTCCTCGATGAAAAGCAATGGCGCACTTGGAACATGGGCGAAAAAAGATTAATAAGTCTGCACGAAGCCGCTCATTATAAAAACGATGATGATTCTTTTGTGCAGACGCGTTTGAATCAACTTAAGCATTTCATGCAGCTTCAGGGTCCCTTTTCGATAGTATGTGAACATGAAGCAGATAGACTGGCTCTTGAAGCGGCTGGCTGCAAAAGCTGTATTGAAGAATTTTCTGACTCTAAAGGTCAGAGTGTGAGCAAGCACGGCTATTTTTCTCGCCAGGAGTGCTTGGACTATGCCGCCCAAGTCACTACTTTTTGTCCGGAACATCAAATTGCTGAATCAGAGACCGAATAATTATGTCGCGAATTTCACTCATGGGCGGCATAGGCAATCCAAGTTCGTTTAATTGCTCAGCTAAATTGGTAACACCCTTGCCAACCAAACCGCAAGGAAGCATATAACGCAGAAAGCGTTGATAATCGTTATTGATATTTAAGGCAAAACCATGTTGCGAAACACCACCTTTCACCCCAACGCCAATGGCCACTAATTTACGCCACTTGTCGTTGGGTTCAGCAATCCAAATTCCGGTGAAGCCCGGCAAAAGCTGAGCCCTTTGCACACCCAACTCATGACATGCTCTCAGTAATGCTGTCTCTAAATTGCGCAGATAGCCCAGCAAGTTATAAGCATGATCAGACAAAGGATCGGGTAGTTTCTCTAGACGTAAAAGCGGATAGCCCACCAATTGGCCTGGACCGTGAAAAGTAATATCACCGCCACGATCGGTCTCAACTAAATCAATGCCTTGTTCTTGCAAAACATCCGCAGTGACCAATAAATGAGTTGGACCATTTTTTCTGGTGATAGTAATAGTAGCGCGGTGCTCAAGCAGCAATAATTTTTCAACTGCTTCGTGATTTGCTCGGATATTATCGGCTTCTCGGCGCATAATATTCATAGCGTCGAGATAAGGCAGCTCGGTGCCTAAAAATTCAGCCTGAAAGCGAGATACGATCCCCCTTTGTAAAAAGGGGGCGGGGGGATTTCTTCGAGCCTTTAAGTCATTTTCCTCATACCCTCTCCCCAATTTGGGGAGAGGATCAAGGTGAGGGGCTTCCTCATCGACCCTCACCCTACCTTCTCCCAGAGGGAGAGGGATATTTGCTAAAGGCCTTTTAGGGAGAAGCACTTGACAAAAAACCTCAACTTAATGCCATTGGGTCTAACCATGAATCGCACGATCAGTCGCAACTAAAGCCGCTTCCCAAATAGCTTCATAAAGCGTCGGATGAGCATGCATCGTATTGGCAATAGCATCGATGGTCGCTTCCATTTGCATTGCAAAAGCAGGCTCAGCCAGCAAGTCAGTGGCCTCTGGACCAACAATATGTACTCCTAAAATCTCGCCATACTGCACATCAGTCACAAATTTCACAAAGCCACGCTTTTTGCCCAAAATAGCTGCCTTGCCGTTTCTCATAAAATCAAAACGACTAATTTTTACTTTATAACCACGTTTTTCCGCTTCTACAGCAGTAAGCCCACACCAAGCGACCGGTGGATCAGAATACACACAGGACGGAATATGATCGTAATTAATAGCCGCAGGATTTTTACCCGCCATATGATTAGCCGCTAAAACACCTTCTGCAGAACTCACATGAGCAAGCCAGGGCGTATTAATACAGTCACCAATAGCATAGATATTAGGCTGCGCGGTCTGCATAAACTGATTGACCTCCACATAGCCGCGCTCAGTCTTGGCCTGCGTGGACTCCAAACCAATATTCGCAGTCAAAGGCGCGCGCCCTATTGCCACCAACACGTAATCACTTTCAACAGTTGTCGATTTTTTCGCCGCATCAACATAGGTGCACTTTGCCAAAGAACCTTTCACTTTAATATCGGAAACGCTCACCTGTGTGTAAATTTGGACGCCCTGTTTTTCAAGTTGTAATGCAAGCTCTTTTGAGCAATCTGCGTCGGCAGTATCCAAAATTTTCGGCAACATTTCCAGCACCGTGACTTTGGTACCAAAACGAGCAAAGAGCGACGCAAATTCAATACCGATGACACCACCACCAATAATGGTCAACGATTTCGGTATTTCTGGAAGCTCTAAAATTTGATCAGAACTTAAAACGCGCTCGCTAAAAGGAGCAAAGGGCAAAGCGCGAGGCGCTGAACCAACGGCCAACATAATCTTTTTGGCTTTGAGCTCAACATTCTCCGTGCCTGTTCTCGTGACCACAACAGTATTTGGTCCCTTCAAAGCA
>Ga0206887_10018_pt3 | contig 41691 bp, 39 predicted proteins | sample Alteio_BWOrgHeat_89_FD_153248 | JGI IMG/M metagenome (GOLD analysis project Ga0206887, IMG submission 153248) | Enriched cells from forest soil in Barre Woods Harvard Forest LTER site, Petersham, Massachusetts, United States - Alteio_BWOrgHeat_Nextera3 ...
CATTACGTCTAGATTGATGATGATTGCCATGCTGGTTTGCTTATACCGTTAAATCGTTTTCAGATTTGAGGTCGACAGCGCTTTGCAATGTCTTTTCAGATACTGCTGCTGCAGTTGCAACGACAGTCGAAACGAAGATCAGCAAGAGACCCATCATGACACCGCCAGCGATGTCTTCTTTGTTGCGCTGCACGATCCAGAAGTACGCTTCGGCTCCAGCGATACATCCCACGAGAGACATTGCGCAGTACTTGATGGTTCGCAATGCTTTCACAGCGGATTGCGAGAAGACATCGTTTCTTCCCACGTAACCGAGCAGTTTGAATGCCTGATAGAGCGCGACGAAGAATGCAATGGATGCGATGTAGGCGTATGCCAGGAATGGATCGTGAAAGTAAATCTGAGTGACTGAAGCGTGCGCGTTTCTGCCTTCGAGGTGAGGTTCCCAAAGCATGAGTGCAAGAGCAGCCACGCCAATCAGGACAACGACGGACTGAAGAAAGATCGTCGAACTTCTCTTCATAACGGCTCAACTGTGAGCCTCCGTTTATCGTTTGTCAATATATATTTATTGTTTTTCGCGTATGGCTTGATGTTGCGGGCCAGCTCTCGTTGTTGATATGCATTCGCATGGCGAGAAAACCATGAACGTATGAGGAATGCCTTCGATATCCATCGGCTTCGCAGTGTGACGGTGGTGCGCGTTATGCGGAGTGTGGCCGATTGATCGTTTTCAGAAACTGTCTGGACGAAGACCTGCGATGAGATTTTTACGGTGGCGGGGCCTTCGCGCGTGAAGGAGATTTGTTGGCTTGTCTGTGGAGATTGGCCGAACGATGAGAGTAGCAATGCTGCGGCGAGGATGAGTTTCATAGCAGCGCGTTCCTTATTTAGTTTTCTGTTGGTGCTTTTTCGATGTGGTCGACGATAAGCATCTGTAGCGGGGCTTTGCGTGGTTCGAGTTTGAGGCCAAGGTCCTGCACTGCTTCGAAGAGAGAGACGCGTGGTTGTGCTTCTGCGCCGCCGTCGGCTCCCTGGCCTGGGCCACCGGGGCCTCCGCGCATGCGCATGTTTTCCGGCATGAAGGTGAGGTCGATGTCGTAGCGTTCCGGCAGGCCGGTCTGGTCTACGACGGGTTGATCGACAAACATGGAGAGTGTTTCGCAGAGGCGGCTGAGGGTGATGGCCGGGCCTTTTAGACGCATGCCTGTGGGGCTGCCCATGATCTGGAGGTCGCCGCGTACGGGCGTGCCGGGGCGGCGGTTAGGACTGTCGGGATAGTCCGTTGCTTTGACTTGGGATGGCTTGAGCTTTGGTCCGTTCTTCCCGACGACGAGTGCGAAGATGGCGTGCTCTTTATCTTCGCTGTGGAGCTGAAGTTTGAAGCGGTCGCGAAGGAGTGATTGCAACATCTCCGGCACTTGATCTTCAGTGGCTCCCGCGGGGTACTTCGCTTCAATGTTGAAGCGATTGCGAATCCAGTCGGGGCCGGTGACCTGAAACTCCTTGACGCGGTAGGCGACGCGGATCATGTCGCGGAGCGAAACGTTGACGTAGTGGATCATGGAGCGTTCCGCGTTCATGCGGATTGCAATCATCTCCGCATCTGCGTCTGCACCGGGGCGAATAGACGCAACTTCGAACGACAGGTTGCTTTGAGGCTGTTGTGCCGCTGCCGCCGCGAACGACGCGACGAGTACGAGCGGAAGGACCGAGAGGCATTTCATGAGCCTGATTGTGTCGCGACGTGAAGGTCAGGCGTGCAAATTGTATGTAAGGAATGTAAAGGCGAGGCGGGGATCAGATGGCGAGTTTGTATCCCGCGCCTTTGATGGTGAGCAGGAAGCGCGGATAGCGTGGGTCATCTTCGATCTTTTTGCGCAGGCCTGCGACGTGGACATCAACGGTGCGGCTGAGCATACTGCCGTCGGCGGACCACACGTTTTCAAGCAGCTCTTCACGAGTGATGATGCTGCCGCGATGCTGGTTAAGGTACTTAAGCAATCGAAACTCGATGGGAGTGAGAACTACGGGTATGCCTGCGCGTGAGACTTCGTGTTGACGGAAGTCGATGCGGATGTCGCCGAGGATTGCGATGTCTGGTGATGTTGCAGAGGGCTGCGAACGTCGCAGGAGGGCTTCGATGCGTGCCATCAGTTCGATAGGTTCGCAGTTCTTTTGCACGTAGTCGTCTGCACCGAGTTTGAGGCCGAGGACGCGGTCGATGACTTCGCCGCGTGCGGTGAGCATGAGTACCGGTGTGGAGATGTTGTCGCGTCGTAGATCGCGGCAGATGTCGAAGCCGTTCTTACCGGGGAGCGAGACATCGAGCAGGATGAGGTCGAACGTGTTTGCGGATGCAGCTTGTTGGCCCGTATTGCCGTTGTTCTCCCATTGCACTTCATAGCCCTCTGCGTGCAGGCGGTCAATGAGGCCGATGGCGAAGGCTTGTTCGTCTTCGATGAAGAGGATGCGTGTCATGCAGGGATTCTCAGTGTAAAGGTGCTGCCTTGTCCGGGTGTGCTTTCGACAGTGACGGAACCGCCGTGTGCTTGGGCCGCTGAGTGTACGAGGCTGAGGCCGATGCCGGAGCCGGGGATGTTTGTTTCTGTTGCGGCGTGGCCGCGGTAGAAGGGCTCGAAGAGATGTTGGCGGTCGTTCGCTTCGATGCCTGGGCCGTGGTCCGCGACATGTACGAGGATTGCGCGTTTGCTCGTGGAGTATTCGGTATGGATGCCGATCCAGCGACCGTTGGCTGCGTACTTGATTGCGTTCGACAGCAGATTGTCGATGGCGATGCGGAGTAAGTTTGCGTCACCTTGAATTGTTGGAAGGTTGTTGGGGATGTTTTGATCAACCTGGAATTGTGCGTGGGTTAGTTCGTCGTTGTGCGCAGACAGAGCGGTGGTGATGATGTTGGCGATGTTAATTGGGGTGCGTGTTTGTGTGCCGAGGTTGGAGTGGATGCCGGCGTATTGAAGTGTCTGCTCGATCATTTCGCTGAGGCGTCGTGATTGCTGATGGATGAGCTCGCCGTATTGCGTGACCTTGTCTGCGCCGCTTACGAGGCCGTCTGCCTGATTGCGCGAAAGCATGGAGATGGACGATACGGGCGTGCGCAGTTCATGGGATACGGCGGCGACGAATTGCATGCGCTGTTCGGCGGCGCGCTGCATGCGATGTGCGCTTAGAACCAGAAGGATGATGGATGCACCGAGGACAAATTCTGCAGCGACAACGAGCAGGAGTTCTTGCTTGCGTTCATGTCGGAAGGCGGCCGCGAGTGGCAAGCCGCGATGCGCTACTTGTAATTCCCAGATGTCGTTTTGCGGATTTGGAGGACCAGGTGTGCCGCGGGTTTCGGTTTGAACTAAGTAGCGCTGGATGTTTCTGCCAGGAGGGGATGGTGCATTTGTTGGGCGGCCCGGCATGGGCGGAAGATTTCGCAGCGATACGGAGAAGAATGGCTTTCTGAAATCCGGCGTGATCCCGGGGCCGTAGATTCGCTGTGCGTCGCGACGGCGTGGGACGACGGCGAAATCGTAATCGCTCATGGAGGATTTGCCGAAACTTTGCTGAAGAAGGTCGGGAATGAGTGTGGACTTGATGAAGTCTTCATCAAGCAATGCAATGAAGCAGTGATCGGCGCGCGAGATGCGAAAGAGACTTTGACCTTGTTTCGTTTTTTCGACTGTGGATTGAAAGAGCGGAGTTGTGATGGCTAGTGGTTGCTGAGAGATGGTCGCGTTGCATTCTTCCGGATGCATCCAGTCAGGTGTTGCCACTGCTGTGAATGTGCCGGAGTTGTTGGTGCGCAGGACGCGAGGATGGTCCTTGGAAGCATCGACTAGATAGAGCTCTTTCACAAGCTTCGGAAGATGCGGCAGTGGCGCGTTTGTGGTCCATGCGGTTTGTGCGTCGTTCTGAAGAAAGCTGACGGTGTCTGCGATGTTGCGATTGAAGCGCGATGCGAAGAGTGAAGCGGAGAGATCGAGATGTTCGCGTTCGCGTTGGAGATCGGCTGCGAGTAGTCGTTTCGACCATCGGTATTGCACAAATGCGACGACGCCGAGAAGTACGGCGAGCGTGACGCAGATGGCGATGAGTGTCCGGAAGCCGAAACGCAGGTGCATGGACGTGGATTGTAGCGGTCGAGGGTATGAGACACAAGGCGCGCTTCATTAACGTAAGTGGTTTGTATGCGTGAGCTTGGGCGTTGTTGCACTTGATTTTGACGGCAGAGGGTTAATTTTAGACGGTTTTTCTCTTTCCCATAGAAATTCGAGTGGTGTAGTATTCATTCCCATAGAGATTCGAGGGGAGAGTGGTGATGGCTAAGAAGAACCAGGTGGACAGCGAGATGCTGAAAGGCACGCTGGACATGATGATTCTGCGGACGCTGGTGGGTGGCGACGCGCACGGTCACACCATTGCCAAGGTGATTGAGCACACATCAGAAGATGTGTTGGAAGTGGAACAGGGATCGCTTTATCCGGCGCTGCATCGGCTGGAGGATCGCCGCTGGGTTTCTTCGTACTGGGGTGTGAGTGAGAACAATCGCAAGGCGAAGTTCTACAAGATGACGGCCGAAGGTCGTAAGCAATTAGCGCGTGAAGTGACGCGGTGGCGACAGATGACTCGTGCGATTGGGTTGGTGATGGGCGAAGAGGGAGGTGTGCAATGAGCTGGTTCCGGTTCTTCAAACGCAAGCATTCCGATGATGAGTTGCAGCAGGAGATGGCGTCGTTTCTGAATGAGGAGATGGCGGACAATGTGGCGCGCGGTATGTCGCAGGAAGAGGCGCGGCGGCAGGCTTATGTGAAGTTGGGGAGCAGGGAAAAGGTGCGTGAATCGTTGTGGGAGCAGAACTCATTTCAGCCGCTGACGAGTCTTGCGCGTGATGTGAAGTTTGCCAGTCGCACGCTGCGACGGACGCCGGGGTTTTCGTTTCTTGCAGTGCTGGTGGTGGCGTTGTGCATTGGTGCAGCGACATCACTGTTTACGATTGCGCGTTCGGTGTTGTTGCGTCCGTTGCCGTTTCATGATCCGGACAAGCTGGTGATGTTGTATGAGGCTCGCACGAAGAATGGCGTGCCTCCTGCAAAGCCGACTTATAACCCGGTGTCGCCCGCGGACTTTTATGATTGGCGATCGAAGACGCATGGCTTTGAAGACATGGCCGTGACGCGTGGTGCGGGTTACAACCTGACGGGCGAGCATGGTGAATTGCCGGAGTCAGTGGTTGCTGCTGCGGGGTCGTGGAACCTGATGCGGCTGCTGGGTGTGGAGCCTGCTGTGGGTCGCTGGTTCACAGAGGCGGAAGACCAGCCGGGCAGCACCGTGGTGATGCTGACGTGGAGTGTTTATCAACGGCGGTTTGGCGGTGATGCATCGATCGTGGGCCGCCAGATTCATCTGGATGACAAGCCGTATACGGTGGTGGGTGTGCTGCCGTCGTGGTTTCGGTATCCGGATGCGGGGATTGTGTTGTGGGTGCCTTACCAGGGCGATATGGGAGAGACGCTACTGCACCATGACTATCACCAGAGCCAGGTGATTGCGCGTATGAAGGATGGCGTGTCATTGGCGAGTGCGGTGGCGCAGGTGCAGGCGGTACAGATGCAACTCCACCTTGCCTATCCGGAACAGCCGGTGCATGACCTGGTGGAGATGCGGCCCATGCATGAGGACGTGACGGGTGATGTAAAACAGCCGTTGCAATTGATGCTGGCCGCAGTGGCATGCATGTTGCTGATTGGCTGTTTGAATGTGTCGAACCTGATGGTGGCGCGTGGTGCAGCGCGGCAACGTGAGGTTGCCATTCGCAGTGCCTTGGGTGCGCAGCGTGGCGCTTTGATCCGCGAACAGATGACGGAGAGTGTGCTGATCTGCGTAGCCGGTGGTGCGTTCGGTGTGGCGTTGTCTGTGCTGGCGACGCAAACACTTGCGCATGCGTGGAAGGATCTCCCCAGCGTGCAGAGCATTCATCTGGATGGAGCAGTGATTGCTTTCGCGTGTGTGCTAGTGTGTGTGGCGGCGCTGGTTGCAGGGCTGCTTCCTGCGTTGTCGTCTACGGACAAGACGATGCTGAGCGCGATGCAGAGTTCTGCGCGCACCGGTGCCAGCAGCCTTGGGCGTACGGCGTTGCGCAAGTGGATGCTGACTGCGGAGATTGCGATTACGGTGGTGTTGCTGGTTGCGGCAGGATTGCTGGGCAAGAGCTTTCTAAAGTTGCGGACAACGGATGTTGGTTGTGTGACGAAGAATGTGCTGACGCTTCGTTACAGCTTGCCGGCCAAAGAGTACGACACGCCGGAGAAGATCAATGCATTTCATGAATCGCTGCTGGAGCGTGTGCGTGCGTTGCCAGGGGTGAAGGCCGTGGCGTTGGGCAATACCGTTCCTGCTGCTGGCTACTGGGGAGATTTTGTGTTCACGGTGAAGGAACATCCTCCTCTTCAAGCCGGTGCACCCATACAAGTTGGATTGGAGCGATGGGCCGATCCGGGGTACTTCAAGGGGTTAGGAATCCCGTTGGTGCGTGGGCGCTACTTCACTATCCAGGATCAGTTGGACCGCGCTGACAAGGTGATCATCAGTAAGCAACTGGCGGATCGTTATTTTCCGGGTGAGGATGCGATCAGCAGGCATCTGCATGTGGCGGCTCATGCACTGAAAGGTAAGCCGGACGCAGTGGATTACGAGATTGTCGGCGTAGTGGACGACGTGATTTACCAAGTGGGTAAGGAAGCGCGGCCGATGATGTACTTCCCGCTGCTGGATGGAACGATGAGCGGAGCAACGCTGGCGGTGCGAACGCAGTATGACCCGCTGCAGTTTGCGTTGCCGGTGCAGAAGCAGATTGCGTCGCTTGATCCGGGGTTGCCGGTGGCGGATGTGCTGACGATGGATCAGGTCGTCGGCGAGTCTCTGGGGAATCAGAGTTTAAGCGCTGGGTTGGTGTTGGCGTTTGCTGTGTTGTCGTTGCTGCTGGCCTCTGTTGGTTTGTATGGTGTGCTGTCGTACCTGGCTGTGCAGCGGACACAGGAGCTTGGTATTCGGATGGCGCTGGGTGCGCAGCGCGAACAGTTGCTGCAACAGATGCTGGTGGATGGTATGAAGCCGGCACTGTTCGGGCTTGGTTTGGGTATGCTGGCGAGCTTTGCAGTGACGCGTGTGTTGCAGTCGATGCTGTTTGGAACCAAGCCGCTTGATCCGACAGTGTTGTTTGGTGTGGTTGGAACGCTGCTGGTGGTGGCGATGTGTGCCTGCCTTGTGCCTGCGTGGCGGGCTTCGCGCATTGAACCGATGCGGGCTTTGCGAATGGAGTAAGTGGGGCTCATGCAAATCTTTCGCGGATGTGTTGCGATAGATTGCGTGGATGTTTTCGGCGTGCAGGTGCGGGGTGTGGGAGTGGATGCAGACACCTTGCGCACACTATCACTCAGTGCTGGATGTGATTGCGATTTGCATGGCTTGTTGCGGGGAGTACTTCGCTTGCAAGGATTGCCATGAAGAAGTTACTGACCATGCAATTGCGGTGTGGCCGCGTTCGCAGTGGGATATGCGCGCGGTGCTTTGCGGCGCATGCGGTTATGAGTTGACGATCCGCGAGTATATGGAATGCGGCAACCGGTGTCCGCGCTGCGAGGCTGCGTTCAATCCCGGTTGCCGGAACCACTACCACTTTTACTTTGAAGTCTAAGTGCGCTCGATGAAGCCGCCGATAATGGTGGCGCATGCTTCGAGGAAGTCACGGTCCGCGGCGGTGAAGGCTGCGGCGTCGTGGCTGTCGATGTCGATTTCACCGATGACTTTGCCGTGAGCGTGGATGGGCACGACGATCTCGGACTTGGTTTCGATGGAGCAGGCGAGATAGCGTGGGTCAGAGTGGACGTCGTCAACGATGACGGTTTGGTTTTGCGCGACGGCGGCTCCGCAGATGCCCTGATGGATGGGGATGCGTGTGTGTTCCGTGGGAGCGCCGTTGAAGGGGCCGAGGATGAGCATCTCGGCGTCGTTGGGGTCGAGCATGTAGAAGCCGGTCCAGTTGTAATGCGGCAGGCGCGACGGAATGATGTCGACGACGAAGTTCTGCAGGGATTCAAGGGATGGGGCAGTGGCGGCGAAGGTGGTGATCTCTTCGAGGATGCCGTTGTAAAGGCTCATGGCGTTATTGTGCGCTTTTCCTCGCAGTGACGTTGCCAGATGGACCTGGAATGCGGCAGGATGGCTGGGTGAATTCACACAAGGTTTTTACTGCGTTATTTGCCGCGCTGGCCGTTGCAGCGCTGGGCTCGTCCGTTGTTCACGCCTATCCGGCTGATGCGCCGAAGGTTCCTGCGTGGGCGTATCCGCAGGGCGTTCACGAAGAGCCCGCGGCGGATGATGGGAAGCTGTATCACCTGCCGGGCACGACGCAGGCGTTTACGGACACGCAGATTAACCGCGTGAACGCGACGATTGACTGGTTTCCGAAGTCGCATCCTGTGGCTCCTCCGCCGGTGATTACAGGTACGGAGAAGTACAAGGCATGTGGGACGTGTCACCTGATGAACGGCGTGGGAAAGCCGGAGACGGGTGACCTGCAGGGGCTGCCGGTGGCTTACTTATTGCAGCAGTTGGACGATATGAAGAATGATCGTCGTCATCCTGCATATGTGCCTTCGAGCCTGACTGGCATGGTTGCGATTGCGAAGGCGTTGACGCCGGAAGAGGCGCGGCAGGCAGCGGAGTATTTCCACTCTGTTCCGCCGGTTGAACATATTCGCGTGGTGGAGTCGGCGGATGCGCCGGTGACGCATCCGGGGCCGCATACGATCCAGCTTCCTGATCCGTCGGGTGCTCGCGCGCCGATTGGTACGCGCATTGTGGAAGTGTCAGAGAATGTGGAGCGCACGAAGCTGCGCGATCCTTCTACTGGGTTTGTTGCTTACGTTCCGGTGGGAAGCATTGCTCGCGGTGAGGCGCTGGTGAAGAGTGGTGGCGCGAGCAAGATGGCCTGCACGATGTGTCACGGCGCGGATTTGAAGGGGATGGGCGATGCATTCCCGTCATTGGCAGGACATTCGCCCACGGCTATGGCGCGGCAGTTGTTTGATTTCCGTAGTGGATCAAGGGATGGAAAGAATGCTGCGGCAATGAAGCCGGTGGTGGCTGGGCTTTCGGATGTGGATATTGTGGATGTGTCCGCATATCTGGCCTCTTTGAAGCCTTAGTCTGAGTTCGCTTGTGCAACTGCCCGCGTCTCGCATTGAGACGCGGGCAGTTTGTTTTCGTAGGTCTTGATTTTGCCGTTTTAACGGACCAGCAGGTCGATGGGTTCGTGCGGGTCGCGGATGCGGAAGTGTTTTGCGAGTGATGGGTATTGCTTGGCTACTTCCGAGTACATCTGCCAGGCGACGTTGCGGTAGCTCCAGTGGCCTGCGGGGGTGCTGCGGAGTTCGCTGATGTAGAGGGCTTCTGCGAAGTCCATGGTGAAGAGCGAGCGGCAGCGTGTGGCCAGTGGCAGCACGTAGTCGGCTGCGTGCGGGTTGCACTGGTGGGGCTTGTTGTCTGTGGCGGAGGTTGCGCTGGAGGGCGCGGCCCACTTCATCTGGATGCCCTGCCCGTTGAAATGCGGCAACGGCACGGCTGCGGCTGAATGCGCTGCGAGCTTGGGTGATGTGATGGCGGCTGTCGCGTTTGCAGGGACGCCGGTGGCTTTCGCGTGGAAGGCGAATGCCTGCTGGATGAGTTCCGTATAGCGCGCGAAGACGGGCGATGCGGAGAGCGCGGGCTGCGATGGGAAGTCTGGCAGTTCGTAGCCGTGTGCGGTGGTCCAGGGCTGCAGGAGTTGCGTGCAGCGGCGGTGGCGGTGCATGTCGCGGAAGCCGCCGATGTCCATGAGGATGTCAAAACGCAAGCCGTTGGCGGCGGCGAAGGCGCGGGGAAGTTCGTCGTGGCGGCCACGATGCTGCAGGCCGAGGTCGATGATTTCGCTGATGCGCTTTTCGCTGAGTGCGGCGACGGCGTTGCGAATCTGGCGGAAGCGGTACTGCGTGTGCGGGTAGAGCAGTGAGGTTGCGAGGTCGATCTCAAGGGAGAGCGTTTCGCCGGTGGGCGGCGTGATGAGTTCTACGTTGGGCGAGTCCGGCGGCATGGGGACGATGGATTCGCCGCCGAGGAGTTCGGCTGCTGCCTGTTGGAGCAAGGGCTTGGTGGCGCGCGTGAATTCGCTGGGTGTGGTGTATTTGACCAGCGTGGGGCTGACGCGGACTTCCCGACGGATGAGTTCGTCGGCGGTTTGCGCGATTTCGGGTTCTAGTGCACGGATGGCCTGCACGAGGTCAGCACAGGCGGCTTCGTTGACCTGCCATGCGGGACCTGCGGCGGCGTCGCGCAGCTTTTCACCGAGGGCGCGGATCTCGGGGTAGTCGCTGCCGAGGAGTCGGGCTACCTGGCCTTCGAGGGTGCGGGCGTTGGTGATCTGGCCGAGCGAGGTGTTGGTGGCCAGCGGCAGCAGGTAACGCGCCATGTCGTAAGCGCGGGCGCGGAGTGTGCGCGTGTAGGCGGCCTCGTCCATGCCCTCAGGGCGCGGTGAGTGCGCCTTCAATTCCGTGAGCATGCCTTCACCGATTTCGGTGTAGCCGTCGAAGAGGCTGTCGATGACTTTTGTGTATTCGGCTTGCCGTTCGGGGTCGTCAAAGGTCGGCGTGTAGTAACCCGATTTGCGGAAGTTCTGGTAGCGCGTACTGCGCTCCTGGCCGTCCCAGCGCTGCTCGTCGACGAGGTCGATGGCCGCGAGGAGGGAGAGGCGCTCGATGGCGAAGGCGACGTGCGCGAGGTCCGCGATGGAGCGATGGCCGTACTGGAAGTAGAAGGTGTTGAGGAACTGCTCGGCCTTCTGGGAGGAGATTTCCGCCAGCGATTCGCGCAGCGTGAGCGCGGAACGGGAGTACTTGGCCATGGCGTAGGCGAGGACTTCGGGGTCGGCCCCGTGGATGGCGTAGACGTCTGTTTCGTTCTGGAAAGTACTCATTGGCGTAGGGAAAGGATACTATCGACGGCGCTGTCTCCACGGGCGGAGGACGAGGTATTCGGGTGTTGCGGTGGCGGAAGCGTGGGTAACGCTGAGGAGTTCGCGCTGGATGAGCCATGCCACCGCAGATTGCGCGGCAGAGCGGGAGAGGCCTGTTTCGCCAGCGAGCGCAGCGTAGCTGATCGTAATCTTTCCGCCAGTACGTTCCGATTCGGTTGCAAGCCAGAGATAGACGACGAAGGCCGTGGGTTTGTGATCGTGACCAATGAGGTCACGCATGAGGGTGCGGACGATATATGCATCGAGTCCGATGGATTCCATGGCTGTACCGATGAAAAGTATAGCAATGAATGGGACATTGCATTGGCTTTGCGTTGCCTCTAGTCTCCTGCGTGGAGATGGAGATCAAGTCAATGATTCGAGGAATTAAGTTCATCAGCGTGCCGGTGAAGGATCAGGACGCATCGCTGGCGTTTTACACCGAGAAGCTGGGATTCCGTGTACAGACAGACCAGCCGTTTGGGCCGGGCCAACGCTGGATTGAGCTGGCGATTCCGGGTGCAGAGACGGGTATTGCACTGTTCACGCCGCCCGGGCATGAGGATCGGATTGGTGGGTTCCAGCCCATTTCCTTCTGGTGTGACGATGTGTTCCAAACCGCCGCCGTGCTGAAGGCGAAGGGTGTGACGCTGGTGAAGGAACCGAAGAAGGAGTCGTGGGGAACATCGGCGATCTTTGCAGACCAGGATGGCAACCAGTTTGTGCTTTCGAGCCGATAAGGTTCCGCGCGGGCGCGAATTTGTTGTTCTCCGTTTCGTGCGATGCGATCGGCACAAGAGGCTCTTCATCAGGAATGCCCGGATTTCTTAACGAAACCCGGGCATTCCTGTCTGTTATTGGTTCGTGGTTCTACTGGAATTTGGTTGGGTCGGTGTGGATGCTGGCTGGGGGCAGCTCTGCGTCTGCGGTGCCGAGGGTGGTGTTGGGAATGTTGCTCATGTTCAGGCTTAGTGTGCCACCCGAGGTGAGGTTGCTGTGCGTGAACCAGAGGCGGTTGAGCGGTTGGCCGTTCCATGTGGCGGACTGCACGTATTTCGCATCGCGTGAGGTGTTGGGTGCGCTGACGATGAAGTCCTTGCCGCTCTTCAGGTGGATGGTGACCTTGCTGAAGATGGGGCTTCCGATGTCATAGACAGGGACGCCGGGTGAGATGGGGTAGAAGCCCATCATGGAGAAGACTACGAAGCCGGTGAGGCCGCCGCCGTCTTCATCGCCGGGGATGCCCTGCAGGGTTGCGGGGAAGAAGGCGTCAATCAGTGAGCGGATGCGCTTCTGCGTCTTCCACGGCTGGCCGAGGCGGTTGTAAACGTAGGGGATGGGCAGCGAGGGCTCGTTGGCCATGCTGAATTCGCCCACCATGGATGTGCTGTCCGGGAACTTGGCCTGGAAGGTGTACTTGTTCGCAGGCAGCGGTTCGCGGAAGAGCTGATCGAGATTGGCGATGGCCTTCTGCTTGCCGCCCATGAGGTCAAAGAGACCGTCGTAGTCGTGAACGACGTCCCAGGTATAGGTGTAGGCGTTGTTCTCGTCGTAATAGTCGCGACCGCCCATGCCACCGTCGAACTTGGGATCGATGTTGATCCAGTTGCCCTTGTCATCCTTGGGCCATGCGAGGCCCTTGTCCGCACGGAAGAGGTTGCGGTAATTGGTGCTGCGCTTGAGGAAGAGTTCGCGGTCTTCCGGCTTCTTCAGGACAGTGGCGAGTTGCGCGATGGACCAGTCGTCGGTGCTGATTTCGTAAGTGACGGCGACGGACTGGCGATGTTCGAAGTCGCTGACGCCTGCGACAGTTTCCTTCTCGCCGGGATGCAGCGCTGGCATGTAGCCGTGGGTGTTGTAGAAGTCGTCGAGCGAAGTTTTGGGGCCGAGGCTCCAGGGCAGCACGGAGGTGTCGAGCGCGCGCTTGCGCAGGCCTTCATAGGCGGTGGGTAGATCGAAGTTGCGGACGCCTTTGTTGTATGCGTCGGCGATCCATGGGGCAGCGTGATAGCCGTTCATGGTGGCGCCGGGGCCGGATGCGAGCGCGAAGGTGGGCATGAGGCCGCCCTGCTGATACATGCGGACGTAGGACTGAATCTTGTCGGCCTGCATGTCAGGATTCAGGATGGTCTGCAGCGGCTCCATGGCGCGGAAGGTGTCCCACAGCCAGTTGTCGACGTAGAAGGGGCGCGCGTCGGTGTGGACCTTGTGGTCGTAGGCGCTGTAGTACCTGCCGTCTTCTGTGATGAGGATCATGCGCTCCATGCAGCGATAGAGCGAGGTGTAAAAGACGCGGCGCTGTTCCGGTGTGCCGCCCTCAATGTCGATCTGGCCGAGTGCTTTGTTCCATTCGGCTTTGCCTTCGTCGCTGGTGCGCGTGACGTCCCAGTGATTGATTTCGCGGTGGAGGTTCTTCTTTGCCTGCTCGACGGAGATGAAGGAGACGCCGTAGCGGAGTTCGAGATCAGATGTGTGCGCCGTCAGCGTGAGTTTCTTATCGCCGGGTGTTGCGGTGACGGGATGGTTCGTCTCGGCGTAGAAGTAGGCGGTTAGGCCCATGGCTTTCTCTTCGCCAGAGATGGCGTCTTTGCCTTCTACCTTGAGCGAGCCGGGATGCAGATTACGCAGCGTTACGGTTGCCGTATCGGTGTCGTAATGAAAGCGGAAGATGCCGGACTGATGCGACGGTGCGAACTGGATATAAATCTTCGATTGATCGAGACGACTGGTGTAGAGATACGGCGTTGCGTGTTCGTTATCGTAGCTCTGCGGTGTGCCGTCGCCGGGAAGGATTGCGAAGAGATCGGGCTGACGATGCGAAAGGATGGTCAGCGGGAAGTACTGGATCTGGTCGTCGAGCGCGTCTTTGCGTACGGGATACACGCGCACCATGCTGTTGGGGCGGTAGGCTGTGGGACGCGTGGGAACAAGCAGGATGCCGACGTTGCCGATGGTGGTGTCCACTTCGTCGACGGGGGATTTCTGCTGCGCATACGAGGTGGTGGTGGCTACGAAAAGGGCTGTAATGGCGATGAGTTTGCGCAACGGGAAATGCTCCTGCTTAGGGTCGATGGAAGGATATCGCAGAGACGATACGAGACGGGTTTATGGGTGCTCAAAGCTGTAAGTGTTGCCTTCGCTTGATGCAGGTCTCTTGAATCGTTTCGCAAGATGTTTTGTTGGTGTTTCAGTGCGTGCAGGTTTTCAGGTACGCGTGGATCATGTTGAGCAGTTGTTCGCGGATGGCAGGCAGGAGTTTTTGTGTAGGTTTGTCTTCGAGCAGACGACGAGTGACTCCGGTGATACAGCAAAGAACCATGGTGGTGATGAGTTCCGGCTCGCAGGTTAGGCGTTCCGTTGCTGTGCTGAAGAGTGCGGTGGTGCTGCGATGCGCGCGGTTGCCGACGTTGCGTGCGATACGCATGCCGTCTACGTCGGTGGCAATGGCGTAGAGGCTGGCACTGTTGTTCACGTCGTTGAGTTTGGCGTCGAGATAGGTGTCGATGAGCGCCGTGGCCTGATCGAAGATGCTGCGGTTGCGTTCCGATTTGCAGGTGTCTTCCACGGCTGCGATGACGTGGTCCATGTGGCGGCGTAACGTTGCCTGCAGTAGCGCGCTCTTATTAGGGAAGTATTGGTAGAGCGTGCCAACGGAGACGCCGGCGCGTTGCGCGACGAGTGTGGTGGTGAGTTTCTCTTTGCCGACGCTGACCAGAACCTGAAGCGTGGCCTGCAGAATGGCGTCGACGGTGACTTCCGAACGTGACTGAACTGGCGTCTTTCTTGGCTGAAACGCGATGGCGGCGGTGGCTGGCAAATGCGAACTCCAAAGCTGAAGGTTTCTTCATCTAAGTGTACGTGCCGCAATTTGTGGCGTGGAGATGAGCGATGAGTGCAGGAACGTATGTTCTGGGTGATGTTGCAGTAAACCGCATGGGATACGGTGCGATGCAGCTTGCAGGGCCGGGTGTGTGGGGTCCGCCGAAGGATCGCGCTGCGGCAGAAGCTGTGTTGCGTGAGGCTGTTGCGAGTGGCGTGAATCACATTGACACGAGCGATTTCTATGGTCCGCATACGGTGAATGCGTTGTTGCGCGAAGTGCTGCATCCCTATGACGGATTAACTGTGGTGACGAAGGTGGGTGGGCGTCGCGGTGACGATAAGTCTTGGATCCCGGCGCAGAGTGTGCCGGAATTGCAGAGCGCTGTGGAAGATAATCTGCGCAATCTGAACGTGGATGCGCTGGACGTGGTGAATCTGCGGCTGTGGGGCGACAACGGCCACGCGGCAAATGAGGAGTCGATTGCAGAGCGATTTGAAGCGCTGGCAAAGCTGCGTGAGGAAGGGAAGATTAAGCATCTTGGCTTGAGCAATACGTCCCGTGCGCAGGTGGAAGAGGCGCTGACGATTGCTCCTGTGGTGTGTGTGCAGAACGAATACAACCTGGCGCATCGTGGGGATGATGCCTTGATTGATTTCCTTGCGGAGAAAGGCATTGCGTATGTGCCGTTCTTTCCGCTGGGCGGGTTTTCTCCGTTGCAGTCTTCAGCGCTTTCGGCAGTGGCATACGAGTTGAATGCTACGCCGATGCAAGTTGCTTTGGCGTGGCTATTGCACCGGTCTTCGAACATCCTGTTGATTCCGGGGACGTCTTCGGTGGGGCATCTGCGGGAGAATCTTGCGGCGGCGGAGTTGAGCCTGTCTGCAGATTCGCTTCGTCGGTTGGATGCGATTGAGGGCAAGGGATCGATTCTGAACGCACACTAAATTGCAAATGCCCACGTCTCGGATCAGAGGCGTGGGCATTGTTCTCTAGGGGAGTTGAGCGGCTTCCGCTTCGGGGTTCCAGTTGTCTTTGCCTTTGAGGAACTCTCGGGTTTCGAAGTGTTTGAGATCCGCGGCGGTGAGTCTTCTTGCTTCAGGGCTGCGCGTGGATGGACTGGCGCCGGGCCCGGTGGAGTTGTGCTCGGCGTAGAAGGCGGTCTTCAGAATGCCGCCGTTGTTCCAGTCAGACCAGCCTGCGGGTTCCAGCCCTTTGTCGATGTTCGTGTTGATAAAGATGACGCGCGAGTAGTTGCGCCAGGGGCGACCGAAGAAGACTCCGTGGGCGGTTTTGTGCGCGGCGTTGTCGGTCATGGCTGTGCCGTCGGCACCGGGAGCGAAGGTGAGATGGCTGTCGCGGATGACGTAGCCGGTGGGCTCGGTTTCGCTGAGGCGGCTTTGCGCGGTGATGTAGCCCGGGGCCACGGTGTGGAACTCGGTTTTGCTGAAGACGGCGGTGGCGTTGCCGAAGACGTAATCGACTGCGCCTTCGACGTAGTCGTCGGTGTAGAACTGGCGGCCCCAGTTGGCGAAGAGCGTGTCCTGATAGCCAAGGAACCGGCAGTGTTTGAAGATGGCGCGGTCGGCGAGGACGGCGACTGCTACTGCTTGTCCTACATTGCCTGCGGAGTTTTCAACGGTGAGATTGGCGGCTCGGAAGCCGTCGCCGAGGACTTCGACTGTTTGCGTGAAGAACGTGCCTCCGCTTTGCTTTGCGAAGTGGTCGGAGGTGATGACGGTGTCTTCCGGTTTGCCGAGGCCGACGAGCGTTAGGTTCGGGCGGTTGCGCGGGATCCAGAGGCGTTCGTGGTACGTGCCGGGTGTGATGCGGATGGTCACGCGGCCGTTGGGGCCGGGTTCCGGCGCGTGGTCGATGGCGTTCTGGATGGTGGGGTAGACGTCCGGGCCGTTGGGCTTTGCGCCGGGCTGGACGAGGACTGTGACGTCCTGCGCGTGGGACGCGAATGGGGCTGCGAGGGTGGCGAAGAGGATAGCGCTCAAAACGTTTCGCATGCGGCTAGTAGAGCAGCGTTGTTATGAGTCAGCAAGTGACTGTAGGAAAGCCGGATAGGGTTCGGTGGGCGATCTTCGGACAGAAGTAGATGCGAAAGATTGCTGGACAATAACAATTCTTGTTCAATAGGTTTGTGGGGTTTTGTGCTTTTGGGAAATTTTGCAGTACTGCAACACCCTCCAGAGCAAAAGAAGCCATTCAAAACAAGGAGATCAATACCATGCTTGCTATCGGCGAACAGTTTCCCGACTTCCGCGTGACCGCGGTTGTTTCCCGCGATAAGAACAATGCCTTCCAGACCGTTGACAACAATACTTACGAGGGCAAGTGGCTCTGCGTGTTTGCGTGGCCGAAGGACTTCACCTTTGTCTGCCCGACGGAGATTGCTGCATTTGGCAAGCTGAACCGGGAGTTTGCTGATCGCGACTGCCAGATCCTGGGCCTGTCGATCGACAGTGAGTTTGTGCATCTGGCGTGGCGCAACAACCACGACGACCTGAAGGACCTGCCGTTCCCCATGCTGGCAGACATCAAGCGCGACCTGTGCGGTCAGCTTGGCATTCTGGATGAGAAGGAAGGCGTTGCGCAGCGTGCGACTTTCCTGGTTGATCCGCAGGGCGTGATCCGCTTTGTGTATGTGACGGACCTGTCGGTGGGCCGCAATCCGCAGGAAGTTCTGCGTGTACTGGATGCGCTGCAGACCGACGAGCTTTGCCCCTGCAACTGGCAGAAGGGCGAAGAGACCATCAACGCTTAGTTCTGTTACCTAACGAAATAAAAACTCGCGGGTCGCAGAGTGTTTCTGTGACCCGCTTCTTCCAGCGGTTTGTTTTATGCGGCTGCGGAAAGGAAATGTTTGTATGTCTCTTGATGCTTTGATTGACTCGCTTCCGGATTATGCGAAGGATCTTCGTCTGAACTATTCGTCGCTGGTGAGGAACAACACGGAACTGACCAAGCAGCAGTTGTGGGGAACCGTGGTGGCTTCTGCAGTAGCTACGCGTAATGCTGCTTTGACTGCGGCTGTTGTGGCTGAGGCTGCGAATCATCTTTCGCCGGTGGAACTGGATGCGGCGAAGGCTGCTGCGGCCATCATGGGGATGAACAATATTTACTACCGTTTTCATCATCTGTCGTCGAACGAGAAGTACAGCACGCTGCCTGCGAAGTTGCGCATGAATGTGCTGCGTTCGCATGGTGTGGATCACAACGATTTTGAGCTGTGGTCGCTGGCTGTTTCTGCGATCAATGGCTGTGGTAAGTGCGTGGACAGCCACGAGAATGTGGTGCGGCAGAAGGGCGTGACGGAAGAGACGATTGCCGCGGTGATCCGCGTGTGTTCTGTGATCCACGCGATTGGGCCGGTGCTGGAAGAGAAGGATGCTATGGCTGCTTAAATCGCTACGTAGTCATCATGAAGAACGCCGCGGTGATCCGCGGCGTCTCTTTGTTGGTTTCACTATCCCTATTGCATGACTGAGAGAAACTGCGCCCATGGACCGATCTCAGGTTTGAGGCGGCGTGCGAGGGTGCGATGAATTTGTACGAGGTGCGCCTGATCATGTGCGGCCCATGTGGCCAGCAGTTGATGCGCTGTGGTTTCCCCGAGTGCTGGATGCAGGCCGCACAGGTTGAGATGGTGAGCTTGCAGGTTGAGTTCGCGTAATTCCTTCAGGCACTCTTCGCGTGCTGTGCGGAATTCGCGGAGTAGTTGATCCATGCCTTTACCCGCGCTCTTTGTGAATTGCGCTTCGCGGTCGAAGGGATCGAATGGGACGCTGGCGCCGTGCTGCAGGATGCGTCGTAGTCGCGGCATCCAGTCATCTTCTTCTGCGTGGATCATGTGTCCCACAACGACGAGTGGACTCCATTTACCTTCGCCTTCGGTTGCGTTGGTCCATTCATCCGGCAGGCCGCGGAGTTGCGCTTCGAGAGCAGCAGGTGTGCGTTCGAGAAGAGGCAGGATCGATGTCAGAAGGTCTTGGCTCATGAGGTTGTTATGACTCTTTTATTTTTCAGATGAAGCAGAGACGCCGCGGATTCACCGCGGCGTCTCTTTATTGCGGCTGACGTGCGAGTTACATGTTCTCGATCATCTTGCTGGCGAACTCGCTGGTTTTGACTTTGGTTGCGCCATGCATCTGGCGTTCGAAGTCATAAGTGACGAACTTCTGCTGGATGGTCTTTTCGAGGCTGTTTTCAATGAGGCGTGCGGCTTCGCTCCAACCGAGGAAGTCGAACATCATGACGCCACTCAGCATGACGCTGCCGGGGTTGATGACGTCGAGGTCCGCGTACTTTGGAGCGGTGCCGTGTGTTGCTTCGAAGCATGCGAAACCATCGCCGATGTTGGCGCCGGGAGCGATGCCGAGACCGCCGACCTGCGCTGCTGCAGCGTCAGAGATGTAGTCGCCATTGAGGTTTGTGGTGGCGAGAACACTATAGTCGCTGGGGCGGATGATGATCTGCTGGAAGATGGAGTCGGCGATGCGGTCGTTGACCATGATCTTCGACTTCCACTTGCCGTTGCCGTGCGTTTCGCCAACTTTGGCGATGACGTCTTTGATTTCGGCGATGACAGAATCTCCGAATTCTTTAGGAGCGAATTCTATGCCGGGTTCGACGAGTGCTGCGTTTTCTTCCGGTGTGAGATTTGGATTCTGTTTCAGGTTGCCGAGAATCCAGCTTTCGCGCTCGGTGACAACCTGATCGCGGAACTCTTCTGTGGCGACTTCGTAGCCCCATTCGCGGAAAGCGCCTTCCGTGAACTTCTGGATGTTGCCTTTGTGCACCAGTGTGACGGTTGGGCGATTGTTGGCGATGGCGTATTGAATGGCCGCGCGCACGAGACGCTTGGAGCCGGTGATGGAGATGGGTTTGATGCCGATGCCGGAGTCAGTTCGGATTTTCTTCTTGCCACCTTTGAGCATGGTGTCGTTGAAGAAGTCGATGACCTGCTTTACCTCTGGTGTACCCTGGCGGAATTCGATGCCGGCGTAGATGTCTTCTGTGTTTTCGCGGAAGAGAACGACGTCGAGTTTTTCAGGATGCTTCACGGGACTGGGGACGCCCTGGTAGTACTTCACGGGACGCACGCATTGATACAGGTCCATCAGTTGGCGCAGCGCGACGTTGAGCGAACGGATGCCTCCGCCTACGGGGGTGGTGAGTGGTCCCTTGATAGAGACGCGGAAATCAACCGTGGCTTTGACGGTGTCATCGGGGAGCCAGTTCTGTGTTTGACGATAGGCTTTTTCACCGGCGAGGACTTCAAACCAGTTGACCTTGCGCTTGCCGCCGTAGGCTTTTTCAACGGCTGCATCGAAGACGCGCTGCGATGCCTTCCAGATGTCGCGACCGGTGCCGTCGCCCTCGATGTAGGGGATGATCGGGTTGTCAGGAACGGTGAATTTGCCGTTGGTGTACTCGATTGCCTTGCCTTCGGTGGGAACGGCAATGCCGTTGTAGCTTGTCTGCATGATGAGAATCGCTCCGTGAATTGCCCTGCAAGATGGCTGTCTGGCAACGCGAAAAAGCGAGACGCTGCAGACGCACGACACTATAGACCGAGCGGAGAACGACCGGCTACTCCGCGTGGGGGGCGGAAATGCGCAGTAAGCGATAAACATAAGAAAAGGCCCGGAAATCCGGGCCTTCTTTTAACAGTGGGTTTACGTTCTACAGGTTTTCAATCACGCGATCAGAGAATGCCGTGGTGCCTACCTGCGTGGAACCGGGCATGTTCTTTGCGAAATCGACTGTGACGTACTTCTGGCGAATAGTTTCTTCCATCGCCTTCTCGACGCAGTCCGCAGCTTCGTTCCAACCGATGAGCCGCAGCAACATGGCACCGGAGAGGATGACGGAGCCGGGGTTGACGACGTCCTGATCTGCAAGGCGCGGTGCGGTGCCGTGCGTTGCTTCAAAGACCGCGTAGCCATCGCCGATGTTGGAGCCCGGAGCGATGCCTAGTCCGCCTACCTGCGCTGCAGCCGCGTCCGAGAGGTAGTCACCGTTGAGGTTGGTGGTGGCCATCACGTCGTATTCCACGGGCTTCATCAGCAGGTCCTGGAACATGGCGTCGCAGATGCGGTCGTTGACGAGGATGAGGTCCTTCCACTTGCCATTGCCGTGGGTTGCGCCGATCTTTGCGATGACGTCCTTCACTTCAGCCACGATCTTTTCGCCGAATGCAGCAGGAGCGAAGTCGATGCCTGGTTCAACGATCTTTGCGATAGCTTCCGGCGCGATCTTCGGGTCTTTGTCGAGCGCGGCGAGAATCCAGCATTCGCGTTCGGTGACGATCTTGTCGCGGAACTCGGTGGTGGCTACTTGATAGCCCCATTCGCGGAAGGCACCTTCGGTGAACTTCTGGATGTTGCCCTTGTGGACGATGGTCATGACCTTGCGGTCGTGGTCTATAGCGTATTGAATGGCCGCGCGCACAAGGCGCGTGGAACCGAGTTCGCTGATGGGCTTGAGGCCGATGCCCGCATCGTCGCGCAGCTTCTTCTTGGTGTTGCCGAGAAGTTCGTTGTTCACGAAATCGCGCAGCTTCTTCACTTCAAGCGATCCGGCCTTGAACTCGATGCCCGCGTAGATGTCCTCGGTGTTTTCGCGGAAGATGACCACGTCAACGTCGTCCGCGTTGTTCACGGGGCTGGGCACGCCGGGGTAGTGCTTCACCGGACGCACGCACTGGTACAGATCCATCGTCTGACGCAGCGTTACGTTCAGGCTGCGGATGCCGCCGCCGATGGGCGTGGTGAGTGGTCCTTTGATGGAGACGCGGAAGTCGAGGCAGGCCTGCACGGTGTCCTGTGGCAGCCAGTCGTTGTGCAGGCGGTACGCTTTTTCACCTGCGAGAATTTCGTACCACTCCACGCGGCGCTTGCCTTCGTAGCTCTTGGCAACGGCGGCATCGAGAACGCGGCGCGCGTTCTTCCAGATGTCGCGGCCCGCGCCATCGCCTTCAATGAACGGGATGATGGGGGTGTCCGGCACAACGTATGCACCGTTTTCATAGGTGATTGCTTTTCCGTTCAGAGGAAGGGCGATGCCGTTATAGCTGGTCTGCACGTGCGAATGTCACTCCGTTACGAGGATGTTCCGAAACGGCGATTTTCGCCGCGGACGTTCATCTTTCAGTGTATCGGGTTTGGGGGATGGAGAGCGAAGGGTCGGAGCGTCGTTTGGCGCGGTTTTAGGCGGTTATCGCATGATTTCCTGTAAGCACAGGGACAGTGTGGAAGCCCGACGCCCTTCTGTGACGATAAATGTCACCATGTTCTAGTCGGCGCCGGGTTTCTGCACTGCATCGACGACGAGAACGTCCACCGGGCCTTTTGTGGCTTTGAGTTCTAGACCGAGTTGCTCGCGCATGGCGGTGAAAAGACCAGGAGCGACATCGCCTTCTGGCGCTTTGATCTGATCGGGCAGCCAGTGGAGAGCGAAGTCGTAGCGCCCGGTCAGGCCGGTGTCATCGACTACGGGGCGATCCACGACGTGCTGTATTCCCAGCAGAAGGAAATCTGCCATGGTGCTGTTGGTGAAGGTCATCGTCTGGCCATCCGGACCATTGTGACCTCCCTGATGCGGCAGGTTGTCTTTGGTCCACGTGGTCTTTGCGAACTTGATTCCGCCGGGCATCGTGCGCAGTGCGTAGTCGGGAAGGTCGCGTTTGGCATTGTGTATGTGAAGACCAAAACGATCGGTCAACAGGCGCTGCAGCAGGTACTGGTACTGGACGAGGTTAGGTTCGCCTTCCACGTCGGGAACACCGTCTATGTCAAAGAATTCAGTGCTGACCCATTCGGGCGCATCCACGACCTGCTTGGGGTGGACGGAATAGGCCATCAGGATGATGTTCAGGACAGACTCGCGCATGAGCTTGATATGCCGTCCCTGCAGATCGAAACCCTGGCGGCTTTCGTCGGGAGGCGCGGGCTTAACCGTCACCACTTCAAAGCCGGGTTTTGCATCGGGTGGCATGGACTGCTGTCCGCGTGCAGTCGCGGTGCAGAGGAGAGCAATCGCGACTGTTGTAAGTAGGTGCGTTTTCAGCAGCATTGTCTGTGTCTCCGGAAGAGGACGGGAAATTGTTCTGAGAGAGCAATACGGCAGGTTCGGGTCTTCGGTTCCGGGATTTGGCGCGTTTCTGCCTCCGAGGTCTTGTACATTCAAGGCAAGCCCATGAAGAAGATTGTCCTCGCCACCCTGCTTGCCCTGTCCACATCCGCCTTTGCGCAGAAGGTTGAAGTCACATTGCCTGCCGCTGCACAGCATGGTCATTTGATTGTTGTGTTTGCGAAGGATGCGAAGTCGGAACCGCGCATGCAGATGAATGAGCAGTATCAGTCAGCGCAGGGATTCGGCGTGGATGTGGGCATTGACGGCATTGCTTCGGCGAAGACCGTGACGGTGGATGCGAAGACGTTTGGTTATCCGCTACGGTCGCTGACGGAAATTCCTGCGGGCGATTACTTTGTGCAGGGCGTCTTCAATGTGTACGAGCAGTTTCATCTGGCGAATGGAAAATGGCCGTGGCTGCCGCCAGATAGGGGCGAAGGGCAGAAGTGGAATCGCAAGCCGGGCAATCCGTTTTCGAAGCCGGTGAAGGTGCATTTTGATGGCAAGGCGAACTCCACGATCAAGCTGAACCTGGATCAGACTGTTCCTGAGATCAAGGGAACGAAGCAGGACCCTGAGGTGATTGCGCAGGACCCGGCGACAAGCAAGTGGCTGAAGTACATGCGCTTTAAGTCAGAGAAGTTGTCGAAGTTCTGGGGCCGCGATATGTATCTGGGCGCATGGGTGTTGCTGCCTGAGGGGTTTGACGAACATCCGGATGCGCACTATCCGCTGGTGGTTTGGCAGGGCCATTACAGCGCGGGCATGCAGCCTGCGTTCACTGCAGTTGCAGGTAGTGGCGGACGTCGTGGCGATAGCGGCTATCGCTTCTTCCAGGATTGGACGACGGGCCGGTTGCCGCACACCATTGTGCTGTATGTGCAGAATGCAAACCCGTACTACGACGATTCGTATGACGTGGATTCCGCGAACGTGGGGCCTTATGGATCGGCGATCAACGATGAGTTGATTCCCGCAGTTGAGGCGAAGTATCGCGGCATTGGCGCTGGATGGGCGCGTGCTACGGCGGGTGGATCAACCGGTGGATGGGAGGCGATTGCCACGCAGGTCTTCTATCCAGATGGTTACAACGGCACGTGGGGAGCATGCCCTGATCCGGTGGATTTTCACGCGTACCAGAACATCAATCTGTACGACGATCCGAATGCGTTCTTCCGCCACGGCGATTTTGGTAGTGTCCCAGTGCCTGCGGATCGCAAGCCGGATGGATCGATTCTGGCGACTACTGGCGATGAATTTGCGTTTGAGTATGTACTGGGAACGCATGGGCGTTCCACAGAGCAATGGGGCATCTGGCAGGCTGTGTTCTCGCCGCAGGACAAGGATGGATATCCGGTTGATGTGCTTGATCCCATCACCGGCGAGATTCATAAGGACGTCGTGAAGTATTGGCGCGAACACTACGACATCAATGCGATTCTGAAGCGCGACTGGTCAACGCTGGGACCGAAGGTGGAAGGGAAGATGCACATTGCCGTGGGCGATGGAGATACGTACTTCCTGAACAACGCGGTGCATCTGTTGGATAACCAATTGAAGATGACGCGAAATCCGCGTTCGGATGCTGAGTTTCAGTATGGGCCGGGCATGCCGCACTGCTATACGGGTGGCCCAAGCGAATACACCATGCAGCAGAACAACGCGAACTGGATTCAGCGGTTGTTGCCGCTGATGACAGAGCACATGAAGCAGACGGCTCCGGCTGGCGCGGACGTGAAGAGCTGGGTTTACTAACGGCGAGCGCGAATCATGCACGTTCTTGCCGTTCCAGGCTGATTGATCGCTAAGGTTCTCAGGAGTCCGACCGCATTCCGGTAGAATCTATTCAGTATGTCGACTGCAGTTGCTACACCTCCGGCCCTGGAACTTAAGCCCGGCCACCGGCCTATGCCGCTTCGTCGGCGCTGGAAGGCGGCCACGCGCCGCGTGCGCGAGTTGATGGGGATTGGGCATGCGCTGCTCTCGACCGGCCACCCGTACATGGCACAGATTGTGCCCATGCGCCGCTGTAACCTGGCGTGCACGTACTGCAATGAGTACGACGACCACTCGGCGCCCACTCCGCTGGATGAGATGCTGCGTCGCATCGACCATCTGGGACGGCTTGGTACGACCGTGATCACCATCTCCGGTGGTGAGCCGCTGATGCACCCGGATCTGGATGAGGTCATCAAGCGCATCCGCAAGACTGGTGCTTTGGCCGGCATGATCACGAACGGCTACTACCTGAATAAGGAACGCATCGAGCGGCTTAACAAGGCTGGCCTAGATCATATGCAGATCTCCATCGACAACGTGATGCCCGATGCCGTGTCGAAGAAGTCGCTCAAGGTTCTGGATCAGCGCCTGATCTGGCTTGCGGAGTACGCGGATTTTCATGTGAACATCAATTCCGTGGTGGGTGGCGGTGTGGCCAATCCGCAGGATGCGTTCACGGTGTCCAGCCGCGCGCTGGGACTTGGGTTCTCGTCGACCATCGGTATCATCCACGATGGCAGCGGCCAGTTGAAGCCGCTGGGTGGTGAAGAGCGCACCGTATGGGAGCGTGTGCGTAAGCTCACCCGTCGCAGCTACTCGCGGTTCAACCACTTCCAGGAAGCCATTGCCAACGGACAACCGAATGACTGGCGTTGCCGTGCAGGTGGACGTTATCTGTACGTCTGCGAGAACGGGCTGGTGCATTACTGCAGCCAGCAGCGCGGTTATCCGGCGACCCCTCTGGCGGATTACACGACTGCCGACGTAAAGCGGGAGTTCCTGACGGAGAAGGGCTGCGCACCGAACTGCACCATCTCTTGCGTGCACCAGGTGAGCTACATTGACCATTGGCGCTCACCGCAGACCTCGCAGATTACGCCGCCGACTGCGCACAATGGGCATGGCGAGCTGGTGCAGATCAGCTAATCAGCGCGAGTCAGTTCATTACGAGTCAGCAAGCCAGCGGGTTTTCCCGCTGGCTTTTTGCTTGGTGTTAGCCGGATGGGGTACCCCCCTCCCCCCTTTTTCTAAAATCGTCTTTCTAAACGAGTTACCGAGCGAGTGGCGCTAAAATCGTCTGTCTATTGGAGTTAGAGGCAAAATCGTCTTTCTAAAGGGGTTAGCAGGAGCTAGTGAGCAAGTTAGCGAGCCAGATAGTCTGCGGGTTCACTGGCTACTTCTATTTTAGAAAATTCAGGGAAATACCATGCCAACTCTATTTCTTTTTGTTTGTGTGGTTTAGGTGGTACAGGGGCTTGACAATGTTTTCGTGGCCCGGCGTTTCCCGCCGTCGAAAGAACTCACGTCTTCACAATGGGACCGGTTACGGCTGGTCTTCCGCCACGATGTGTTTGCCCTGCTTCCAGCGGTCCACGATGGCGTGTGTCTGTTGCCAGTTGGTAAGGGGGTTGCCGCTGAGGACGAGGAAGCTCGCTTCGTAACCGGGGCGTAGTTCGCCGAGTTTCCGCTTGGGGAAGATTGCCTGTGGGGTGGTTATGCAGGCCATTCGTAGGAGTTCGAGGTTTGTCCAGACTCCCAGGCTCTGCAGGTAGTCCATTTCGTGTACGGAATCCTGGCCGTAATGATCCGAGCCAATCAGGATGGGCACGTGCGCCTTCTTTAGTCGCGTGAGGTTATCGATTTGCGATGCTTGTCTCGCCTTGAGATCAGCGGCACTTGTGCGTTCGTCGACGTCGATACCTGCTGTCGCCTGCACTTTTATGTGTCGTTGTTTTGCTTCTTGAATGAGTTCATCAGGCAGGCGAACGGTGGCGGGATTTCCTTTGGCCGAGAGGCCGTATCCGGGGAGATGGCCGAGCTCGTCAACGCCTCCACGAATCGCGATGGCTGCGTCCGTGGCTGAATCGACGTGAGCGGCCACTTTCAAACCGGCTGCGTGGGCTTTGGTTGTGATGAGAGGGACAAGCGCAGGATTGAGTCCGAGTCCGAGTCGTGTGTCGGATGAAGAGGCGGGTTTCCACTCTTCGCTATTTACGAGATACACCTTGATGAGATCCGGATGGGATGCGAGTATGCGCGGCCAGAGTTGATCTAACTCGGCGGGTGTTTCCATCTCCCAATAGGCCAAGCCGGAACGGTTGGTCGCATGGACTACCTTGTCTTTCTGTTCGGCAGTGGCGGGATAGAAGAAGCCGAGAGGGATGGATTCATACACCTCTTTCGGATGACCGTTGTAGCCAGTGAGACCACCGTGCGCAAAGGTGGCATCCACTGTGGACGGCGTGTTCACACGCTTTGCCTGCTTGACGGCTTCAGCTCCGGTTGAGACGTCGGTCATGCCTTGTGCGTAAAAGACTCCATCCCGCAGATAGAGCTTTCCCTGCGCCTGCGCTCGCTGGAGGTTGTCGAAGTTGTGCTCGTGCGCATCGCCGTATGGGGGGACGACATAGCCACCTTTGAGGTCGACCAGTAGCGATTTCCGGCAAGGTGTGTGGGTCAATGTGCCGACGTTGCTGTAGAAGTCGTCGTCATGGAACGACTGGCCATTGAACCAATGGCCGTTCACGAAGTGAAGGCAGCTTGCATGAGAACTGACACAGAATGTCAGGAAGAAATTCAGTAGGAAGGTTTTACTGCGCCGCATGTTTGAGCACCTGTATGACCCGTTTCTATCTCGCGGAAATTAGACAGAGAGATAGAAGCGCGGTTAGGAGCTCTGCAAAGAAATGTAAGTCAGAGAACGGTACATTCCTGCAGGGTGACTCGATTGGCCTGACGCAGTGTGTTGTGAATTTCGGCTACGGTGTCGGTGTGGTGCATGAGTGCGAGGACCTGTTCGCGCGGTGCGGGGGATTGAATGGTTGCGTGGTATTGGATGTTCTGCGCAGGTTCGCCGCGACTGCCGAAGCTGCCGGTGACTTCGACTTGAACGGAGTCGATGGGGATGTTGAGGTCTTTGGCTTCGCGATAGATGTCGTTGCAGTAGCAGGTGGCGAGCGCGAGGAAGAGAAGTTCGCCACCGTTGACGGCGGAACCATGTCCTTCGGTTTTAGCGGGGATGTTGAGGGCTTGCTGGTTATTGCCGGTGCGAACCGAGGTTTTGTGTTGTCCGTTTTCATGCAGGACAGTTGCCGCAATCACCATTTGGTTTGTCTCTCGATTGATTCTTGAAACATCGATGTGGCCAGAGAGCACGGGTGATGCAATAGTGTGCTGACCAGCCGATTTTTTGAGAGTGCTATCTCTCTGCCGTTACGAGAAATGTAACCTTCCCAAATTCGTGGTGGCGGGAGTACTTGTAGAAAAATCTATTCGAGTTCCACCGACATCATTGTCTTCAAAAGGGTAGTACGAGTTAGACGGGACCAGAAACTTCCTCGTGAGGAGTACTCCATGTTTGAGGTTATGAGAGGCATCGTGGGTCGGCTATGTGTTGGCGACCTGAGCGTAAGCAATCGCGGAACGTCGCTGAAACACAAGCTGATGTTTAGTGTTTTAGGCGTGTCCCTGGGCGTCTTTTTGCAAGGTTGTTCTGCTGGCAAACCTTCTGCGGGTGAAACCGGTCTGGCCAATGCTGCCAAGGACGTCACCATTCCGTTAGAGGCGGGGAAGATGAAGAATCCTCTGCCTGAGACGGATGAAATTGTGAGCCAAGGACAGGAAGTATTTCTTGGAGAGTGTGCGCAATGCCACGGCGCAGAGGCGCGTGGAGATACCACTGTTGGGCGAAACATGACGCCGCCTGCGATGGACTTGAGTTCATCGCATGTGCAGCACTGGAGCGATGCGGAGTTGTTCTGGATTATTCAGAACGGCGTTCGGCTGACGGGTATGCCAGCTTGGAAGTCGACCATCTCTGCGAATGACACATGGAAGCTGGCGCGTTACATCCACAGTCTTCCGAAAGCTGGTGCTGCCACTGCTTCCACTGCTGGTTCTACACAGGCTCAAACAGCGACTTCGTCGCAGGATAAGTACTCGTTGAAAATCCCGAATGGGCTGGCGTTTTCGGAGTTCCGCGGATATGAGGGATGGTCAGTGATTTCGATCAGCCACAACGGCGGTGCGCTTGCGGCGATCCTTGGAAATCCTGAGATGATTGATGCCTTTAAGGCAGGCATTCCGAGCAACGGCAAGGCATTTCCGGATGGAGCCAAGATGGCGAAGGTGCATTGGACCGCGAAGGTAGATGCCACTGAACCCGGCGCGCCGACGGTGCCGGGGCCGCAGCATGATGTTGACTTCATGCTGAAGGACAGCAAGCGGTTTGCAGATAGTGGTGGATGGGGTTACGGCGCCTTTGAATACGACGCCGCAACCGGTGCGTTCCGGCTGGCCAACTTAGGTGACAAGCCACCGCAGGGAAATGATGCCAAGTGCGGATTTGCGTGCCATACGAGCGTGAAGAACAAGGATTATGTCTTCACTGCGTACGGCCATCGGTGAGTGGCGTGTGGCTACTTGGTTAGCCACATGCCGTCAGGGTACTTGCCTGCGGGAACAGTCTTCACAGTTTCGCCTTTTACGAGGTCGATCTTTGCGAGGCTGTTCATCTTGGGTGAGGATGCATAGGCCCACTTGCTGTCGGGTGAGACGACGATCTCATTCAGGCCGGTGATGCTTGGGATGGTCTTGGTGACTTCGAGTGTCTTCAGGTCGACGACTGCGACGTTGTCCTGGTTGGCCATGGCGACGAGAACGTATTTGCCGTCGGGCGTGGGTGTGGAACCGTAGCCGACGGCGGGCAGTTTCACGCGCTTCTTGATGGTGTCGGTCTTGGTGTCGATGACGACGAGGTCGGGCGTGGTCTGGTCTGCGGTGAAGATGTACGCGCCGTCGTTGGAGCAGGAGAGGCGCTGCGTGTTGTCAGAGATGGGGATGACCTTGATGACCTTGCGGTTGGGGACGTCCATGACGGAGACGCTGCCGGGGTGCACGTTGGCGGAGTAAAGCTTCTTGCCGCCGGGGAGCAGGGTGATCATGTGCGATTGCTCTGCGCCGGTGGGGACTTCGCCGATGATCTTGCCTGTCTTGGGATCAATGATGGCTGCGGCTTTATCGAGTTCGGCTGAGACGAGGAAGGTGCCGTTGGTCGCGTTCCAGATGGGGCGGTGCGGGCGCACGCCGTGGGGGAACTTGATGCTGCCGGTGAGCTTACCGGTGGCGACGTCGTAGATGTCGATGTGGTCGCCGTCGGTGCCCGCGCGGCCTACTCCGGCGTTGCCATAGATGGGAACGTAGGCGGTCTTGCCGTCGGGAGTGGCCATGACTTCGTGGCCCGCGTCGTCGCTTTCCACGGTGGCGCTTAGCTGTTCGAGGGTTACGGGATCGAACACGCGGAAGGTGTGGTCACGCTGCGAGGTGAGCAGCAAACGCGACTGCGCTGAGGCGGTGGCGATGGAGGTGACAGCAAGACAGAGCGGCAGGATCGTCCGGAGGTTGCGCATGAAAAGCGAGTATAGATCGCGACGATTGCTGTAGAACAGCCTGGAAACGAAAGGACCTGCGCGATGGCAGATCCTTTCGTTAATTAGCCTCCGGTCGCAGCTTAGCGGGCGTGTATGTTGTGCTTGTCGCGATAGATGCGGCGGCTCTCTGCATTCTGCTGGCTCTTCAGGGCGTTGCGATCGGCGTGGGTGAGATGGCCGTTGTCGGCCTGACGCATGGCGTGCTCTTCATGGTTGATCGCGGCCTCCTGATGCTCCAGATGGGAGGTTTCGCGCGGTGTGAGCTCGCCTGAGCGAACGCCCTGGGCGATGCGGTCCTGCTGATCGACTTTGCGCTGATGAATGTCCTGTTGCGCGGCGGCCGTGAGCGTGAGGGTGGAAACGAGTGCGAAGGTTGCAAGCTTCATCATGTGTGACTCCCTTTCGGCGGCGTTGCGAACACCGCTTACGTTCGGGATGGACACGGCTTTTTCAACGGGAGTTGCTGTCGTTGAGAAAAGTATATTTTTCAGATTTAAGGCAACTTTTGGGGATCAGAAGGGTTGTCGCGACGGCCGATTACTGCGTGGCAGTGGCGGAGTCGTAGTCGTTCGCCATCACCACCTGCACAGAAGGTGTGGTGAGGATCTGCTGATCGAGCAGAACGAATGTACGGGCGCTGCCGGCGGGGTAGGTGGTGGAGGCGCCGGTGTACATGGGCACAGTGGTGGTGGCGACGACCGTGCCCGCAGGGACGACGTACAGCGTGTACGTGCCGGTGGGCACATTGATGTATGTGGGCGTATTGCCGAAGTTGACGTTGGTCAGCAGGGGGTTCACCTTGTCGATCGTGGAGCCGTTGGGGACAAGGTAAAGGTCAAGCGCGCCGGGGTAGATGGCTTCGTCAAGGAAGCGAAGGGCGATCTGTCCGCTTGGCGCTGGCTGTGATTGATCCGTGAGCACCTGGGCCTGGAGCGAGGCGGCCGCACTGTTGAAAAGGAGCGTGTATTGCTTGCCGTTCAGGAGCGATGCGCGCACGGACGCGAGAGCCGTCTTTGTGCCGCTGGCATTCGCTGCAAGAGTGTAAGTCCCTGGATTCATGGGGATGTACGAGGTGATGGTGCCGTAACCCAGGTTGTAGGTGAGGACGCTGTTGCCTGCGTAGATGTCGATGCCGCCAGCATCGGGCGATGCGTCAATGACGCGGAGCTGCGAGACGTTGGCGCTGGTGCTGCCATTTACTCCGCATCCGCTGAGGCCCAGCAGGCAGGCAGCTCCCAAGACGAGGGACAGTTGCGCCCTTTTGGCGGGAAAAAACTTCATTCCGGACTGAACCGCAAAAAGAATCATGAAACAAAAAGACCGTCTGCACTTCGTCAGGATCGCCGCAACGGCAGGCACGTCTTCACTTTATCCCAAACACGCGGATTCCACACGGTTTGAGCGGGGCATGCCCGGATATGGACTTTGTTTTCCACGGTTTTAGATATCGCGTTGCAGCCGAGTGGGAGTGTGGAGAGTCCTCGGCTTTAGCCATATCTTGCTAGACTGACGCAGATGAAGCTTGCGATGAAGGTCACCCTGCCGACGCACATACCCATGCGGTACGTATTCCCGGCTGTGGGTGTCCTCTGTGCCCTGCAAGTACTTGAGGGAACGAGTATCTATACCTCCCTGGCTTACTGCGCATTCATCGTGGTGATGTCAGATGCCTTCAATGCTTGCGGAGGCCTGGTCTATCCCAGTGGGGCAACCATTTTCTTTATTGGGCTTCTGACGGTGACCCTCGGCGGACTTGTGAAGACGGTGCTGGGCGAGCCATTGGATTCGAATGTTCTCGCTCCGCAGAGAACCATGCTGGTCTATCTTGTCGGCGCTTGTTCCCTTTGGCTCGCCTCCAGGATCAATGCCCGCATCCGTAGGAAAAGGCCGTTCCTCCAGTCATTACAGATTCACGATAGCTTTCGTCAGGCAGCGCTGGGCGCGGCTCTGGTTGGGCAGTTTGGCGCAATTCTAGTCCCTATCGCCTATATAGCTTCGTACAACCAGGTCAATAATTTCCTCCCGCTTTCCATTATGTTGGCCGTGTACGGAACCGCACGGAAGAGCGGCGGGTGGCGTTCCTTCAATGTCCTGGCTCTGATTGTGTCGACGTGGTACACGTTATTTTTTGGAATTTTCTCCTTTTCAAAGGCGGGAATGTTTACTGCTCCTGTTGCGTGGGCGCTTGGCGCTACCATCGCCGGTTACTGGATCACAACGAGGCGACTTGTCTTCGTCGCGGCATTTGCAATTTCAATGTCCGTGTTTCTCACGCCGGTTTCGCAATTGGGGCGAGTTTACCGCGATGATCCCGATGCCCATGTAAAGGCTCTGGACCTGCTGTTTCATCCAGTGCGTACGCGGGAAGAGTATCAGGCGCAGGCGGCTGAGCAATTGCAGATCAGTAACGGTTACCACTGGTTCAATGAGGACTATGGATTGCTGGATCGCCTAACGATATTTCCCATCGATGATGCTCTGATCAATCTGACGGACGAAGGCCATTCCGCGACCATTTTTCCCATTGAAACCTATGTAATTAATATGATCCCTCGTTACTTTGTGGGCGAAAAGACAACGCTTCGCTGGGGTAATCATTATGCTCACGAGATAGGCTTGTTGGGCGCCGATGACATGACCACGGGAATTTCGTTCAGCGCATTCGCCGACGCGTACCACTGCGTACAGTGGTGGGGAGTGACACTGGTCATGCTTCCTGCTTTCCTGATGATGTTCTGGGTCATGGATTCGGTCACGGGAAGCACGAAACACACGTTCTGGGCATCCATCTATATTCTTTGGCTTGCCCATGGCGCCGCTGAAGGCATGATGAACGCTCCTTTTGGTGCTGTGAGCGTTATCACCTTCATGGTGATTCTGGCTGCGTTCCTTGCGACGTATATCCTGCCGCTGGTTGGAGGCCTGTTGATCCCTGTTCGCAGGACGATATTGCCTCTATCGGCGGATCCTGGGCCGAGACCTGCTCCGCCGCTAGGACTGGGCCCACGTACAATCGAAGAGAAGATATGAATAAACTGGTCGTCGGCAACCTTATCCACCGCCCCCTGCGTTCTTTGATTTCCGCGCTAGCGGTTGCGATTGAAGTCATCATGATCCTGTCGATCGTAGCGATCATGCTGGGTATGTTGAACGGCCAGCGAGTGCGGACCAACGGCATTGGCGGTGACGTAATTGCCAAGCCGGGAACAGCCTCGAACCTGATTGGCGTGAGCGGTGCGCCCGCGTCTGTGAAGGTTGGCCCAATTCTGGCGAAGTTGCCGCATGTTCAGGTGGCAGCGCCGGTCTATATCCAACTGACCACGTCCGGTGGACGAGTCGAGAATATCTTCGGCATCGAGTACGAGAGCTACAACGCATTGAAGCCGTTTGTGTTTCTTGAAGGCGGGCCATTCACTGGGCCGGGCGACATCATCATCGACGATATCGCGGCTCACTCTGACAATGGCTTTCACGTGGGAGACCACATGAAGCTGCTGGGGCGCGAGTTCCGCATCTCAGGCGTCGTGGAGCATGGCAAGGGTGGCCGTAAGTTCATCCCTATGGAAACGATCAATGCCATCAACGGCACGGATAACCGCTGCAGCCTGTTTTATCTGAAGACAGAAGATGCGCCGAAGTGGCAGAACGCTGTGCGTGATGAGGTCCATGCCACTGAAGGTATGCAGCAGTGGGATGTGCAGACGCTGGAAGAAGTGCTCTCGCAGATGACGCCAGAGAAATACCCTGCATTCAACATCGGTTTGAGCGTGGTGATTACGATTGCCGTGGTGATCGGATTCCTGGTGATCTTCCAGTCGATGTATACGGCAGTGATGGAACGGACCCGTGAAATCGGCATTCTTAAATCGCTGGGTGCGTCAAAGTCTTACATCGTCGGTATTGTGCTGCGTGAGTCTGGACTGCTGGCAGTATGTGGCATTGCAATCGGTGTTGCCGTCACTTATCTGCTGCGTGCGTTCCTGGCTGCCAAACTGCCACAGCTTGAGTTTGAAGTGACGGCAGCGTGGGTGGCGAAGGCCGCAGGGATTGCACTGGTTGGCGCGCTCTTTGGCGCTCTGTATCCGGCATTGAAGGCTGCAGCGAAAGATCCGATCGACGCGTTGGCCTACGAATAAACCAGCACTTGCAATGGATGATGCTTACGCATGCCGATAGAGGAAAGCCGTAACATCGAAGAAAAGGAATTGGGCACGCGTACGCGTGGCGGGCGATTGTTTGAGCTGGATGCTCTGCGCGGCCTTGCAGCGTTTACGGTGATTTGGCATCATCTGCGATCGGCCCTTCCAGCAGGCGGAGCCCATGCCTGGTATCTAGCTCTCATCACTTCAGGGCATCAGGCAGTATGTTTGTTTTTCGTGCTTAGCGGATACGTGCTTTCGATGCCTTATTGGCGCGGCAAGCAGCAGGCTTACGGTGACTATCTGCTGCGTCGGTTTTTCCGCATTTATGTGCCATTTTTCGCGGGGCTACTATTGGCATGGGCCGGCGCGTGGAAGTTCTACGGATCGCATTTGCCTCTGACCAGCTGGTTTCATGAGACCTGGCAGACACGGCTCACATGGTCGTTGTTTCTGCGCCAGATCTTCATGAGTCCCACGCCGGACATCAATACGGCATTCTGGTCGCTTCGGGTGGAGGCGCAGTTCTCGATCCTTCTGCCGATCTTTTGTTTCGTGGTGAGTCGACTGCCGTGGATTCTGACACTGCTGGTGGGCTTGCTTAGCTATACCGCGGGCCTGCATTTCCAAAATCTCGACGCGCAGCATGGCCTGATTGCGATTCCTATGTTTCTGTTTGGCATGCTGTTGTCACGGCATCACGCGTGGATAGAAACGAGCTGGAATAAGTTGCCTCGAGTGGCGAGGTGGGCGATGCCCTTCGCCGGGCTGTTGCTGTACCTGCGTTTCTTACCTGCAGGAAGCTATGCGGATTTCCTGACGGGAATCGGCTCTGCGCTACTGATTGTGTCCAGTCTTCACCTGGTACCGCTTAGTAAGATTTTGCGCCACTCGATTCCTGAGTATTTAGGGCGCATTTCTTACAGTTTGTACCTGGTTCACGCGACGATTCTGTTTGCGATGCTGAATCTGTTTTACGGCAAGATGTCGTTGTGGTTGCTCGGAACGATTTACTGCATCGCAGCGATCGGCTGTGCCCATCTTTTGTGTGTGCTGGTGGAAGAGCCCGCCATGCGATACGGCAAGCGTCTCACGACTCCGAGAGCAATCAAAACACTCCAGGCTGAACTGAGTTCCTGATGACACTAGGATTCGGTAGTGAAGGCGTGGCGATGAGATGACAGTTCGCGATCGTATTCGAAGTGGACCTTGTAGCGCAGAAAGCGCGATTCAAAGAAATCGTAGCTGACCTTGGATACGAGGAACGTGACGACGAAATTTGTCGTCAGTGCAACGATGCCGGCCGCTGCCATGGAATGCAACTTCGCGGCGCACCCTACGAGGAATTCGATCCATACCCAGCGGAAGAGCAGATGGTAGATGTAAAAGCCGTAACTGTATTTGCTCAGGACGCGTAGCGGCTTGAGATTGAATAGTCGATAGGCACGACCGCTTGCACGCAACGTGACTCCGATAAGTTCCGCGAAGGCGAGCGCGAGCACCGTGAGTCCGGGGACGAGTCGCCAGAATGAATCGTATTCAGGAGACAGAACGAAGATTGCGATTGAGGCTGCGGTTCCGGCGAGAAGAGCCACTTGCAGCTTCGTTGTATGCGATCCGCGTGCTGCCCACGAAGCAAGAGTGCGAGCATGCCGCCGATAAGCAACGCGTCCATGCGGAAGGGCAGTGCGCGAATGATCCAACGCTCTGCGACGATGGGTCCCTGACAGGCGAATTCTGCGGCGCGAAAGACAATGGCAAGTAGAGAGATTGTGATGCCTGCAATGAATATGTTGCGACGTTTCCTTAGCACGCGCATTGACCTGTTCTGATGAGCGGCGCGCCCTAGCGTGGTGGTCGCGTCTAAAGACTCTAGAATGGGGAGATATATTGTCCTTGATATTGCGCCCTGTAATGGCGTGACTGAATGGCACGCGGAGAGAACGGATGCAATTGGCAGGTGGCCGGTACGGTGGGAAGAAGACGCTGATCATACCCGCGCTGATTCTCCTGCTGGCAGGTGTGTTCTGGGCTTTGCACCTGGTGCATCTACGCGCAGATTTTCCGAACCGGTCGCCGTGGGTGGATTGGGCGAAATACACCGATGAAGGCTGGTATGGCGATGCAGCTATCCGTCATTATCTGCGTGGAACGTGGCGATTGCCCGGTGACTTCAATCCTGCTGCGGCGCTGCCTGTATGGCCGCTGTTAGAGGGACTGGTCTTTCGTTTTGCCGGTGTGGGGATTGTGGCGGCGCGTGCGCTGACCGTGTTTGTGTTTGCCGGCGTGCTGGTGTGTTCGTTTGTGGTGCTGCGGCATGAGGCACGAGAGGACGAGGCGAAATATCTGCGGTGGATCTTTACTGCGTCTGCCGTGTTGTTGCTGGCTACGAGTTCGTTCCTGTACGTGTTTACGCGGATGGCGATTCTTGAGCCGTTGCTGGTGTTGTTGACGTTGTTGTCGTTGTTGGCGGCACAGGCGATTCGAAGTGCTTCCACAGAGCGACAACGTGTGCGGTTAGCCGTTGTCGTGGGCGTGTTGGTCTCGTTGATGATTGGCACTAAGACGACTGCGCTGTTTCTGTTGCCAGCAATCGCGTACATGTTGGCGGATGCCGCAGAGTGGCAACGGCGACGGGTGTTACGCATTGCGGCTGTGACAGGCGGGACTATTTCCATACTTTGGGGCAGCTACATTGCATGGCTGCTGCATCGCGGCTACTGGAATGACTTCCGCTATCTGTTTGCGGCGAACAATACAACGATTGCAGCGTTACCTTTCTGGGAGACGGTTGGCAACACGCTGAAAAATGGCATGTGGATGGGGGAGTTGTTGTATCCGCTGGCAATTGCCCTGGTGGTGCTGGCCGCGTTCCACAAGAAGACGTGGCGCGATCCACTGTTTGTGTCGTTGCTGCTGTGGGTAACGGGATATCTCTTCTTCCTGGCCTATCACGCGAACATGCAGCCGCGATATTACGTTGTGGTGGCTGTGCCGCTGATTCTGCTGATGGCGCGTGCTGCTTTGCATATTGCCGCGTGGCATCCGTCGGCTTCGCTGGCGTTTGCGTCGTTGCTGGTGCTGCTGGTGGGGCGTGAGGCGCATGTGTCGCTGAGCTATGTGCGGCATCCGGAGTACACGTTTCAGACGGCGGCGAACCGGATTGAGCGAATTGTGGAGCTGGACCCGACTCATAGCCATACTGTGCTGTCGATTTCGGGTAGTGATCTGTCCCTGATGACGGGCCTGCCCAGCATCTGCGATGACTTTGGCACGATGGACCTGGAGGACCGCATTGCGGCGTATAAGCCGGGGTGGTTCGTGTCGTGGAACTCCATTGAGGACGACAAGATGGAGGCGCTGAACAAGTTCTACCGGCTGACGCGTGTGGCTGAGTTTCCAGCGATGGATGACCCGGACCGGAACGTGATGATTGTGTATCGGCTGGATGCAAAGGATGGGGTCACGCCGCAGCGGAAACATAAGAAGGCAAAAGGGTTGCCGATCTCGCCTGGATGATTTGTCGCCCTCAGGAATTTCTGGCCGTGAGAGGGGACTACATGACAGCCGGTCGCGGTAGGGGCTTTTTCACGAAGAGAGTCCCCAGGCGGTTGCGCAATGTGATGCGAAGCGGCCGTTCGATGTAGATGAACGCCAGGAGAGCCACTGCCTGATTGATTACAAGTAGTAGAAAGAAACCCCACCAGTGCCGCTGAGGTGCTTCCGCTGGGGTTGCGGTCAAGATGTCTCGCGAAGGAAAGCGCAGCCAGACCCAGAGCACGGAGTAGTACACGGCAAGCTGGAGCAAGTAAAAAGAATAGCTTGCTTCTCCCAACAGCATCATGATGGGGCTGCCAAGCAGGCGGCTTGGCCATCCCCGGCTTGCCAAACCATAGATCAGGGACACGATGCTCAAGAACATGGCAGTCTTGGGAAGAACGCCTGACGGAAGCCACTGTGCATTGGTAACCGTGATGTACAGGACGGCTGGGATGGGTAGAAGCGTAGCGAAACGCGCCTGTGGAAGTGAATGCCATCGTAGATAGAGTCGTGCGGCAACGATACCCAGGACAAACACGGGCAGCATTGTGATTGGGTTGCGGTAATGATTATCGAGGATGGGAGGAATGCTATCTGCCCATCCCGCGACTAGGCACATCACTGCCCCAAGTGTGAGAAGGCCAGCTGTGCCAAGGCGCACGATCCCCCGTAGCAGCCACGGGAACACGAGATAAAACCCGGTCTCAATAGAGAGTGTCCATGCGGGACCATTCCACGACACGGCAAAGCGGTCACTGATCCACGACTGGACGAGGAAGACTGACGCCAGGCCAGACGCTATCGCCTTACGTGTTGCCAGCCCCGTGGATTCAGTTAGAAACCGATGGCGGAGGATAAACGGTGCAAACCAGACGAATGCCAGCAGATAGACCGGGTACATGCGCGCAAACCGGGCAATCCAGAATTTCTTACGCGCATTCCAGTCGGGTGCGCTGGACTCCATCCGCTCATAGGCAATGGTCAGGATGAAGCCCGAGAGAATAAAGAAGACGTACACCGAGACGGTGAACCCATCGCGAATGGAGGAGATAGCCGGACTGCGGTGTGCAACCCAAAGCTCGTAGGCACAGAAGTGAGCCGCAAAAACAGCAAGTGCTGCGAAAAACCGCAGGCCCGTAAGAGCATCCAGATCGTGCTGGCGGGCGATCTCGCCAGTATTTGTCTTCTCTTGACTCATGCGTGCGGCTATTCCTCTGCGGCTGTGTGCTGGCTTTCAGCGGTTGGCTTTGGGAAAGAAAGTCTTCTAAGCTGCATGGTTGCATGATTCGAAATCCCGGGCAAATGCCGGCGGTGTTGTGTTCTGCCGGTTATATATAGAGGAGAGTAGGACCGCATTGCACAAAAGCCGTTTTGCGATCCGACCACCAGAAACCTCTGAGATTACCTCCAAATTTCAGAGAGTATCTATGTTGACTCCTGTTCGGATACCGGATATTCTAGGAACTCGCGCAGACTTGCGTCTGCATGCCTGTGCCCCTTTTGGGGCATTTGGGGATGCGGAGGCGGTGACGCGGTGGATCCTTGCGGACGTCGGCTCTTGAGTGAGTCGTTGGGGGTCTTCGGAGCAGGTGGCCTGTTGATGTGAACCTGAAGTTGGGGGACACAGATTCGGGCTGCGGCGGGCGAAGAGTTTCAGTTCCGACACAGCACCCACTCGCATTCAGCGGAAATAGCCCCGAGAGGGGTTCTTTGCGTGTGCACGAGACATTGGTTGAGTTGTAGTTAGATTTACGAAATTTGCAGTAACGAAGGAAGACTCGATGTCGACGTTTGTACCCAGTTCGAAGGATTTGAACCGTAAGTGGTTCGTGGTGGACGCCAGTGGCAAGACCCTGGGCCGTCTGGCCAGCGGTGCCGCGCGCGTTCTCAGCGGCAAGAACAACACACAGTACACCCCGTACATTGACACCGGCGATCACGTCATTGTGATCAACGCCGAGAAGATTGTACTGACGGGTCTGAAGTCGCAGCAGAAGCTGTATCGCCGTTACACGGGTTTCCCGGGCGGTCTGCGTGAAGAAGAGTTCACCAAGCTGCTGGCTCGTAAGCCGGAAGCGATTGTGGAGCAGGCCATCAAGGGCATGCTGCCGAAGAGCAAGCTGGGCCGCCAGATGGCGACCAAGCTGAAGGTCTACAAGGGTGACAAGCACCCGCACGATGCTCAGCAGCCCCAGCCACTGGTAGTGGCGTAACCCGTTCGCGAAGGATAGAGAAGAGATATGGCAGATCTGGTGCAGTACTACGGAACGGGCCGCCGCAAGTCGGCGATTGCACGTGTATTTCTACGCCCCGGCAACGGTGGCTTCACGGTTAATGGCAAGGAACTGAAGGTCTACTTTGTGACGGAACAGCAGCGCGCTGCTGCAGTCCGCACGCTGAAGACTGCCCAGGTGGAAGGCCAGTTTGACGTGATCACGACAGTGAAGGGCGGCGGCGTGACCGCGCAGTCTGACGCTGTGAAGATGGGCATTGCCCGCGCTCTGCTTGAGTTCAACATTGAACTCCGCAAGACGCTGAAGGCTGACGGCCTGCTGACCCGCGACGCTCGTATCAAGGAGCGTAAGAAGTACGGTCAGAAGGGCGCCCGCAAGCGCTTCCAGTTCTCCAAGCGCTAGTCGCTGGGGTCTGGCTCAAGTCCTGCGGCGGATGGTCTGTATGATCATCCGCCGCCTTGCAGTAAAACCCTCAGGAGTTCAATCTCCCAGACGAACGGGATTAATCCCGGCCTGATCCGTCGGGATGCCGCATACAAGGAGCCGATAATGGCATCGATCACAATGAAGGAACTGCTGGAAGCCGGCGTACACTTCGGCCACCAGACCAAGCGTTGGAACCCGAAGATGAAGGAATACATCTTCGGCGAGCGTAACGGCATTTACATCATCGACCTGCAGAAGACGCTGAAGATGTTCAAGGAAGCGTCGAAGTTCGTCACGGACCTGACCTCCACCGGTAAGGTGATCCTGTTTGTAGGCACCAAGCGCCAGGCACAGGATGCGGTTGCTGAAGAAGCGAACCGCGCTGGCATGCCGTACATCAACAGCCGCTGGCTCGGTGGTCTGCTGACCAACTGGGTTACCTGCCAGAAGAGCGTAAAGCGCCTGGCTGAGCTGGACGAGATGGCAGTGGACGGCCGCTTTGAGCTGATGACGAAGAAGGAAGTTATCCGCTTGGAGCGCGAGCGTAAGGCTCTGCACACGAACCTGGCCGGTATCAAGAACATGCGCCGCCTGCCGGATGCGATCTTCGTGATCGACAGCAACAACGAAGCGATTGCCGTTTCGGAAGCTCGTAAGCTGGGCATCCCTGTTGTGGCTGTTGTGGACACGAACTGCGATCCGACGGTTGTGGACTATGTGATCCCGGGCAACGATGACGCTCTGCGCGCTATTCGCCTGTTCACCACGAAGATTGCCGATTCGGCCTTCGAGGGTGTGCAGATGATCGGCGACAAGTCGATCGCCAGCGAGTACGCCGATGTGACGCCGGTTGCAACCGAGTCGCACTTCGTCGGCCTTGAGGACGAGGAGTCGCAGGAGT
>Ga0206887_10020_pt1 | contig 41538 bp, 41 predicted proteins | sample Alteio_BWOrgHeat_89_FD_153248 | JGI IMG/M metagenome (GOLD analysis project Ga0206887, IMG submission 153248) | Enriched cells from forest soil in Barre Woods Harvard Forest LTER site, Petersham, Massachusetts, United States - Alteio_BWOrgHeat_Nextera3 ...
AAACAAGAAATCACAGATATATGGATATTCTCTAACAATGAAAGCACTTTCCAAAAGTAAGTTCGATTTGTCAAACGATTTGCTAGTGCTTTTTCAAACACAGTATGCTTCAAGGTCAATTACTGAGTTTCGCATCTTCAAAGGTGGAAAAAACCTTGCTTCTCATAGATGGACTGCCGATAGTGCTGCCTTTATTATTCATGAGCCTTCATATTATGATCTAAACTATCAAGGTTTATCTTGGGCGAACGATATACATGACTGTGGTGATATGACGGGAACAGGTAACAGAGTACTTTATGTCGAGGGATCTTTAGATGGAGGGTTTTACGGGTATCATTTTTTTTATGTTTTAGGCAATGCAATTGACGACAAAGTTGATATGTTCGTCGGGCCTATTCCCAATGATGGATTAGCATTTACAGATACTCTTACAGCCGATGGAGATAATTTAAGTGATGTAATAATGGGGATACCTGGATTTGGAATGGAGGGAGGAAATCAATCGGTAGGGACAATATTCGTAGTTCATGGCTCAAATAAAATTCCTGATAAAACAAACTCTGCTGTTGCCAGAAAATCCGTTGATGAATCACCATCTCATATTCTTGCATATCCGAATCCTTGTTCGCAAAGCACGGTGCTGACATTTGATAATTGTCTTGGGCAAAAGATGATGGTTGATGTGGTGAGTACTTTGGGACAATCCTGCCTGCATCAGGAAACTCCCGGTGTTGATGGTTTGCAGCAATATGCTATTGATCTATCCACACTTTCAGCAGGGGAATATATTGTTAATTTGAGTTGCCCCGCACCGGGGTGGAGTGGTTCGGTGAAAGTTGTGAAAACAGGTTCTGCGCAGACTCCCTGGAGTTTTGATCTGAAGAAGATGGTGGGGAGGTAGGGATTTTATTTGAAAGCTTTCTGTAGTGGGGCGGACTCTTAGTCCGTCCGTATTGACTGGCGGACTGAGAGTCAGCCCTACTGAAATCCTTCCACACAATGACATTCTTCTTAACTGTAGAAATATTGACTGGCGGACTGAGAGTCCACCCCACTGAAGACAACCTCTTTGCTACCAAACTACCAACTACCAAACTACCAACTACCAAACTCCTAAACTTTCTTGTAAACGCGTTGACTGGCGGACTAAAGTCCGCCCCACTGGAGACAATCTCTTTTCTACCAAACTACCAAACTATTTGCTAATGACTACTCCCGCTGTCTTTTTTAATTTCTTTTGGCGGCAGAGGAAGTGGTGGCGGCATTCCGAGATTTTGGGATGGTGATGAAAATGTAGGTGCGCCGGAAGGATTTTCGAAGGTGCTGGTGGGTGCATCAATGATGGGCAGGAGGATCTTATAATTTGTGAGATCCTGATCACTTTCAAAGCCGTGACCTCGTGTAACACGTCCGGATTTTTCTGAGATACGGACGAAAGCATCGGAATGAAGTTTGTGGGTCCCGTTATCCCATAGCAGCGAATCGGTTTGCACAAGCGTACCAGAATCACTGAGCACGCGGACGCTGTCATACGCCGTCATGTTCTTGGTGTTATCATCGATATATGCACGGTGCGAAGTAAGCACGCTTGAATGATTGCTTTCGCGATCAAAAAAATCAACTCGTACACTTGAATCGAGCATCGTGTAACGCTTTTGTTCAAACACACGGACACCTTTTGCATTCATTACGGCACGAATTTTTCCTTCGCTGGAAAATGCCATGCGCGTATGCTCACTTGTCTGCGAGGGCATTTCATCTGTTGATGCAAGAGCTATGATCGTTGGCTTGACTTCATTGGTGGCGCACGAGGAAAAGATAAAACCCATTAATGTCATTGCGAGGAGTCGCGAAGCGACTACGAAGCAATCTAAAAACTTAAAAGTATTGACACACTTTGAATTTATAGATTGCTTCGCCCGGCTAAAGCTCTCCTCGCAATGACAAACTTTTAAATTATTCTTCAATTTATCCCCGCTTTGACAATATCATGCAAATGGATCATTCCAAGTACGATGCCTGCTTCACCGAGAACCGGAAGCTGCATAACTTTCGGATCAGTATCTTCCATGAGGTGTAAAGCGTCGTAGGCAAGAATGTCTGCTGTTGTGGTTTTTGCAGGTTTTGCCATAAGTTCGGCGGCAGTGACTTTACGAGTATCTAACTGCTCATGTGATTGAAAAAATCTGCGAAGATCACCATCGGTAATGATGCCGATGAGTTCGCCATCCTCGCCGATCACACATGCAGCGCCAAGCCTTTTACTGGAGATTTCGTGCATGATAGAATTGAGCGATGAGCCTTTTCCAATTCTTGGAATGTCATCGCCTGTTACCATAAGGTCGCGAACGTGCATTGTCAGTTTTCTGCCAAGGGCTCCGCCGGGATGAAGTTTTGCAAAATCTTCACTGGTAAAATTTCTGGCTTCTAAAAGTGCTATGGCAAGAGCATCACCGATGACAAGTTGCGCCGTTGTTGATGAAGTCGGCGCAAGATCATTGGGGCAGGCTTCTTCTTTAATTATCGGATAGAGTACTATACCGTTCGATTTTTTTGCTGCAACTGCAAGACGCGATGTCGGAGAGGATGTAATTGCAATGATCGGTACTGAGGAATTCAACAGGGAAGAGAGTTCATCAGATTCACCACTTTTGGAAAGGATAAGCATCACATCATCCGAAGATACTAAACCTATATCACCATGAGAGGCTTCCCCGGGATGGAGGAAGATAGAAGGTGTACCTGTGGAAGTCAATGTGGATGCGATCTTGCGGGCTATGTGCCCGGATTTCCCCATGCCGCTGACGATCACTCTGCCTTTACAAGCGAGTAACATCTCACATGCTTTCGCAAAATCAAGTTCATCAAGTGAAGCTATAGTTTGCTCCAAGGCACGCGTTTCAATAGCAAATGTTCGCTTTGCTGATTCAAGATATGCTGCTGAGTTTTTACTGTGCAATGTTATTTGCCGAATAGTTTTTGAAATATACTCTTCTTCGGTTTTTCGGTTTCAATCACGATGCCTGTCGTATCAAATTTACGGCTTGCTTTCTTATCGTATTCAAGCAATGCTTTAATGAATTCATTATCGGTAAAATCATCTACCATCCCAAAGAACGAAGCCGGGCGGCTGATTAGTTTTGCATCGCGGATATGTTTTGTCCGTAAAAGTTCATCATAGAAATTCGTGAGCGGAAGAAGTTGATTGAATCCGGAAGTAGCATGATGCAGCCACAATACTTTCTTTGCTATGCTGATAGCAAGAATATATTTTACTGAAGCTTGAGAATCTTTGATCAAAACTTCTCTGACCTTTTGGTTTGTCGCAGGGCATGGCTCTCCGCTTTTCCAATATGAATAGCACCAAAAATCCGATACGTTTGGCGAGCTTGGAATCGGAAACACGCCTGAGAATTGCACTTCAAGCTGACCGTCAATATTTAATTCGTGTACGCTTACCGCAAGTGGTTCATTATTAATGAAACACTCACCATATGCCACAACAGGAGGCATACCTAAGGTCAGATCGATCGGTGAAGAAGTCTTATCAAGCAAGAGATTTCCTTCGCCCCATCTGCCAATGCCGATCACTTGAGAAGAGTTAAGAAAATTATTGTATGCTTTGTAACCCGGGATGTTTTCCGGAAGCAGACGGATAAGCAGAGCTTCTTCTTCAGGCGAAAGTGATCGGGGGTAGGGCATCGAAAATTATTTCTCGCTGAATCTGAATTGCAAAAGCGAACGAAGCAATGCTTCAAGTTCTCCAAGCGGAAGCTGTGACTGCGCATCGCTTTTCGCGTGAGCAGGATCGGGATGCGTTTCAATGAACAATCCATCCACACCGACAGCCATCGCTGCGCGTGCAAGGGGAGCGATGAATTGGCGGTTGCCTCCGCTGATACCATTTTGTGATGGGCGCTGAACGGAATGTGTTGCATCATAGATTATCGGTGAACCGAATTCTTTCATGATCTCGATCGAACGAAAATCCACGATAAGATCGCCATAACCAAAGGATGTTCCGCGTTCGGTGAGTAAAATATTATTATTTCCTTTTGCTTTGACTTTTTCTTTTGCAAACTTCATATCATTGGGTGACATGAACTGTGCTTTCTTGATATTGATAACTTTTCCGGTTTCGGCTGCGGCTTCGAGGAGATCGGTTTGCCTTGCAAGAAAAGCGGGGATCTGCAATACGTCACAAACTTCTGCAGCAAACGCTGCTTCATTCGGTAGATGAATATCCGTTAAGATAGGCAGTGAAAACTCCTTCTTAATGTCTGCAAGGTAGGAGAGTGCTTTTTCATCTCCAATGCTTGATATACTTGCTCCGCTAGTTCGGTTTGCTTTGCGATAGGATGATTTGAAGATGAAATTAACAGGTAATCTGCTTTGAATGCGGCAAAGCTCTTCAGCAACTTGCACAAGTAATTCTTTTGATTCGACAAGACAAGGTCCTGCGATCACAGGAAAAGGCACTGCTCCGAAAAAAGGAATGCTTTTGTTGCCGGGCGCAGTGATAGTGACGTTTTCTTTCATTGACTGACGTTGAAAGCCATAGAACAAGTGCTGAGTGGTAAAGATTTACCGTGAGAAGTTGGATAGGATTACGTCATCATTCCGCGAATAGCTTCTTCAGCTCGGTGCATGAGATCCATTTCGCGTTCGCGGTCAGTTTCATATTGGGGTTTGCTTTGCAGCGGCGCGCCGATTGTTATAGTTATGGTCTTATTTGATGAAGGTAACTTCGCAGTTCGCGGCATCAGTTCAAACGAACCTTCTATCGCAATAGGAATAATGTTGGCTCCACTTGCATAAGCAATATGAAACGCTCCGCGTTTGAATGCTTGAAGTTCTCCATCTTGAGTTCTGGTGCCTTCAGGGAAGAGAAGCACGGAAGCGCCATTGCGTATAATCTCTGTGGCATTTTCTAAAGTTGTTCTTGCCTTTGATGCTTTGGAGCGGTTAATAATGATCATCGGACTTGCAAGAAGTGCCCAACCCCAAATAGGAATTCTTGTGAGTGTATGGCGCAGGATGAGTCGAACATCGATAGGTATGGCAGAAAAGAGGATTGGAATATCGGTATAGCTTGAATGATTGGCAACAAAAACATAGTGCTCATTCTTATCGATATTCGAGGCTCCGATTATTTTGAGATTCACGCCAAAGAGCATCAGAAAGATCTTGGACCAAATTCTGGCAAGCCATAAATAAACACTGCCGCTCCTATCAAGAAGAGCGGCAGGGATTGAGATAATTGAAAGAACGATCGTGACAAGAAGAAATACGATCGTTGCAATAATGCTGCGGTTCACGTATTATTTTGCGGCAGCAGCAATTGCTGAATAATTAATAGCGTTGGCAGCGGCTTTTGCATCGTCAATTGTAGCGCCATTATGCGCTTCGATCACCGCAAAAACTCTGTCATTGATGACGACGCCTACTGTTCCTTCATTAGAAGTTTTTTTCCAGTTGATCCAGCCCGGATTGCCGTTGAATTTTTCGGAGTGCATTGATTCTTCATTGGTTTCCATGCTCATATTCATCATGGCAGTATAGCCTGCGGCGAGACCTGTCATATAATTGTAGTCGAAGAATAATACTTTCAGTTTCTTGTCGCCGTTTTCATACGCTTGACTTGCATGAGAGTACTTTGTTCCATTCATATCCATCTCCATAGTTTCAGGCTCACCTTTAGCAGTATATCCCGGGATAGATGGGAAAAATCCTGCGAGAGTTTTTCCCGGGATCACAACGCCCGGAGTTTTATTAGTACTTCCTGCGGCAGTAGTTCCGGTTTGTTGAGTGGTTGAAGATGATTGATCGCCGGTTTTCTGAGAAACATCTTCTTTCTTTCCGCATCCTGAAATAAGAAATACTGCGGCAATTGCAGCAGCGAATAGATTGAGTTTGCCTGTTTTCATAAGAGTAAAATTTAGTAGTGAAAATTTCGCACGGTTTGGGATTCAAAAATACAACAGAAAGCGTGAGAGTAGGTTAAAAAGCTTTACTTTAAACCTACTTGATCAAGCGCTAATTTGCCAAGATAGAAAAGCATCATACCCAGGAAAACGAGAATCGGAGCTTTACGTCCACGCGTCTTATTAATTTCAGGGATAAGATCACACGCACCAACATAGAGTGCCGCTCCTGCGCTGAATGCAAAGAGAAAGCCGATCAATTGTTCATCGAACGTAATGAAAAAGAAAACCACAAGTGCACCGAGAATGGTAGAAATGCCGAGTGTAAATCCGGCATTCATCGTTTCTTTCCTTGAGTGATTCCCTAACATCATCACACTTGCAACGGTCAAGCCTTCGGGGATTTTATGAAGAAGTACCGCAATGCTGATAAGAATGCCCATCGTTGGTTTTGCACTGCTTACAGATGCAATAGCCATTCCATCGAAGAAGGCATGAAGTGTAAGTCCGCCGACAGCTCCTAAAGCCGATGAATGAGAAACGCCGGGATGATCGTGAGTTTCTTCGCCGAAGTGAAAATGCTGGACGAGTGTATGCTCAAAAAAATGAAGAACACTAAAACCCAGAAGCATTGCAATAACAGCATGATCGGGATTATTTGTCAGGCGAAAACTTTCGGGAATGAGATCAACAAAAACAAGCGCCAGGAGGAAACCGGCACCAAGAGCGAGCAGGGTTCTTTCCCAGCTATGGGGAAATCTCTTTGTGCCAAGCACCAGCATTCCACCGCCTATTTGTGCGCCTGCTGCAATGATGCTGAGTAAAATGCCAAGAAACATATCGTGTGCTTTGAATAGGGACAAAGATACAAAGAAGTGGTGGAAATGGTTGCGAAAGAAGGAGAGCCAGGCAGTTTACTACATTACTTTCCTCTTTTTTCTTTGAGGAAATTCCTTCCGTCTTCGATACCTCTGAAAAGCATTTCACGAAGTGAAAGAGGGACCTCGCGTTTCATTATCCGGTAGCAAAGAATTGCCTGAAGAAGCATGGAGATGCAAAATGCGATGGCAGCACCAATGGTGCCGACAAGAGGAAGGAAAATAGCCGCTAAGATCACATTGACAATAAGGGATGCAATGATGGTCTGAAAAAGCTCTTTTACTTTTCCCATTCCGACAAGAGTTGCTACGCCAACCATAGAAACAGGAAGCACAAAGCCGCTTGCGATTAGCACTCTAAAAATGCCTATACTGTCATCGAATTTTCCTTTATATAAAATTTGGAAAAGAAGAGGTGCAAAAACAATAAGAAGAATACAGAGAGGGAACATTAAGAGAAAGAGAAAACTTGTTGCTTTTTCGATGATTTTCTTTAGCGTTGCAATATCACCATTAGCATAGTATTTGCTCGTTGCCGGGAAAACAAAAATGCCTTGTGTATCGCGCAATATATCAAAACCACGGAAAAAGAATTTTGCGACCTGATAATTCGCCAATGCTTCCATTCCAAAAAAAACAGGCACAAGATAAGTATCTAAATTTTGCTGCAGTACGTGTACTGTTCCTGTTGCAGTCTGGTAACGAGTGAAGTGAAAGATCTTCTTGAGCATTGGTTTGGAGATCCTGAACTTCCCCTTCAGATCAGCACGGGCAAGAAATAATGCAAGAAGCGAACTTGTCAAGCCGGCTATGATCGTTACGGCGATCACATCGCTTGCCGTATGTAATTTGCCCATAAAGGAAAAGATCGTTATGATAATACTTGCCCCCCCAAAGTTAACAAGATCTACAAAGAATAGATATTTGGTATGGAATCGCATTTGGAATATCTTGCTTGCAATTACTCTGGGGATTGTCACTACAACAAGAATGATTAAGCTTGGGACAAGGGCAGGGAGTTCAGTACTCTGTAAAAGAGAAGCAAGTGTGCCCGGGATGACAATAAAAATACTGAGGATAACAGAAAGAAAAGCAAAAAACAGTATCGATGTTGCAGTGAGTAATTCCTGAAGATCATTGGTCGTATCTACACCAAATTTTACGATCGCCTGCAGAGCAAAACTATCGGCAAATGTAAATATATTTCCAAAGATCAGGATAAAAAGTGCAAGTTCTCCACTTTCGGTTTTGGGCAGGACTTTGAAAACAAGGATCGTCATTACCGCGCCATAAATAGCAGGCAGAAGTTTTGTCGCAAAACCCCAGGCTCCCTTCCCTAAATGGGCGCTGAATTTCATTGTGTTATTTTACGAGTTCGAGAAGTTTCTTTGCACGATGCTCTATATCAAACATTTTTACGTGTTCACTGCACTGTTTTCTTTTTGTTGTATCAGTGTCAAAACTTTTCCTGATGGCAGCCGCAACGCTTTGTATGTTTTTACGGTCAATAATAAATTCCGTTCCCCCGGTCACTTCTTCGAGGGATGGTACTTTAGAGACAACGGGAATACATCCGCAGCTCATTGATTCGGCAGTTGCAACTCCGAATGTTTCATCAATCGATAGCTGGCAATAGGCTGATGCTCTGTAATAATATTTGAGTAATTCTTCATATTTGATCGGTCCTTCGACGATCGTGATGTTCTTCAAATCTTTTGCTTCGTTTCGCGCAAATTCTAAAGCGGGACCACGAATACCGATCAGATCGAACTCCACATCGGGCATAGCCCTTGCTGTTTCAACAAATACATCAATACCTTTAAGGATATAATCGAGATATGTTACTAATTGGGTAACAGTTAATGCACGTTTTTCTCTGGGTGCATCAGAAAATGGAAATCGTTTTATATCAACCGCATTATAAATTACGGTGCTTGGTGCATGGTGTTTCGAGTTGGTGTCGAGCAGATGCTGTGCATAGTTACTGACAGGGAACACATGAGTTGCGAACCGATGAGTATTGCGGACTAGAAACCAACGAAGTGGCCGGACTCGTGCGCCACTTTTTACTTCCGGTGTGTAGGTGACATCAAAGCCCCCTGCGACTACATATACTTTCTTTCTCAGCAGACGAGCAATAATCGTGGGAACAAGCGTGTAATAATCTGCAAACCAAAAAAAGAGAACATCTGACCCGAAGATAGAAATGAGTATCTGGAATTCCAATTTCAAAAGACTTGTCGCCGTGCTGAATCCCCGTTTTACATTCGCGTCGACAATTTTTAATTTGTGCTTTCTCTGAAGAATCGCAATGTCATTCTGCACAAAACTTGATTGTGCAGGTCCTACGAAGGTGATGGTCATGAGTGGATAATTATCCGTTGTTAGTTGGCGTCGCCGAAAAGCAGTTTATCACCAATAGGATAGTAATGAAAACTTGTCATTTTCTTTTTACTGCCTTTAATCAAATTGATCTGGTAATGCATCATCTGACCGGCAGGAGTATCTTTGCTTTTGAAAACAGCAAAATATTCCTGATGCATTTCAGGGTAATCGGTAAGCATTTTTTTTATCTTCTCAACAACTTCATGAACACGTTTTGCATCTTCGGGATTTGAAAGTGATGCTGCATGCGTCCATTTCACAACTTTCCCGGTATCCCTGCATGCAATCTCCGCGGCAGCACTATCAAGATTACCGGCCAAAGCATATTTTTTCAGATTGGTAATGTGTGCGAACATTTCATCTGATAAGGAATCCCGTACCATTTGTGAAAGCATAACAACATCTTCTCTTGGCATTTTTCCCATGCCGCCTTGGGCATAAAGAGAAGACGATAAGGTCAAAGAAAGTAAAATTATCAGAAGTGACTTCATAAGTAAATACAATGAGTTAATCGGCGACCTTTTCACATTTAATGAATGTTTATTCGCCTCAGTAAATAAGATAAACCATTTTATGGCGCAAAAATTTCAAAATTATATTAACGGTGTATGGTGTGACTCTTCAAACGGTCAAACTTTTGAGAACCGTAATCCCGCAAATTGGGATGATGTCATAGGGACTTTCCCTCTCTCCACAACTGATGATGTTGAGAGGGCGGCGAATTCTGCCGCGGAAGCATATAGGTCCTGGAGGCTTGTTCCTGCGCCAACACGTGGTGATATATGCCGTAGAGCCGGAGATATTATGGTTCGCCGAAAAGATGAAATAGCAGCCATCATGACACGCGAAATGGGTAAAACACTGACTGAGACTCGTGGTGATGTACAGGAGGGGATAGATACAGCGTTTTATTGTGCGACCGAAGGCAGAAGACTCTTTGGAATAAATACCCCGAGTGAACTTCCCAATAAATTAAATCTTTCTTTCCGGGTTCCGATTGGCGTTTGTGGGCTGATCACGCCATGGAATTTTCCGATGGCTATTCCAACCTGGAATATATTTCCCGGTCTTGTTGCCGGAAATACATTTATTTTTAAGCCTGCCGAGGATACTCCGCATACAGCAAATATTCTCGTTGAGATTTTGATCGAGGCAGGTTTACCAAAAGGCGTGCTTAATATCGTTCATGGTGCAGGCGAAGTTGTTGGCACAGCAATAACTATCCATCCGCACGTCCGCGCAGTTAGTTTTACCGGTTCAACAAAAACAGGCGAGATCGTTGCACAAACGTGCGGAAAAAACACGAAACATGTGTGTTTGGAAATGGGTGGAAAGAATGCCCAGATTGTCATGCCTGACGCCGATATTGACCTTGCTTTGCATGGAATTCTTTGGGGAGCTTTCGGCACAACAGGTCAGCGCTGTACAGCTACATCTCGCTTAATCCTTCATCAAGATATTCATGATGCATTTATTGAACAGTTAATTATCAAAGCAAAAGCATTAAAGCTTGGTGATGGATCAGCGGAGGGGATTGAAGTAGGACCGATTATAAATCGAAAGCAAAGAGACAATATTGAACGTCTTGTCACGATCGGAAAAAAAGAAGGTGCAGTTTGTGTTTTAGGAGGAGAAAAAGCAGAATACGGTGATCTGAAGAAAGGTTGGTTCTATAAACCAACAATTTTTACAGGTGTTCTTCCAAACTCAACTATCTCACAGGAAGAAATTTTTGGACCTGTGTTATCTGTGATCAAGTGTAATTCGCTACAGAATGCTATTGAGATAACAAATAGTGTAAAGTATGGACTTTCCTCAAGCATTTACACTCGTGATATTAATGCTGCACTTGTTGCAGTTCGTGATATTGAAGTCGGCATATCTTATATCAATGCGCCTACCATAGGTGCGGAAGCTCACATGCCTTTCGGAGGTGTGAAGGCAACCGGAAACGGACACCGAGAAGGCGGCTGGACAGTCTTTGATTTTTACACAGAATGGAAAGCAGTGTATATCGACTATTCAGGACGCTTGCAACGTGCCCAGATCGATAACTAATCAGAGTTTTATTAATTTTTTGGTAATAATATTTTGCTTTGCCGAGTTTGCAGATTGTATGATCAGTCGGCAAAAATATAACCCTGAAGAGCACAGGGAGCCTTCATGAGTATTTCCATCCCAGACAATCTTATTCTGTCCGGCATTAACCCGTAGATCTTTTTCCAATGTCTTGACAAGGACACCTTCAGGATTTATAATCTCAATTGTTAAATAAGCGTCTTCAGATACATCATACGAAATAGTGGTTGCCGAGGTAAATGGATTGGGTGTTGTAGAAATATGTAAAGCATCCTGTATGTCATTATTCACCGATGCAAGTGTATCGTGCATCAAAATATTCAGAGTTTGAATCGCTTTATGATCATACTTATCTTTGGCGAGAATAGAGAATGAAAAAGACTTGTTCGTATCTATCGTCCCTGAAATATTCCCTAAACTATCAATATGCATCCATTGCGGAGCATTTAAAAGAGAACATTTTGGACTTTCATCAACAGTTGAAACAGCCATCACACTATAAAAAAACTTACTGTGATTTTTATAGGGAAAAAATGGTGGCAACGTGATAAAAACTATATTTGTATCAATAACCCACCAGCCGCCCGACACACTATCTGTGCCGTTGCTGATGACAATACTTACAAAAACAGGAGCATTATTGCAGCCGCTTGGACCGAAGTTCAACGCAGCCATTGAATCATTTCCTACATAAAACCCGCCTTTTTTCCAGGTATATTTTAACGGTTTGCTCATTGGGTCGACAGCATGAACGATAAAGGTATCTTGCATATTGCGCGGACAATATACTACCCTGTGAGAAGCAAAAATAAATTGATGGTTTACCGTATCTGCAGTGAATGTTCTTGGAGTATAAGAAAGCAATAACGGAGGAAATGTCCTCTTATTAATAAACCTGTCGAATACGTTACGAGTGATTTGTTCAACAGTAATATCTCTACCATCTAAACCATTCGCCCAATCAGTTACTGCAGCATTGAATACAGCGCCACCACTTGGAGTTGTATAGTAGCCCATGGTTGCAGAGCCTATAAGACCTCCACTCGCATCTGCCGCAGGAGAAAGTCCCAAAATAGTGAAGTTGGAGGGGGAGGCATCTTTCTTGGTCACATAAGGGTCAAGTTGTACCATACTATCTTTTGACCAAAACCATGCTGCTCCATCAACTTCATAACCAACAATAGGATCTGCTTGCCCGAATACATCACCATTATGCAAATTTGTTTTATCGTAGACCCAACTATTGGAATGCAGTACGGTATATCCGCCGTAACCTTTCGATTGCGGGTATACTGAATCCTTGTTCACATATCCTCCATGAAGGAAAGTAACGCCTGTTAGTGAACTCTCTCCATCGTTCACGACGTCACTGCTCCATTGGGTAGTAACGATTGAATCTTTTTTTGAAAACAACGGGTCAAGCTCAGGATCTTTATAACAGACCATTGTTTTTAAACTATCTTCAAATCTCACCTGCCACCAACAGGTATTTCCCGAAAGAATAATAACTCTTCCCCCTCTATTAATAAGATCTTGAGTTGCATTCCTTTCCGGACGGGACCAATATTCGTCGTGGCCGGCAATAACAAGAGTAGAGTAGTGATCCAAGAATGAAGGATCACGGTTGAGATCAATTCTGGAACAGAATTCGACATTAATTTTTTCTTTTTCAAGCCATTTCACAAGCTTGTCCTCCCACCTGAAAAATAATGCTTCCGTTGTGTCGGAGAATGGTCTATTGAAACTTACTTTAACGGCAGCTTCTTTATTTGTTGAATTAAAGCTATAAACGCTTTTGCCGCCCCAGTTATTATATGCTTGCCAGGTATTTACTGTCAGACACACTAAAGTTTTAGAAGTCGCCCCTAAGTTTTGAGATTTGACAACAAAAACAAGTTTATGTAAACCCGTAGTGGTTGGGAAATCTGCTTCATAAACACCGGTTTTCCAAGATGAAGGAATAATGAATTCTGCCTTTGGGTGCCAATTGCAACCATAAGTATAAGAACTGTCAGGGACAGTTTGAATACCTCCATTTACAGATGGGATTGTCAAGACCTTTTGTTTTACTTGACCGAGACGATAGATATCTATATCAAAACTCGTCACAGAAGATGATATGTAAAATTTTAAGGTCTCACCAATAGTGGGTGAAAGAGAACTTAAATATCCACCTTCTTGTGCATGAATTGAACTACCAATCAAAAGTAAAATGCAGAGAATAAGCGTAGCTTTTAGAATAGTACGTTTCAAAGTGATGATCTCTAATTAAAAACAAACCCTGTTTTGTGTGTTGATATGTAAAGCGATTATGATATACTTGGTTCCTCATTTTACTTATACGAGTTTAAAAAAATCCATCACAATCGACTCTCAATTGCCGACTACAGATTTAACTTCCAATACTGTCGTATTTTTGTATTCTTAAATTCAACTGACATTAATAATATACAATGAACTTTCAACTTTCTGAAGACCATATTGCTATCCGTGATGCTGCACGCGATTTTGCTCAAAATGAAATTGCTTCTTCGGCGATCGAACGGGACCTGACCGGAGAATTTCCCTATGAGATCGTCAAGAAGTTAGGAGAACTTGGCTTTATGGGAATGATGGTCGATCCTAGATGGGGCGGCTCGGGACTTGATGCAGTCAGCTATGTGCTCGCAATGGAAGAGGTTTCGAAGGTCGATGCCAGTTGTGCAGTTGTGATGTCAGTCAATAATTCACTTGTATGCTGGGGACTTGAAACTTATGGCAACGATGAACAGAAAGACCGAATTCTGAAACCTCTTGCTTCAGGGCAGAAATTAGGAGCATATTGTCTTTCTGAGCCTGGAGTAGGAAGTGATGCCACTCAGCAGGCAACGACTGCAAAACGTGATGGAAATAATTGGATCATCGATGGTGCAAAGAATTGGATAACGAATGGTACCACAGCGGATTACTATATCGTTTTTGCGCAATCCGATCCTGCAAAGAAGCATAAGGGCATTAGTGCTTTCGTATTGGAAAAGGGGATGCCTGGTTTTGAGATCGGGAAGAAAGAAGATAAACTTGGTATTCGTTCAAGCGATACATGCTCCTTATCTTTCACAGGAGTTTGTGTTCCTGATGCAAATCGATTGGGTGATGAAGGCACCGGTTTCAAACTGGCAATGGAATCTTTAAATGGTGGGCGAATTGGCATCGCTGCACAAGCTTTAGGTATAGCAAGTGGTGCATATGAACGAGCAGTTAAATATTCGTTTGAGCGACATGCTTTCGGAAAACCGATCAATCAATTGCAGGCAATTCAATTCAAGCTTGCTGATATGTGCGTCAAAATTGACGCTGCGAGACTTTTAATTCTTCGTGCAGCTCGTTTGAAAGACAACCATGAATCCTACATTAAGGAAGCAGCTATGGCAAAGCTTTATGCCTCAACAATTGCGATGGAAGTTGCCAATCAGGCCATTCAAATTCATGGTGGATATGGGTATGTAAGGGAATATATTGTTGAAAGATCATTGCGCGATGCAAAGATTACTGAGATATATGAAGGCACTTCGGAGATACAGCATATTGTTATCGCAAGACAGCTTCTTAAGGAATATGAACTCACAACATAGTTTCTAAGCGTATATTTGCTTAAACTTTATTAACCATCTTCTTTTTGTTTATCTATGAAAACACGTCATTTTGTATCTTTTCTCATAGTTCTTTTGGTTTCCGGAACAATATTTACTGCACGAAATAGTTATTCTCAGCGAGCTACAGCGAAGAATAATGATCTTTCGGTCGACTTCGTTGATTTTTTGTACAACAATGCTTTTACTCTTCAGTATGAATGGAAGATGGCTTCCACTTCAAGCTTTCTTGTCAGACTTCAATATGTGACAAAATCTGAGAACCCTGGACCGACGACAGCATTGGGCGTTGGGGGAGCTTGGCGTTTTTACATCATGGATAGCAGAGCTCTTCAGGGTTTTAGTATCGCACCTGCCGTTGACCTGTTCTTTTTTAAGAATACACCGCTAAGCAGAAACAATATATTGTTTTCTCTCGGTGCAGATGGAGGTTATAAGTTCTTTTTCGATCAGATCACCGTCGAACCGACACTCGGTGTAAGAATCGGTTTCGCTCCGGGCAATAACCTTCCTCCGGGAGAGAGTACATTTACCGGTGTCTACCTTGTGCCATCGATCTATCTTGGATACGCTTGGTAATCAACATTATCGAGGCTCAAGAAGAACCGACATGCTGAATCAAATTGTCCTTCGGCGTTTGAATTCTGCATTTGTTGGATTTACGGTATTATTTGTTTGTTTTGGAAATCTTCGAAGCCAAACCACAACCTCTGTTTCTACAGAGGTTGATACGGTTCAACAGTATCATGAACGAAGAGGTGCTGGTGGTTTTGAAGCTGGTAACGGATGGCGCAACGACGGATTCCATGGGGTATTCTTTCACCTTTTTTATGAGGCTGAGATTGGAAGGACATTCTTGAACGCAGGTGCGTTCTCTTATCAGAAGTTCAATGATGGGTTTGGATTTGATTTTAGACTTCGAATGCCTTTTTTGTTTTATCCTAGTGGAAGTCATACGAATTTTTCTCCACTTGCAGGAGTCAGTTTTACAGTTTGGCCGATATTGAAACCAACCGTAACCGTTGGATTTCCTATCGGTTTGGAGTATGAGTTGCCGATAGAAAATTTTCCCAATATTTCTGTCGGTACGAACATAGCTCCGCAAATAAATTTGAGAGCTGAGAAGAATTTTATTATTTTTGATCTGCGATTCGGCATTCGTTTCGACTGATTATTAACTATGATACACACCATATCACATCGACATCTGTTCCTTGCGACAGCACTCGTTCTTTTGTCTTGCTCTTCCATTTATTCTCAGACGCAGGACACTACAGCGCACAAGAGACTTCCACGTGAAGAGATAGGTATAGTTAAGCATCTTACTGTTATGCCGTATGCCACGATCAGCTATAATCTTCAATCAGGCCAGGCATTTCCAAAAAGCGCCCAGGGAGTTGGGTATGGGTTTGGTCTTGCATTTGATCTTACTGAAGAAAAACAACCTGTAGGAGCATATTTTGATTTTGCCTATCAGGATATGAGGGCATCTGCTAATGACGGAGCCTGTAAACTTTTGAAGGAATCAGATACGGTTACTGTTTCTGTACCTGTTCAGCATTATTTTTCTTATGCTCAATTCGAAGGGTTTGTGAAACTTCAAAGCTTGAAAAGCAACGGATATTTTCTGATCGGAGCAAGTGCCGGAATATCAACCACTGCATTAACAGTGGCTGAAGGTCCTGGGGAAGCAAAATATTCTGATTGGCGTGGCAGTACATTTTATAATTCTTTCCGCTTTGATATTCGTGCAGGTTTGGGGATAAAACTTGGTTATATTTCCGGGCATCAGTTAGTTCTTGAGGCCAGATTCGGCTACCCAGTAACTACAATCATAACCGATTATCACGATATCTGCAATGGCTCAGATGCTCATGGATCGTGGCGGGTAGTGACGATGCAGGTTAATGTAGGACTTAGGTTATAGGTGTTACTTTCGGGTAGGCGCCTCGTAAAGGATATCAAACTTTTTTCGAGATCATTTATTTAATATGAAAAAATCCTGGTTAATTATCGGCGGTATAGTTTTTTTTATTCTCATTCTTATCTTTTGGTTTACAGGCACACGCAACGGATTTGTCACCAAAGAAGAAAATATTAAGGCGCAACTTGGACAGTTAAACAATGTTTATCAACAACGACTTGATCTTATTCCAAATCTTGTCGCAACGGTGCAAGGTTCTGCCGCTGCTGAACGTCAAACTCTAGACGAAGTTATCGGTGCTCGTTCCAAAGCGACTGGTGTAACTCTTACACAGGATGCATTGAAAGATCCACAAGCGTTTGCTAACTTCCAAAAACTTCAGGATAATGTATCTAGTGCCATATCCAGATTACTTGTGACGGTCGAAAAATATCCTGATTTAAAATCTCAGGCAAATTTCTCGACACTTATGTCACAGATCGAAGGGCAAGAAAGTCGAGTGCGTATCGAACGTAATCGTTACAATGATAATGTGAATGATTACAACAGAAGTATTAGGGTATTCCCATCAAGTATTATAGCAGGAATGTCCGGGTTTACTCCTTACCAATACTTTCAGGCAGCAGCAGGCGCCGAAAATGCACCGAAAGTAAATTTTCCTGGAAGTACAGCGCCTGAAGCACCATCGACGGCACCTGCTTCTCCTGCTCCTGAAAAGGGACCTGCCAGACCTTCAGGAAAGTAAATTATTGATGCAGAATCAGGACTTGCGAGTTAGACATCGTAAGTCCTGACTCTTCTCTACCATACCCACTCCGGAATACGGACTACTGAGCCGATCGCACTTCTGATTGGAAGCCATACTGCCCAAAACAAACTCACGTTTCTATCAATATCAGATGATATTTCTCCGCTATGGAGTGGATGATCAAGCGCAGGAATATTATGTGATCGCATAAAAAGCGCGTTCGCCAGGAATGACACAAACCCCGGTGGAAATTTGTCCCATCTGAAAAACTTCACATGTAAGCTATCATATTGCGGCACAAGTGTCCCGGTCATAAGATTATTCTTTAATTCTATATTGAACTGTGCAGATCTGACAACTCCACTTAAAGTAAATGGCTCGGTGAGGGCAAGGTAATTATTCAACAGTGAAGCATCCATGCTTCCAGCGTCTCCATAAATCTTTAGGTCAAGGACGGGGTTCATTAGCTTATAGTCAAGATTAAATCTGACTAATCCCTGATTCATGATTTTGAGATCGCCTGTTATCGGAGTCACTTTGGACAGACCATTTTTCATTGTATCGTTGGATATTTCTCCGATACGCACATTAACATGCGTCATTGTGATGGTACCTGGCTCCGTAGTATCAGGCCAACTTTCACGAAAAGAGATATTGCCGTTATACGCTCCCACTGATTTTATTCCGAGAGGGATTCTGACTTGTTGAAAGATCTCATGAGGATATTTTTCGATTGATGTACGCGGTGCTTCTGGTCGGCGCCTGTCACCATAAACATGAAGAGACCAATCAAAAAACTTTACACTATCGACGTATAAGCCTTTACCAAGAAGTAAACTTTGATAATCAAGACCCTCAATAGAAATATGAGGTGCAAAAAGATTAATTCTTTCAGTACGGAATTTAAAAGCAGATCCAAAAGAATCCTCAGGAATTAACGGATGAACGATAACGGAATCTATTGTCAGAGAGTGTTTGCGAAGATCACCCTTAATCCCACCTTCGGAATATCTATAGATTGCCCCGGGTGTTTGCTGAGTCATTGCACCGATCTGGAATGTTCCGGCGTCGCTAAAGAGCATGCCGCGTTTATTAATCCAGGAATTTTGGTTAAGCTTAAAATTTTTCAATGAGATCTGAAGATTCATAATTGAATCACCGCGACCTTTAAGATTATTGGGGTCATCAAGGAAATGGATCCCATAAAGGCTTCCACCAAATACATTTACCGAACCAAATGATGCAATCGGCAAGAGTAACGGAAGGGGATACTCTTTGAATTGTCGGATCTTTTCAAACGGATCTGAGGAAATAATAGAATCAAAGCTCGTGATAGGAGACGTGGCCTTTTCGGAAAGATATATTTTAGGATTGCGTAAAGTGAGGCTGGAAGAAAATACCCCCTCTCGCATCAGAAGTTTCCATATATTTATTCCGCTGACTTCTGCAGAACTTAAACGAATAAGCTGTAGCCCTTTAACTGTAGGCTCTAAATCTACATTTAATATTTTAAGAGTTTTTTCAGTGCCATCCATTTGCCCGAATTTTAGATTACCCAGCGATGTACTTATACTACTCTTACCTTTTATTCCGTAGTTTGCCCTCTCGCTGAAAAAAGTAGAGATATTTGCAAATGGTGTAGAACTATCAACTCGGAATTGATGAAGGGACATTGTGATACGTTTCAATGCACTTATTGAGTGGCTTTGCGGAAGCAAGGCGTAAATTTCTGCATTTGTTATGTTGACAGACTGCAGTTCAATACTTGGCAGCAAACTTGGAAGGGGAATGAGGTCAGATGCTGAGAGATGAGATGCATAGTTCGGATGCGTGTTGATCTGCGATATATCCTGTAACGCTATCTGTGGATTAGTGATAGTTGCGTTTCGGGCATGAAATCCGTGTCCCGCAAGTGCAGCTGACCAATCAAGTCCTGAGAATTCGATCTGGCGAATGGAAGTTTTTCGGATTTCCTCAATTGGTTTTCTGGCAACAATATTTGATATGCTCATTGAAGAATCAATGAGATCCCCATTGACACTTTCAACATCAATATCTGTTATGCCGAGTGAGTCCACATGTGAAATATCTTCCGCGTGAAATGTAGCACTTTTACAAAAGAAAGTAGAAAGGGCTTTTTTATATGTCGGCTCATCAAGATAAAAATCATGGAATTCAAGCGAGGCATTTTTTACTAAGAGACCTCCGACATTTGCAGGTAATGCAGTGCTACCGTCATAATACAATGCTTCGTTCGATCTAGGCTTGCCTTCAGAAAAATATACTTTCGCATTCTCAATCTTGATGATTTTAGATGAAACAGCCGGAAGAAAACTTGGCAGCAAGCCGGTGTTTTGTGCAAATTTTGGAAGTGCTCCCGGGCGAAGAAAAATTTTGGGAGATCGAATACTTATTGTTCCCGCAAAAAGTCCTTTTTGTAAAATGAGTTTCCAATAGTCAAGCGCTGCAATAATAACAGTATCGGTTGATAATCGGTCAAGAGGTAATGCAACTCCAAAATTTGGCGAAGTAGTATCGGTCGATTCGTCTTCGGCTTTACCATTATCAATAATTCTAACGCCGGTAAGGATCAGACTATCCTTATTTGAAGTAAGAGCGATGCTATTTATTTCAAGGGAGTACCTGCGTCCGAGTCTTTCAGTAATAAACTGCTTTAGCTTCGGCTCGACGGCATAGTGAATGATCGTATTGGGAAAAGAAGTTACAAGTACTATACCTGCCAAAGCTAAGAGCAGAATTATTCCCACGACTGAATAAATGATCTTTCGGCGTTTAGAACGGGGAATTGTTGGCTTAACGCCTTGAATGGGGCTTTTTTGGTCTTTGTGTTGCATAAATGATAATGATGCTCACCCGGGGAAGCTTAATTGCATTAACGAACTTCAAGTTCTATCGGTTCAAAAAAGGGAATTGATGCATATTGAATGAATCTTTTTTTTTATCATTAACGTATAGGTTAATGAAATTAAGCAACAAGAATTATGAAATATCTCTCAGTTTTGTTCCTTTTTATTTTCACCGCAGGCTGCTCTGCTAAGCAGGAAAAAGTGGAAGCTATCCCTGCGAAGGAAGCGGTTGAAAATCTGAATGCGAAAAACCTTGAACATGCAACATTCGCACTTGGCTGCTTTTGGCATTCGGAGGAAATTTTCCTGGAGATTAAGGGTGTGAAAGAAGCTCTTCCGGGATATTCCGGCGGGACTGAAAGTAACCCAACTTATGAAATGGTCGGAAGCGGAAATACGTCTTATGCCGAGTCGGTAGATGTTACCTACGACCCAGCGATCATATCATACCAAAGACTACTGGAAGTTTTCTTTTCTGAGCATGACCCGACAACTCCGAACTATGCTGCCCCGGATGAAGGTCCCCAATACCGTTCAGTAATTTTTTTCAGAAATACTGATCAGAAAAAACAAGCTGATGAATTTATTACTAAGCTCACGGCCTCTCATAAATATTCTAATCCAATCATTACACAAGTAACTCCATTCACAAAATTCTACAAAGCGGAAGATTATCATATCCGATATTACCGTAATCATCCATCCGGGCAATCATATATTGATCACGTCACAAAACCTGAAGTTGAAAAGTTTAGGAAGGATTTTCCTGAGTTAGTACAGAAATAATAATCTCCCCGAAAAAAGTGAATAATTAAATTGGTAAAAGCGAAAAATCTATTTAAGATTACTTATTCTATGAATTGCCTAAGTGGTATAACTCATTATTTTTGACGAATGAACAGAGATGAAAAGCCGTCGGAAATACTATCCATATAAATTAGCATACTATCCTTAGAGAGATTAATTGCTCCGCTGAAAACGACTTTTGGGTGAAGATCAAAGAGTAGAGAATCACCAATTCCGGGAGTTAATATATGGCTGAGTCTCCCGGACGACGACACTGAGTATGGACCGGTTTGAACAACACTGTCAGTAGGGCTATTAAAAAATACTGAGCAATTCCACTGGTCATGAAAAACGATCTTGCTGATATAATCTTCCGTTTTTGGAGTATAGGACCAACCGCCTATGCCTCCTTCTGTGCTGACCCAATTCCATTCTCCGATAATGGGGCTAGGCTGAATCTCTGTTGATGATGAATTTCCACAGGAAGAAAGGCCCAAAAGAAAGCAAAATGATAATATATATTTCAGCATAGTTTAAGTAGGATTTCTAAAATAACACCGAGAATTTCTTAAAGTTGCGCGTTTTTTTTATGTTCCCTTTTATGTTGATTTATCATATTTAAATATCCTTCGCTGGCTGAAAGAACGTGAAATGATATTTGAAGAATCTCGGAAGAGAAAAACGGGTGAGGAAACTCTCCAAATTTGTGTTAATAGCCTTCCATGAATAATATTAAAATTACATTTCCTGACGGAGTCGTTAAGGAATTCCCGTCCGGGACTACCGGAATGCAGATCGCTGAATCAATTTCACCGCGTTTAGCAGCGGTATCACTTGGCATTTTTGTCAATGAAAAACCCTACGATCTTGCAACGCCGATCACCGAAGATGCTGTCGTTCGCATTGTGAAATGGGAGTCAGATGAAGGACGCTCGATCTTTTGGCATTCATCTGCTCATCTTATGGCTGAAGCTGTTGAGTCGATCTACCCGGGTACACGCTTTGGAATTGGTCCGCCAATTGAGAACGGTTGGTACTATGACATGGAATTACCTGAAGGTGTAAAACTTGTGCCTGATGATCTCGCTGCTATTGAAGCAAAGATGGCACAATTAGCTGAGCGCGACGTTCCTTACAATCGTATTGCAAAAGAATACGATGAAGCCGTAGCATATTTTAAAGCAAAAGGAGATTGGTTAAAATTGGAGTTGCTCGAAGGGTTGAGAGGTCAGCCCATCACTTTTTATGAGCAGGGAGATTTTACCGATCTATGTCGGGGCACTCACGTACCATCAACCGGCAAAATAAAATTTGCAAAGCTTCTTTCTATTGCAGGAGCCTATTGGCGTGGTGATGAAAAACGCCCGATGCTGACACGTCTTTACGGCATCAGCTTTCCGACCAAAAAAGAGCTTGATGAATATCTTAAGAATCGAGAAGAGGCAGAAAAGCGCGATCACCGAAAACTCGGAAAAGAGCTAGAGCTTTTTATGATCACACCGAAAGTCGGCGGCGGACTACCGATCTGGCTTCCAAATGGAGCCGTTGTTCGTAATCAACTCGAAACTTTCCTCAGGCGTGCACAGCAGAAGATGGGATATTTTCAAGTTGTGACTCCACATATCGGCAATCTTGAATTATATAAAACAAGCGGACACTATCCGTACTATAAGGATAGTCAGTTCACCCCAATCACTGTAGATGATGAGCAGTATCTACTCAAGCCGATGAATTGCCCGCATCATCACATGATCTATGCTTCGAAGCCCAGGAGCTATCGTGATCTTCCGGTACGACTTGCAGAATTTGGGACAGTCTATCGCTATGAGCAATCAGGAGAGTTGAACGGACTTTCACGAGTCAGATCATTTACTCAGGACGATGCTCATATTTATATGATGCCTGAGCAGCTTCTTGAAGAATTAAAAAGCGTGATCGGGTTGACTCAGCATGTTTCAAAGACTTTAGGATTCAGCGATTTTAAAATTCGTTTATCTTTCCGCGATCCGAAAAATAAAGATAAATATGGTGGAAATGATGAGCAATGGATCCAAGCGGAAAAAGATATTAAAGATGCTGCTGACGCAATGGGACTTGAATATACGATTGCCATCGGAGAAGCAGCATTCTATGGACCAAAGATCGATTTTATGCTTCGGGATGCACTTGGCAGAAGTTGGCAGCTTGGAACAGTCCAGGTTGATTATGTAATGCCGGAGCGATTTAATCTTGAATATATCGGTGCTGATGGTGCTAAGCATCGGCCGGTTATTATTCATAGAGCTCCATTCGGCTCTTTTGAAAGATTTATCAGTTTATTAATTGAGCACTATGCCGGCAACTTCCCGACATGGCTTGCACCGACACAAGTTGCAGTTCTTCCGATCACCGATGCGCAAGCTGATTATGCCAAGGAGATCAGCGATAAACTCAATGAATTTGGGATTCGTGTCATTCTGGATGCTTCAAATGAGAAGGTGAATGCACGCATTCGTGATCAGGAGATGATGAAAGTACCGGTCATGCTGATCGTCGGAGCCAAGGAACAGGAAGCCAGGACTGTATCGCTTCGCCGCCATGGAAAAGGGAATATAGGAACGATTACGCTCGAAGAGGCATTTAGTACCGTTCAGGCAGAAAGTGCGATTCCCGCATAGGGATTGGCATAAATTTTTTAATTATTTCAAACTGCATTTGAAGATACAATTATGTTTTAACTTAAGATCTGTTGTGAATGGGTAAACAGATCATTTTGCGTCCTACAACATCCGCTGCTCCAAAGCCGCCCTCTGGGCGACAGAATAGATTCAGCCGTGAAATGCCTGTAAAAAATGCAGGTGTCAGGATGAATGAGCAGATACGTGTTCCTGAGATTCGTGTTGTTGATGAAGAAGGCGTCGTTGGAGTAATGACTCCTCAAGATGCAATGAAACTTGCACATGAACGCGGAGTGGATCTCATTGAGATCGCACCGAATGCCGAGCCGCCTGTTTGCAAATTGATGGAATTTGGCAAATGGCGTTATGAACATCAGAAGCGCGAGAAGATGGCGAAAGCCTCTTCACATAAACAGCTTATCAAAGAGCTTCGCTTTCATCCGGCAACTGATACGCATGATTTTGAATTCAAACTGCGTCATGCACGTGGTTGGATCGAAGAAGGACATAAAGTTAAAGTATCTGTTCAGTTCAAAGGCAGAGAAATTGCATATAAAGAATTCGGCGAGCAATTGCTTCGCAAATTCGAGGATCGCATTTCTGATATTGCAAAGATCGACCAGAATATTTCTTTGATGGGAAAGCTCATGACCATGATGGTTTCCCCAAAAGGAAAGAATAAGAAGGAAGATGATGCTCCTGTAAGGGATCCGAATAAGCCGAAGCCGAAATCGGAATTTGCAGAGAAACTTGAGGCGATGACCTTACAGAAAAAAGTACAGCCGCCGCCTGCTGATGCAAGCCCCGCTGCTGAATAAATTTTTATAACTATAGTTTTACATTTTAGAATACCATGCCAAAAACGAAGACAAAATCAGGCGCAAAGAAGCGCTTCAGCATTACAGGATCAGGTAAAGTAAAACGCGAAAAGCCGTATCATGGTCATATGCTGACATCAAAATCACAGAAGCGTAAACGCAGTCTGCGCCAGTCAACACTTGTTGCTGATACAGAATCAAAGACGATCAAGAGATTGCTCGGTCAGTAGGCTGAATTTTTTTTCAGGGAAAAAACACAAGCTTTTTCGGTTTGTGTTTTTTATTTTTATGAGTTAAAATTTGAGGTTCAAGCCAAAATTCAAGGAAGTTGTTTCGAAGTTACCAACCTCACCGCTTGAAAGTGGAAGTTTTGAAAGACCAAAAGTATGCCGAAGTTCAATGTAACTGGACTGTCCCGATACTACGATCCCTATAAAGAGTGATGGTATCCATTTGTTGAGCGGAGCAGTAGAGATGGGATCTTCATAATTACGATGGGTTATTTCGCTATAGCTATACCGGTCTAATGTAAGACTATCACTCGTAATATTAGACATTCCGCCACCCGCGGTCATGTAAAGATTTCCTGATGCTTTAAAACGGCATTCAAGGTTAATCTGAGAATAATACTCAGTTCCGTAATAATTCGAGTATCTTGGTAGTATCTGAGTGTTGAGACCCCCTTCATAAGCAAGTGTGAGGCTCAATCTAGGTGTAAATTCATACCCAACTCCTAATCCATACAAAAAACCAACATCCCCTGAAAATATTAATCCGAATTTGGGATTTAGTATAATTCCGATTTTAGGAATTTGAGAATCATTATTGTTCAATTCGACAATGGATTTTGAATAATTTTCATGAGTAGATGTGTCCGTAGGGAAATTTATCGTGATTGGGTACTGAAATGAATTCCAATCTCCGGTAATTCCATCGACAATGTATCCGATAAAATCAGTAAAGAAGTCTGCAACGATCCAACCTGGTTCAAAAGTGCTTGTCAGGAAAATACTCGCCTGCTGATTCTTATATTGAAAAAGGAGGGGGTAATCATTTTTTCGTTTCAGTCTTAAGATTGCATATCCGTTACTATTTTGTATAACAATAGGTTCGCCATCAAATCCCGATCTGTTGGTAATCTTAGTACCTTCAGGCATGATCACATGAACGTCTTGGGTTGAGCCGTTAATAATTGTCGCACAGCCATAGATTGCTATGCAAAAAAGAGATAATAAAATAGAGTAGGTAAAGCGGATCATACTTCTAAAGACACATTTGGGATATGAAAAGTGACATTGTAAATATAAGGGATTATTTTCCCTTTATGAATAATGATGGAATCCATCTGCTCTGATTCCTCTTTACACCTCCATGGACAAGAACCGCGAAAAGGAGATACAGGAATACGCTCACCGTAAAGCATCAGAACCACTTTTTGGTGGAGGGAGCAAGCCGAATGATGAGGCAGAATATCGCAAGGCAATGCAGGAGAATGGCCCGTATTTGACACTTGGTATTCAAATGGCACTTACCATGGCTGCTTTTGCAGGACTTGGCTGGTGGCTTGATAAGCAGAACGGGACCTCATTTTGGATAGGGATTTGTGCCGGTTTTGGTGCTGTTGCGGGATTGGGGTATTTCCTTCTTGTTGTTGTTAGAATGGAAAAGAAAAATGATCTTCGAAAGAAGAAAAAAAATAACGGCAGGAGCCTTTTTTAACCCCTGCCACATAATGATCCCAGCGTTTTAGAGACTATTTCTTTTCAGCGAAAGCAGGTGTAAAAAGAGCATGTAAAGGATAGACCTCTACTTCAGGTTGAGAAGTGATGCCTACCTCTACAACTCCGGGCATTAGCCTTTTATGAGCGAAAGTATTAAAATTTTCAGCTGAATCCCATACATCAGTCACTCTCAGAGCATTTCCGTCATGTGTACATAGGTGAAGAATAGCCCCCTGCGGCACATTTTCTTCCCAATTTACAATTGAACGGACTTTATCATATTGGTCAATAGTTACGCCATTCCAGCGCATTTGCATTGCAATTTTCATGGTTTGTAGTTATAGATAATGATGTAAAAAAAGTGAATTACCCCGATAATACAGGGGGTACGTAAATTTGGATTTGGAGCCAGGGCATGATAAAAAGAATACACGTCCCCTAAAATCCACAAACTTGCCAAAATCCCTGTTTTAAGCAAAAAATCTACAATAAAATGAAACAAAAGTAGGGGTAAAATACGTTTAATTGGGCTGTAATAGTGAACTATATATTGTTTTTGTATTTAAATATTAAAAGTAATAAAATTGAGCGCAATTATACAAGCATATCAATTAATTCGTCCCGCACAATCGCGTGCATCTATCAGCCGTGAGGCTACTCGATTTTTCTTGATCTGGTTTGGTTTATTAAGTGCTGTTCTTTATGGCGGCGGTACACTTGTCATGAACGCATTTTCAACCGCAACTTTCACTTCTGCTTGCTATATCGGTATGGCAATGTGTACACTGACAAGCGTTGCGAGCTTCTTCATTACCGAATGGGCTATTGATCAGCCGAATGATATCTTCTTCGGTGTCGCCATCGCTTCGATCTTTGTCAGGATTTTTGGTTTAGTTCTTGCATTTGGAATGGCGCAATTCCTTTTCAAGATCAACCCTATCGGCTTGGTTACGGGAATGTTTACTTCATACTTCTCGTATCTTGTAGTTGAAATCATTTACATTCACAAGAAATCCCTTACACGCGGAGAGTAATTTTTACACGCATGACGCTACGTCGCAGGGTAACAATCTTTTTTCTATTTGTCGTCCTGCTTGCAGGTCCGGCGATAGCGAGCGAAGAATCCTCAAAAGATTCTGCCGCCGGTAATGCTTCCGTTCTCAAAGAAGAAAAGAAAGCTCCGAAGACCGAAGAGGAAGAAGAGAATGATATCTGGAAGAATGAAAAGAAAGATACGATTGACGCCGGAAAGCTTTTTGGCAAGATCATTAAGCATTTAGAAGATACCTACGAACTCCATTTTATTAGTGTCAAGGTTCCTCTCCCGATCATTTTTACTGATAACGCGGGATTCCACTTTTATCCAAGTTTAGAAAAACTCGCAGAATCAGGAGTCTATAAATTACGTGATCTGGATAAATATGAAGAACTGAAGAAAAAAGCGCTTTTTGGATTTGTCACCCCTTGGGAGCGAGCTGATGGCAAAGATGCCGGGTTTACGTTGGATCTTTCCGTAACAGCAAACAGATTCTTCTTGGTTGTTGCAATGATCGTTCTTATCCTGCTTACATGGGGTGCCGGAAAAAAAGCCAAGACAGTCGTTGTTCCTAAAGGTAATCAGAATTTGATCGAATCACTTGTCGTGTATGTCCGTGATGAGATCGTTTATCCAAATATAGAAAAGAAGTGGGCTGATAGGCTAATGCCGTATTTCCTTACGACATTCTTTTTTATCTTTGTTATTAATATCATCGGTCTTTTTCCATTGACCAAAACACCGACGGGCAATCTTGCTGTGACGGTAACGCTTGCGATCTGCACATTTATTCTGACGCAGATCATGGGTATCAGAACAATGGGGCTTTCTTCTTATTTGAAGCATTTTACAGGCGGGTTGCATGAGATGGATATTCCGCTTTTTATGAAGATCGTGTTAATCATGATCATGGTGCCAATCGAATTCATCGGACTTTTTACGAAGCCCTTTGCTTTAACTATGCGTTTATTCGCGAATATGACAGCAGGTCATATCGTTATTGGAGCACTCATTGGCTTGGCATTGTTGTTCCAATCTGTTGTAGCCGGCTTTGCGGTTTCAGTACCATTCGCATTATTTATCTATTTGCTCGAATTGCTTGTTGCAGCATTGCAGGCTTTTGTATTTACTATGCTTTCAGCGGTGTTTGTTGGGATGATGGTACATGAGCATCATGACCATGATCATGAAACCCAAGAAGAACGCTTGGCTGAAGTCTCGATCTAAAAAAAAGTTTATTTTTGTAATATATAGTTTATTCATATTAATATAAAGGAATAGAAAAATGGATCCAAAAGCATTCGCATACTTAGCAGCAGGGCTCGGAGCAGCAGTCGCCGTTGTTGGCGCAGGAGTCGGAATCGGTAAACTTGCAACCGGCGCTTTGGAAGCAATGGGTCGCCAGCCAGAAATGTCAGGCGGTATCCGTACGACCATGATCATCGCAGCAGCTCTGATCGAAGGACTTGCGCTTTTCGCGCTCGTTATCTGTATCATTCTTTCAGGTAAGTAATCGAATAGACTTTAAGCGTTAGTCGTTAGTCGTTAGCAATTGTGCTGACGACTTTTGACTCTTTTTGCTAAGGTCTAAAACTAACAACTACTAATTAGTCATGTTAGAGATCAATCCCGGACTATCCATTTGGACGATCATCATTTTCGGTTTGCTCCTCGTTCTTCTTTCGAAGATCGCATGGAAGCCGATCCTTGCATCGCTGAAAAGACGTGAAGAGGCGATAGCTGACTCACTTTCTAAGGCGGAGCATGCTCGCTCAGATGCTGAAAAGCTTATAGCTGAAACCGAACGTCAGCGTAAGCTCAATGAGGAACAGCTTCATAAACAACTTCGTGAAGGCAAGGAATATGCCGAGCGTATGCGTTCTGAGCTTGCACAAAAAGCACAGGAAGAAGCTAAAAAAATGCTTGATCAGGCTAAAGCACAGATCGAGCGCGACACTCAGATCGCAATTTCACAGTTACGTAATGAAGCTGCTGATCTTGCCGTTGCTGCCGCAGGAAAACTTCTTGATGAGTCAATGACCGACGATAAGCATAAAAAGATCGTCGAGAAATTTATTTCTGAATTGCCTACGCAATCTAACTAATATTCATGGATCAACGCATTGCACTTCGCTACGCTCAGGCTCTGATGGATATCGGCAAGGAAAAGAATTCCGTTGCTGAGATAGCCGGCGATATGAAAGTAGTTCGTGATGCACTTCATGATGTGCATGAATTAAAAGCAATGCTTCATACTCCTGTTATCCGACCGGATATTAAGAGGAAAGTGGTTCATGAGGTTTTTCAGAAGCACGTCAGCAAAGATGTGATGCTTTTTATGGACCTGCTTCTGAAAAAAGGGAGAGGAGATATCTTGGCAGTTACGGCTGACGAGTTCTTGCGGTTACTTGATATTGATACCAATACTGTTGCAGCGCATATCTCCAGTGCACGTACACTTGATGAAAGTGCGAAGCAGCAAATCGTTGCGAAATTAGAAAAAATTTCGTCGATGAAAGTTCGCGCTTCGTACTCGCTTGATCCAGCCTTGCGGGGTGGATTTGTTGCAAAAGTTGGTGATACGCTTATCGATGCAAGTTTACAACATCAACTTGAAAATTTGCGCGAAGAATTTAAGACTGGCTCGATGACGAGGGTTAACTAATGTTTAGAAAGAAAGCAGCATCCGCCTTCTTGGTTTGTGCTCTGCTTATATGCGTCGGAGCTTTGATCATTACGGATGTCTCAACCGCTCAGACCAAGAAGAAGAAAAAGAAGAAATCTTCAATATCTATAGCTCCGCCATCAAATTTTCATCCGACGACGTCGGGTGACCCGGGAACGGTAAAATACTACTTCTTCCCGAATGACACCGGCACTTACTGGAAGTTTAGAACGATACAGATCGTTCTTGACCAGCAGGGTAAGCTCTTACGAGCAGATACAGTTTACAGTGAATCCCGTGTCATAGCGAATGACCGATTCTCACTTCAACGGTTGCCGCTTATGGTAACATCAGATACCTCATACAGGGTTGGAGGTGAAGGAGTCAGATCGGAATCTGTTTTTTATGTTGATGACTCAGTTGCGATGACAGTCTTCAACAATTCAGTCGTTGGGCAAGGGAACAGCATATTTCTTGTAGCTCCAGTGAAGAAGACAAATGCCTGGCACGAAAAGCAAGATGACACAACGATCACTGCTGTTGCCGGATTTGTTGATTCAGTTGTGACACCGCTTGGAAGATTTGACAGCGTTTTAGTCACGATTACGCAGCAGGAGTTTTCAGATATGCGTAAATACTACGCACCCGGACATGGTATCATTAAGACAGTATTTCGGTCTGTCGGACCAAGCGGCAGAGGTTTGGTGATCGTGACGATGGAAATGCTCGAATTCAAGAAGCCGGGCTCAAATTAAAAGTGTAAAGTTTTATCATAATTTAGAGTACAAAACTATGTCAGTCGTACGCCCAGATGAAGTAAGCGCAATTTTGCGCCAACAGCTAACAGGATTCGAGAAGGAAGTTGATGTCTATGATGTCGGCACCGTTCTTCAGGTTGGTGATGGTGTCGCCAGAGTCTATGGCTTATCAAAAGTTATGGCCGGCGAGTTGATCGAATTCCCGAATAAAGTTTTCGGAATGGCACTCAATCTTGAAGAAGATAACGTTGGTGCTGTGCTTTTCGGCGACGAAACGCTTGTAAAAGAGGGAGACATTGTTAAGCGTACAGGTCGCGTTGCTTCAATGCCTGTAACAGATGCCATGCTTGGCAGAGTTATCAATCCTCTGGGAGTACCGATCGATGGCGGTGCACCGATCACAAGCGATAAATTTTTACCGATCGAGCGCAAAGCTCTCGGAGTTATGCAGCGTTCACCTGTTAATCAACCTTTGCAGACAGGTATCAAGGCAATTGATGCTATGATCCCGATCGGAAGAGGTCAGCGCGAGCTCATTATCGGTGATCGCCAAACAGGTAAGACTGCAGTGGCACTTGATACGATCATCAACCAAAAATCTACCCATAGTGCTGAAGCAAAAGCACAAGGTGTTGAACCTGTATATTGTATTTACGTAGCTATCGGTCAAAAGGCGTCAACAGTTGCTCTCGTAAAAGCAAAGCTTGAAGAATATGGTGCAATGGAATATACTTCCATTATCGCCGCAACCGCATCTGATCCTGCACCACTTCAGTTTATTGCCCCTTATTGCGGTGCAACACTCGGAGAGCATTTCCGCGACAGCGGTCGTCATGCCCTAGTAATTTACGATGATCTTTCAAAGCAAGCATCAGCATATCGCGAGCTTTCATTATTGCTTCGCCGCCCACCGGGACGTGAAGCTTATCCGGGAGACGTATTCTATCTTCACTCACGTTTGCTCGAGCGTAGTTCGAAACTTAGTGCTGAACTCGGCGGAGGGTCGCTTACTGCACTTCCGATCATTGAAACTCAGGCTGGTGACGTATCGGCTTACATTCCGACGAACGTTATTTCCATCACTGATGGTCAGATCTATCTTGAGCCGAATCTTTTTAACTCAGGTGTTCGTCCGGCTATCAACGTAGGTATCTCAGTTTCCCGCGTAGGTGGTAATGCTCAGATCAAGGCAATGAAGAAGGTTGCCGGTACATTGCGTTTGGATCTTGCACAATACCGTGAACTCGAAGCATTCTCAAAGTTCGGATCTGATCTCGATAAGGCTACGCAACAGCAGCTTACGCGCGGTCAGCGACTTGTTGAGCTTTTGAAACAGGGGCAGTATGTTCCAATGCCGATCGAAGAGCAGGTTGTTATCGTTTATGCAGGTACTCAAGGCTATTTAGATAAAGTAGCGATGCCGAATATCCGTCGTTTCGAAAAAGAACTCTTAGAGTTTATGCGCCTTCGTCATAAAGATCTGCTTAAAAACATTGCCGAGAAAAAAGAACTGACAGCGGATATAACTACAACGCTAAGAGCAGCATTGCAGGATTTCAACGAAAGCTTCAAGTAGGTTTTAGTGTGGGTACGTAATTTTGAGCTTAGTATTTTCCACTCAAAATATCAAACTCACGGCGCAACTTCTTTTGAAGTAAAGGGTTCTTTAGTGTATGAACATTATTCACTAGAGATGAAAAGAGGGAAATATTTAGTATCCGGTATTCTTGTTCTTTGTCATTTTATGCTCAATGGATCACTTCTTGCACAACAGGTTGATTCATCAAAAGCTATCGTTTTTAATCCAAATAAAAATGCAGTTTCAGCGGAGCCAATTGCTTCGCGGCTGGAAGGAGTAGCTAATTTGGGAGTTGGCTCTTTTAGCGGATTTAAACTTGACGGACATTATGCTTCCTTTTTGCAACCAACAATCGGGTTCGAATTTTTGGCAGAACCTGGAGACGGATTGCATTTGCTTTTTGGCGGCCATTTAGGAATATCCAATCCGATCACCGCTGGTTTTTCATTTGGCATTCGAGCTCCGCTAAATATTACGAACAACCTTGAGGTAAAGTGCTTTACTGATCTTGGAATTCTTTTTTTTGATGATGCCGGGTTTGCTCACGATATTAAATACGGAGCAAGAATCGCTTTTGGAGCACGGACTATAGGGGCGATTGACTTTGAATACCGCCTTGCGGGTGAATGGAGAGGAGCAGCTTCGGATAGTATAGATAGTTATCGGAAACGACAATTATGGTGGGTAGGTGCTGAGATAGGCATTGCGTTTTCACTTGTTTCAGACACTAAACCCTTTACTCTGAAAGATTCACTTCGTGCCTCTCTGCATTATATAGCAACAAGTGAGGAGATGGATGAACTTGAAGCTATTACCTCTGATGCCAAACTTGATAATTGGCTGGAGCATTTTTGGAGAGTACGTGATCTGACACCCGATACTAAACTCAACGAAGCACGCATTGAGTATGAAAAAAGGGTAGAAGCAGCAAACAGAATGTTTTCGACTCCGCGTCGTTTAGGAATTTTGACGGATCCTGGAAGAGTATTCGCTCTTTATGGAGTGCCGAATGTAAACGAGACCGATCATGCTGAAAATGACAACCGAATACAATATATGCTATATGTTTATAGCGGCAGGATAAGAGATGTTTCGTTTGGCACATTTCTTTTCAGCACTTCGAATTCAAGAAGTGGATGGGAACAGATCTATTCAAATGTACCCGGTGAGCTAAGTGGGCGTGTTCCCGGAACATTACCACCTCGCTTTTATCAGTGGATACAATAAATTTTAGAAGTTAAAAAAAAGCATGGCTACATTAAGAGAGATACGCCGGCGCATTTCAAGTGTTAAGGCAACATCGAAGATCACCCAGGCAATGAAGATGGTTGCAGCAGCGAAGCTGCGCCGCGCACAGGATGCCATGATCGCAGCACGCCCCTATTCTCGTGCTCTTGATGCTCTTTTAAAAAATCTTCTTGCAACTGCAGGAGATGAAATTGCGAAGTCCCCGATTCTTTTTGGAAGACAGCTCGAAGATCCTAATACTGAAAAAGTCCTTCTTATTATTGTTTCGAGTGACCGCGGACTTGCCGGAGCTTTTAATGCAAATATTATCAAATTTGCTGAAGCAAGAATGCGGGAAGTCTATCCGGAGCATCTCGCATCAAAAAGACTCTCGCTGATCACAATTGGAAGACGCAGTACCGATTATTTTTCAAAGCGAGGATATGATATTTATGAGAAACATATCGGAGTCTTCACAAAGCTTGACTTCTCAACAGCAAAAGCCGTAGCAGATAAAGCAACGGAGCTTTTTGCAAATGCCGATTTCGATAAGATCGAATTGATTTACAATGAATTTAAGTCCGTCATAACCCAGCGTCAAACTGCCGATAGACTTCTACCGGTTCTTGACAGAAGTTCTCATGAAGAATCTCAAAATAATGCAACAGGAATAGAATACATATACGAACCCGAACCGGCGGAAATACTTGATGTTCTGGTACCTCGTCAACTCGAAACGCAGGTTTGGAAATCATTGCTTGAATCAAATGCTGCTGAACAAGGAGCAAGAATGACAGCAATGGATTCCGCAACCAAAAATGCGAAAGACCTCATAAGCGCTCTTCAGCTATCTTATAACAAAGCACGTCAGGCCGCGATCACAAAGGAAATCCTTGAGATCGTCGGAGGCGCAGAAGCACTAACGAAGGGTTAATTCCTTATATACAAACTTCCTCTTGCGAAGTCCGTATTTTTGCAGACAATGAATCTGCAACATAATTTATTTGAACTCGAACAAAGAATCCTCGCTGTTTGCGATCGTGCAGGTCGTAAACGTGATAAAATTACCTTGATCGCAGTATCAAAAACGCAGTCTGTTGAGATAATTCTGCAAGCTTATGATCTTGGTATCCGTGACTTCGGCGAAAATCGGGTTCAAGAACTTCTGCGAAAGAAAGATTTATTGCCGCAAGATATTCGCTGGCATCTTATTGGACATCTCCAATCGAACAAAGCAAAATATATTGCCGGTTTTATTCACTATGTGCATTCCATTGATTCTCTTGAGACGGCAAAAGAACTATCTAAGCGGGCTATGCAGCATTCTCGAAAGATAAATATTCTGCTCGAAGTAAATGTCGCAGCAGAAGAAAGTAAAGAGGGAATTGCGTCTTCCGAAATATCCGAGCTTTCAAGCCTTATTTTTGCAGAAGCAGCTTCACTCAATATTAATGGATTAATGACCGTTGCACCTTACGAAGAACATGTCGAACAGGTAAGACCTTATTTTAAAGAGCTTCACAAATTGTGCGGTGAATTTGGATGGCAAGAACTATCTATGGGAATGTCCAATGATTTTGAAGTTGCTATTGAAGAAGGTGCAACGATGATCCGTATCGGAAGTTTACTCTTCGGAGAAAGAACAAAGAATTTCTAACGAAAAACAACTATTGATTATGCTTTCAGCTTTAGATATTAAGAAGAAAGAATTTGAACAGAAAATGCGCGGCTATGATGTCGATGAAGTCCGCAAGTTTTTAGATGATGTGGCAAAGGAATTTGAACTGCTTATCCGCGATGAGATCTCACTTGAAGATGAAGTTGAGGATGCAAAGAAAAAGCTCGATCATTATCAAAGCATAGAAAGTACACTTGAAAAAACGCTTCTCGCTGCACAGCAAACAGTAGTAAGAATGGAAGAGCATGCAAAAAAAGAAGCGGAGTTGATTCTTAGTGAGGCAAGGCTTGAGCGTGATAAAATGCTCCGGGAAATTCCTTTGGAGATAGAACGGGCAAGAAGTGAGACTGTTCGCTTAAAAGCGGAATACGAATCTACTCTTGCACGCATGAGGTCGATGATGCAAGGATTTCAAACATTTATTGACAACATGGAAAAGAACGAAAAATAAATATGAGGGGACTTCCGCTGTCAATTTATATTCTTTCGGTTTTCTTATATGGTTGTATGAAAACCGACACAGTGACTGTTTACAAAGAGGTTGATCCGCTTTTGGATTCAACAGCCATATACACTGTTGGCAGAGTTATTGACGGTGATACTTTTCTTGTCGGATTTGGGAATGATTCAATTTCGGTTCGCATACTCGGTATTGATGCTTTTGAGATAAAACATGATTCACGGCTCGATTCTCAGGCTGTAAAAGCTCATATATCAATTGATTCTGCTTATGCTCTTGGTCAAACGGCAAAACATTTTGCTGATTCTGTATTATACAAGAAGAATGTACTTGTTGTCCGTGACTATATGCAATCCAATTTTGATACATATAACCGTCTCCTCCGTCGTATTTATTATTATAATGGTTCACAATTAATTAACTATGATTCAGTACTATTGGGAAAAGGTTGGGCTTTGCAGGATTGAATTTTATAGAGAATCAGAATTTTTTCGTATATTCGTGCTATATATTTCATCCACTTTCATTAATTATTCTATGCTACAAATTACCCCTTTCCAGAAACGGAGTACAGTAACGTTATTCTATGCTGTTTTTTCATTTGCGATGGTGATCATGGTTTCAAGCTGCAATAAAACAGGTGATACTGCAAAGACAACAGCGACTGATAGTACAACCAAGGCTGTGCCATCATTGGCTGAACGTGGCCAATACTTAGTTACTATTGCAAGCTGTAATGATTGCCATACACCTTTAAAAATGGGTCCAAAAGGACCGGAGCCGGATATGACTCGAATGCTCTCAGGTCATCCATCTGATCTCATCATGCCGCCGCCTCCGAAAATGGGAATGCCATGGATGGTTGGGGGAGCAGCAACTTTAACTGCTTGGTCGGGACCATGGGGGATTTCTTACACAGCAAACCTTACACCCGATTCTGCGACAGGCTTAGGCAAATGGGATGTCACAACATTTATGCTTGCAATTCGTAATGGTAAGCACATCGGTACAGGAAGAGATATATTACCACCGATGCCATGGCAGTATATCAGCAAGATGACAGATGATGATTTGAAAGCTGTCTATGCTTATTTGCGCACAATTCCTGCAGTTCATAATCAAGTACCTGAAGCAGTTGTCATTCCTCCTCCGCCAATGGCAACAGGTGGAGCGGATATGAAGAAAAAATAATTTCTCTCTCATTGGATAAAAGGGCGGCATTGCACAATGTGTGATGCCGCTCTTTTTGCGTTTAGATCTGCAACGTAATGCACTTGTGAAATTGTTTATCAGACGAATTTATTATAAATAAATATAATGAAGTAATGAAGATTGGAATACTTGGAACTGGCGACGTTGGGAAAGCTCTTGCGAAAGGCTTTGCAGGTATCGGATATGAGGTGATGGTCGGTTCGCGAGATGCTAATAGTGAAAAAGCACAGGCGATCGTCAAAGAAGTTGGCGGAAATATTTCCGCGGGGTCATTTGCTGATGCTGCAAAATTTGGAGATATGGCAGTTGTATGTACTCTCTGGGCAGGTACAGAAAATGCTTTGAAGCTTGCAGGGCATGAGAATTTAGCAGGTAAAGTTATTATTGACACAACGAATCCTTTGGATTTTAGTCAAGGTATGCCTCCCCGATTAGGAGTTGGCCACACTGATTCTGCCGGTGAACAAATTCAACGTCAGCTTGTTGATGCGAAAGTTGTGAAAGCATTCAACATTGTAGGTAATCCGGATATGGTAAATCCTGATTTTCCGGGCGGGCCACCGGATATGTTTATTTGTGGAAATGATGCTGATGCAAAAAAGAAAGTGACAGAGATTCTCAATGCGTTCGGATGGAATTCAGTTGTGGATATTGGCAATATAGAAGGTGCACGCCTTCTTGAACCTCTTTGCATCCTTTGGGTACAATATGGAGTAAGTACAGGTGGGTGGAGACACGCATTTAAGATGTTAAGAAAATAATGCTGACAAAAAATACCGCCAATCTACTCATTGTGAATCTTGTTATTCCGTATTGGAGGGAAATTTGGCAATATTCTGACCGACCAATTAATAAAAAATGGCTGGATAAAGCATATACCTAACACAAAAGATCTTAATATTACCAAAAAAGGAGAGAGGGAATTTTCTAAAATCGAATCGACTTTTCGGAATTTAAAAAAAACATGAGCTACCACACTGAGATCACTATCGCAAGCGAATCCCGCACTCGCCGAACTCGTATGACTGAGCGTATGAGAAGTTTAGTCCGTGAAACAACGCTGCACCCCTCAAATTTTATTCTTCCTCTTTTTGTCTCGGATTCGGCGGCAAATTTTAGGAATGAAATTTCTTCCATGCCCGGTGTCTACCAGCTTGGTATTGATCATATACTCCGCGAAAGTGAAAAGGCTCTCGAAGCAAAGCTTGGGGGTATTATTCTTTTTGGAATCACTGAAGATAAAGATGAAAACGGTACGTCTGCTCATTCAGAACAAGGAATAATCCAGCAATCAGTTCGTGAAATAAAAAAGAGGTTTCCTGAATTACTTGTTGCTACCGATGTTTGTCTTTGCGAATATACTTCACATGGTCATTGTGGAATTATCCGAGAAGGTGCAAGTGGTGAGTTCGAGATAATGAACGATGAGACAGTCGAGCAACTTGTTTTAGAAGCATTATCACATGCTGAGGCCGGCAGTGACCTTATTTCACCGAGCGATATGATGGATGGAAGAATAGGTGCTATCCGTGAAGCGCTTGATGAGAATGGATTTGAAAACCTCCCGATCATGAGTTATGCAGCAAAATATGCTTCGGGATTTTATGGACCCTTTCGCGAAGCAGCAGGAAGTACTCCAAGTTTCGGAGACCGTCGTTCTCATCAGATGGATCCGGCAAATTCTGATGAAGCAATGCGCCTTATCGAACGTGACCTTCGTGAGGGTGCAGATATTATTATGGTTAAACCTGCAATGAGCTACCTTGATATAGTCCGCAAAGCAAAAGATGAATTCAATATTCCTATCGCTGCGTATCAGGTAAGCGGTGAGTACTCAATGATCAAAGCTGCTTCAGCTAATGGTTGGATAGATGAAGATAGAGTGATGATGGAATCACTAATTGCTATTAAGCGTGCCGGTGCTTCGATAATTCTCACATACTTTGCATTGGATGCAGCAAAGAAATTAGGATGAAGTTTAGCTAAAGTTATTCACAGGAATTTAAATAAAAACAGAGAATATTTTTTGCGATATTGTTGATAAATTTCGTTCTATAAATTTATCAAATCTAAAAAAAATGTTGTTCTGTTTTGCATGCCGAGGGCAATAAAGAAGAAAACTGTAGCTCATAAGAAACCGGTTCAGGCAAAAAAAACCGGTGCAGTGAAGAAGCTGGTCATAACTAAAAAAACAGCACACAATCCCCCACCTCTTCCTTCGAAAAAAATAAAAAAGAGAAAAACAATTTTATCAACTCTTCTCGGAGTTGTCCTATTAAGTGGTGCCGGTTTTGGAATCAATGAAGTATCTTATTATGATAAACATGTTGACACGGACGATGCTCATATTGATGCTGAGATAAGTCCTGTTATTGCACGTATCGGCGGCTACGTTGACTCTGTTCGTTTCGTTGATAACCAACGGGTGACGAAAGGGGATACGCTGGTTATTTTAGACGGCAGAGATTTTCGCGTAAAACTTGAACAAGCTGAGGCTGGCTTTGCAAGCTCAGGTTCATCAGCAAAAGTGAATGAAGCAAATATTATGAGTGCCGAAGCAAGCGTGAGTGCTGCGCTTGCAGATGTAGAAGCCGCAAAGAGTCTTATGAATATTGCTTCGAATCGTGCTGAACGCGAAGAGGCACGAACACATCTTAATGCAATGAATGCACGTTTGAAGGCTTCTCAAAAACAAGCCGATGCATTACGCATACAATTAAAGACAACGTTCTCGGCGATCGATATGCGGAAAGCTGATATTGATTATGCTAGATTGCAGCTTTCTTATACCGTTATTACTGCACCTGTATCCGGTATTATTTCCAAACGGGTGATCCAACCCGGACAATATGTGCAGGCAGGTCAATCCCTTTTTTCAATTGTAAACGATACAAGTATTTATGTCACTGCGAATTTCAAAGAAACGCAAATACAAAAAATGCGTCAGGGGCAGCGTGTTAATTTAAAAGTCGATGCGTATCCTGATATTGAGTATGAAGGAGAAGTCGGAAGTTTTTCCCCTGCCACGGGGTCCACTTGGTCACTACTCCCTGCTGATAATGCTACAGGAAATTTCGTAAAGGTCGTCCAGCGTGTTCCAGTTAAAATTGCGATAAACGGAAGTTCGGCAGAAAAGCGAATGCTGAAACCCGGAATGAACGTGAAGGCAATCGTCAGCCTTGATCGCTAAAAAATAAAACTACACATGGCGGAGCGCGGCGCAATGAAATGGATCATCACCCTTACGGTGATCACAGCTGCAACGCTTGAACTTGTTGATACTACAATTGTCAATGTATCGTTGCCTCAGATAATGGGGAATCTCGGCGCAACACTTGAAGATATCGGATGGCTGGTCACAGGATATGCCGTTGCCAATGTAATCATTCTTCCGATGTCCGGATGGATAGGAATGCGGTTCGGGCGTAAGAATTATTTTATTACCTCTATTGTAATATTTACAATTGCCTCTTTTCTCTGCGGCAATGCACATACCCTTACTTCGCTCATTATTTTCCGTATCATCCAAGGGCTTGCCGGCGGCGGATTGCTTTCAACTTGTCAGGCAATTTTACTTGAAACATGGCCCCGCGAAGAGATAGGTATGGCAACGGCACTATTCGGATTAGGTGCAATTGTTGGACCAACTATTGGACCGACAATCGGTGGCTACATCACAGATCATTTTTCCTGGCCTTGGATATTTTATGTTAATATCCCCGTCGGAATTCTCGCTGCTGCTGCTGCAATTGTTTTTATTAAAGAACACCGGCTACCTATTAAAATGCCTATCGATTGGCCTGGTATATTGCTGCTCATTGTGGCTGTCGGAAGTTTGCAGGTCTTTCTCGAAAAAGGAAACGGCGAGAATTGGTTTTCAACACCATACATAGCTGTTCTTGCATTTGTTATATTGATCTGCGGAATACTTTTTATTTGGCGTGAAGTGACAACTGAATTTCCTGTCGTGAATTTCAAAATATTACGACATCGAAGTTTTGCGCTCGGCATCGTAACTTCTTTCATGTTTGGCTTCGGGCTTTTTAGTTCTACATTCATGCTGCCGATCTTCTGTCAGAATCTTCTTGGTTTCAGTGCACAACAGACAGGGATCATGATCATGTGGGGGGGCATAGCAACCATAGTATTACTACCATTTGTAGGCATGGCATTAAAGCGCGGAGTGCCGGCACAGCTTATTTGTCTTGGGGGAATGCTTCTCTTTTTGCTGTTTACACAAATGATGTCGGGGTTTTCTATTTCATCAGGGCTTGATGATTTCTTTTTACCGAGCCTCGTTCGCGGTATTGGACTCAGTTTTCTTTTTGTCCCGATCACAACACTTGCTTTGCAGGATGTGCCTCCTGAAGAAATGGGACAGGCAACGGGATTAAATAATATGATGCGCCAGCTTGGCGGATCGCTCGGCATTGCAATTATCACCACCATCATATCCTCGCGGATGGCATTGCACCGTGCGCATCTTGTTGAGCACATCTCCCCA
>Ga0206887_10021_pt2 | contig 41329 bp, 34 predicted proteins | sample Alteio_BWOrgHeat_89_FD_153248 | JGI IMG/M metagenome (GOLD analysis project Ga0206887, IMG submission 153248) | Enriched cells from forest soil in Barre Woods Harvard Forest LTER site, Petersham, Massachusetts, United States - Alteio_BWOrgHeat_Nextera3 ...
ATTTATAGAAAATGAATTCTTCTCGAACATACTTTCCGGCTGGAGAATATTAGAATGCCCGTCTGTTATCCCATACTCCCGGATTTGGTAAACCTTTAACGATAAGGATTTAAAGTTAATCTGTAGTTGGTAGGCAACAGTTGATGGAGTTGGCATCCTCCCTAGCTGGATTTCTGAGGAATTAAGGGAGACATAGTCGGAGCTTATTAATGTGTAGTTGAGCACAACCCTAAGCAGGTTGAGGCATAACAATGAGTAGTCGGTTTGTCGGCGGAATAAAATTAATAACCCTTAATTTGGATAAATTGCCAGACTTCTCTTGAAAACATATTAAATAAACACCAGCCTAGAAATATATGTATTTTGACCCACTTGACACAGAGATATTTATTAGCAGATAATAATCCAGGAAATTAAAACGGCTTAATATTCAGCTTAATATTTGGCCTCGCCTGCTTACTAAATTCAAGAGAGGTTTTCGAATCGTGATATTACGCGATAGAAAGGGTGCAACATTAGGTTTTGTAGTTCCTTGTTTACTGGTGGTTACCCTTATTGGATTATTATGTTTTGTCTGTAGCAAACTGCTTGGTGGCGGTAAGCAAGTGGCCAATGCCACCGATGCTGGTTACATAAATTAAACCCAGAGGTGGTGCTCGCCAGATGCTTGCGGTGGGTTTAAGCGCCAATGAAGTTAAGAACCTGCCTGCGGAATTCCAGTCCCTAGGCGTCGACGTCAATGGAGCGCCGGTAGCAGTGGATCCGGCAACTGGGCAACCTGATTTGAACAAGGCTCTTTTTAATATCTTTGTCTACAATCGTGCCGCTGGTACCACCCTGTTAGTTGCTCTAAATGCAGCTGAAGATGGCAGTGATCAAGCAAAACAAAATGCCAATAATCTGATTGCATCTTTAAACGATTTTGGAAAAACTCTCGATCACGATTTGCAAAACTTAGCTTCTTCGCAGATTGCTAACACATTTTCCAATCTGTCCAGTGTAAACAATGTCAATATGTTGGGGAAAAATGCCTCAGTGCAATTAGTAAACAACAGTTTGCAATTTGCTTACGTTACACCAGGACTGGACAACAATGGCAGACCAATTAATGGCAAAGCCAATGTATATTTCAATTCGAGCACCTATCTCAACGACCCGACATTGACGGGCTGGGTGAAAGGCATAACCGAAAATGGTGGTGTGCAGTCCGATGTTAAAGAAGCGACAGATCCAGCTTTCGCGTCAAGCGCAGACTTTATTGCTACCTGTCAAGCAGACCAACCCTTTATTAGTGCTTATAGGGCTTTGGATATTTCTAGTATTACTGGTGTTCCTGGTTTTACTACGCCAATCTTTGCTTGCGCAGTTAATCCTACACAAATGTCACATCTAGTTGATCTGGTGCGTTTTAAGCAAAGCAGCACTGCACCTCCTGGCTCTTATGCGCCGGCCAATGCGGTGCAGGGACAAACGCAAACACAAATTGATAGACCAGCGCTTCTTACTACCGCTATTGCTAGTGCTGTGCTCAGTAGCCTGCACATTGAATATCCGATCTTAATGCCTAATGGTTATGTGCGTATTCATAATGCTGCTGATTCTATTTATGCAGGAAAGAATGCTAGCCCACAACAAGTTCTTGATCCTGTGCCGAAATTGATTATTGGAGCAGGTTCTATATTCAACAATGAATTATGGCCTGGCGTAGGCGGTCTGGGTGGAATTTATGTAGCCAGCAACGGTGTTTTTGCTACAGTTGATTATGATGCGATTAAACAAGGTGATAAAGGACCTGCAGGATATAATGGCATAACCGAATTACAAGCCTGGGTTAACTATAACAATTCCAGCACAAAGACTGTTAGTGATCCAACTTTGTTAGACAAAGACGGTCATGATTCAACGCTAGATCCTAGTACCGTGCTTGGTTACATTTCGCCGACAGACAATATGCGTATTACCGGTAATTATCAACAGACAGCGACTCGCAAGGATATGTTAGGCGTAACAGCGATTTTAGGTGGCTGCAATGGCTTTATGTATGCGACTGCTGGAGGGGCACCGCCGCTTTGTGCTGATCCGAATTTTGGTTTATTTAAGGGTAATTATACTAACTCCGTGCCCTCTGCCAATAGTGGATATTACTATACGGGCTCAAATGCTGTCGGAGGGATAACTAACCTTGAATATCTCAAAGGTGAAATTATTGGCCAATGGTCAAAGTACGTGGATAACGATCTTGAGAATTGGGTATGGACAAATTATGTGTTCAATCTAGTTGTTCCCCAGAATCCTTCTGGCTCGAAACTCTACGATCGTACGAATGCGGTTGGGTATGCCGTACCGAGTTCGACGAGAAGTGACCTTGCTTTTGGTACTATTGGTACACCGTTGCAGTTAATCCAGCAACTCTATAGCGACAGAGATTCTCAAAATCTTTGTGCAAATTCAATGGACACTAATAACTTGGCTCAGTGGAATGATCCAAGCACTACTCTAGGTAAGCTCTTGCAACGCTGCAGAGAAATTTGTCCAAATACTCAACCCTCGGATTTAGTCACCTTGCTAGCACAATATCCAATTGATTTGGGACAATATCAATATATCTATTTACCCCCGGGTGGCGCTAAGCTTTCCATAACCGATCCTAAGCAAAGTCCTCCTGGTTTCCTAAAAATCTTACCTGAGTTCAGCAATCCAGGAACAACGCTGCCTGATGGGACACCACTACCAATATGCAAGGATGCTCTCTGGGATGAGTCAGGCGCAGGAAGTTCTACTGGTGCAACGCTAACCGGAAATGTGATTAATGCTCAAGCTGCTGTGGATGGTGGCCCTCCAGAAAACGATCTGGGAGATCTGGCCTTACATGATCAACCTTTTACGCAGTGGTCCGGTAATATCTCAACGTCCGACGGTATGGTTTTTACACCTAGCTCTGGAGCACATGATTTTCTTGGTGAACTTACTTTTCAAAATTTTGTTTTCGGAGATGACAAAGGAAATGGCAATACCTTTTCTCAACCAAACTAAGTTGATTAAGTGCTGTCTTGCTTGAACGGATATGTAGGATCACTAAGCTATTCTCTATTCTGCTTTTTGTATATGATTTGTAGCGACATTTATCAATTAATTCTAATGGGCAGGCTCAAGGTAGAGGAATACTCTCAAGTTTTCATGATTGCCAGTAGCCATAACTATGGAGGTGATGCTAGTGAGAAAAACAGGTAGTAAAAATTATGCATTATCCATGGTGGCACTCAGTCTAGCCATTGTGAATTTTCATCTTTCGTCTGCGGCGTTCAGTCAAAACACTAATATAGCCAGCCTGACTAATACCTATAAGCAAAAGCAGAAGCAGGATTTTAGCCGTCTCAAAGAACCTGTTGATCTTCCTGATTTACCGGCCTTCCCGGGTAACCCAAAGTTTGTCTCTGGGGCAACCGATCCTTATCCTGACGGTATTGGACATTACCAAATGTCTTTCCTTAGCCAAGAAACTGGAGAACATGTAATGGATTGGTACAAAAATGCGTTTTCTATGTATAAATGGAAGGTCATATTTTCTGGAGCAAACTCGATTACCGCACAGCATAAAGACGGTCATATGTGTACAATCGGCGTTAATTCAGTTATTAAGAAACCATATAAATCAAAAATTCTTGTCTATTATCGACTGCAAGAAGCAAAAAAATAAATTTCCAATAGCTTAGCCTAACAGTTTGTCGTGTTCTTTCCTGCGACCGATGAGCTGAGTATTCTCAGTAACAAGCTGCCTTAATTCGTGAAAACGACTCAATTCCTCACCCAAAATAAACCAACCCAGTCGACATTTAATGGCGATCGTTTTGCCGAACGGTAGTTGCCGAATAGATTGGATGTCTTGCCACGTAATGTCCAGCTCATTTAACCAGGTTTTCACAATTACTCCGCGACCGCCAATTCGTACACTTTTTGCTCGTAATACTGTTGTCAGTCCAAGGATAACGCCCAGCACCAAAAACACCGTCGGATGGGCAATCCAGAGAGCATTACTCAGTGCACCAGACAGCAGCTTTTGTAGCACGGCTATCAATCCAATGATGCCACCTGCTATAGCAGCGACAGACCAAAACAGGAAAAATCCCTGGCGAAGTAAAGAGGCTTTATCCTGGCGACTTTCCTTCTCCACTGTCAAAAGTCTTTCTGGAATGTACTGTTTAATCAACGCAAGGAGTTCGTCTTGTTGGTTCATTCCCGATGGAAATCTGATGCTTTCTCCATTACGATAATATACAAAATAAATGGTCAGGTTTCCCCAGCGTTTATTCAAGATATCTGTGAGCTTATTCCAAAACACAACGCGCTTTTGAAATAGCGTATAAAAGAGCAATCCGTCATCGCTGGTCTCAATCTTCCAAACCATTGGCCAGTTGTACCAGAGCCCAATCACCAGCAGCAACGGTATCGTGGCGAAAAAGAAAATTCGCTCAAACGAACCTATGCTAGCTGGTATCCCAAAGACCAGCCCATTTAGAACCCCCAAAATAATCAAGATGATGGCAAGCCAATTGAACAAAAAGCGAAACAATGCCAAGCCTTGTAATTGATAAGTCTTTGTTGGTTTTACGCTATCAGGAAGAAGCATCTTTCATCCAAATTCCCTCCTAAACCAATTGCAGGATGCATCCCAGAAACAGTCTAATAATCACAACCCCAAAACCTGCCTCATAGAGAGCTTTTGAGATATTCTAGCATCTCGGACAAGTCAACTAGAATACCTATGGATAATTAGATATGTGCGAGTCTCAATGCCAGATCAAAAGTGCGCAAAGAAGATTTTTACTTGAATAGTTTTAGAACAATCCATCCGAAAGATGTGTGGATACATCCTGCCAGAGGATGACTAACTTTTGCGAAATGCTATTGTCTTGAACTTTGGTCGGCATTGTAGTTGATTGGGTAGCCGTCGGTGACAGAAACGTTTTGAGTCATTAATTTAAAGAGAATGTCAATCATTTTTTTCTTCTGTCCTATGATAATCAACCGCGCATTTCCATAAGATTACCGGATTCATAGCGTGATAGTCCGTGATAAAAAATTACTGTTCCAAGGATCAGAAAGATCACTGCCCCAGCAAAACTGGCTAAGGTGAATTGCCAAGAAAATTGACGAAGTGCTTCGACGGGACAAAAACTAATAAAGCCAGCCGGAATCAAGGTAAAGAGAATGAGTTTGATGCTGCCATCAAAGAGTGTGGCAGGGTAAGTAGAAAAAGTGATCGTAGCATCATGCCATTGTTGACTTAGTCCTTGGGAGTTACCTAGATAAAATCCGAGGCTGCCACAAAGAATTCCAAAGCCGACGAACAAGATAGCTGTGCTTAAGACAAGAACAAGAAACAGAGCTAAATGGGCAATGTCTGGTCGAACAAAAATTATGTAGATGCCAATGCCAAATAAGGCATCGCCCCAGCAGGTTGCCACCATCTTCCCAAAGAGCAAATGAGGTAATAAAGCTGGCGGGTAAAGCATCCAGGCATCAAGCTGCCCTTTAGCAATCAAACCCGGTAAGCGCAGAGCATTACCACATATGCCATAGGCCAGTCCAAAACCGGCTGCGGCTACCGCCCACATGGTGATTACATCTTTTACATCCCAACCCCGCAGTGCCGGGAAGCGGCTGAAGAACAGGCACCAAAAAGACAACCAGGTGCCATCGTTGATAACCATGCCTATGATTTGGGCAGCGAAGGCACCTTTATATTCAAGCTGGGCAAGCATATTTAAACGTACATATTCTTTGGCAAGATTGAGATAATTGCACAACTTATTGATCATCATTAACCACCGTTAGCAAATACTCGTCGTAGGGCAATCCGATAAAGAATGATTAGGCAAATACTGAAGGCAAGGGATGCCATGATTTGTCTGGATATAATTTCAACGAAATTGTTTATATCTGGTGCGACGAAAATTTTTGCTGGCCCGTAAATCATGCTGGCAAAGGGTAGAGCTTTCACTAATGGTTGTAACCAGTATGGAAAAAGCTCCAGGGGAATGAGCAATCCGCCAAGAATCCAAGTAATTCTTGAATAGATGAGTGCTAATCCGCTTGTGTCTTCTAACCAAAATGCAGCCAAGCCTATGATGAAATTGCCTAAAAAATCGAGCAAAAAAGCTAACGGTAATGTGCAAGCAAGAAGTAAGAGTCCAGCTAATGAAAGAGGAGTAGAGCCAACCATTGTGTTGGCAATGATTGCCCCAATCAATAAATTCATTGAGAAAATTATGGTTCTTTCTCCTAAACTTGTTGCTAGGCGATAAAGGACATATGAAATTGGCTTCGTTAGCTGTACCGCCAATGTACCATTGCGGACATCTTCATCCACTTCTTGTGCAACCTTCGTCGCTGACAAGGAAATTGCTTCAGTGATTGTCAGATACCACATCATTTGAGTGAGGGTTAACCCACCAAGCTGAGAAGCGGACGTTTCATGGTACGTAACTTGCCAGAGGCGCATGAAGATGTAGAGAATCACTCCCAGGAAAATAAAACGGCTCGATACTTCACCAATATAGGCCATATTGGAACGTGCGGCGGTGAGTGCGATCCAGAGGTATTTGCTGAAGAAGTTCATATTTCGCTAATTCCTCTTCCTTGATCTAAATTTGTAGTTTGCAGTCCTTGTGCATAAATATGACTGATTACCTTTTCCAAAGGTGGATCTTCAATTGTTATGTCGGCAACAGGCCCAGCCGCTAATACGGCATGGATTGTTTTTTCAATTGCCGTCTTTTCCGTATCCACTTCAAGCTTCAAGATATAGGCGGAAGCATGTGCAACAGAGACGCCGTGCATTTCTTCTAGTGATGTTAAAGAAGGTTCCTCATGAAACTTGATATGGATAATCTTCGTACCCAAGAAGCTACGCTTCATTACCGAAACTTGGTTATCAATGACCACCCGACCATGATTGATAACAATCACTCGTTTAGCTACATGTTCGATATCCCCGGCGTCGTGACTGGTGAGAAAGACCGTGAGTCCTTCATCTCGATTCCATTCCCGAATGAGATCGCGCAGTTCTTGCCTGGCTACTACATCTAAACCAATGGTCGGTTCATCCAAGAAAAGTGCCTCTGGTTTATGTAATAGACTAGCAGCCACTTCTGCACGCATTCTTTGTCCGAGAGACAGTTTGCGCACTGGAGTAGAAAGAAATGCTGATAGAGCAAAACGTTCAATGAGCATGTCTCGTCTTTTGGTGAAATCTCTGAGATCGAGATTGTAAATACGAGCGAGCAATTCAAAGGTATCTTTGGGCGGTAGATGATACCAAAGTTGCGAACGCTGACCAAAGACAGCCCCTATCTGTCTTGCCAATTGTGAACGCTCTTTCCATGGACAAAAGCCAAGCACAGAAGCAGATCCGGCAGTGGGATGCAGGATGCCTGTGAGCATTTTGATTGTTGTTGATTTACCAGCACCATTTGGACCGATAAATGCTACAGAATCGCCTTTACCCACAGAAAAGGTGACATCATCCACAGCGACTACAGTACTTTTCTCACGCCAGAGCCCCTTCCTTTTCAGGACGACAAATTCTTTTTTTAGATTTTTCAGTTCAACAGCTGGAATCATTCTTGTTTAACCCTTAATAAACAAATAAAAAGCCCCCTTTGATTTCTCAGGAGGCTAAAGCTTTTGTCTCTATGAAACGTTATCTAGGTCACAATATCAACATTGGCTCGAGCCCCTCTGCCTTTTGACGGCGAGAAAGAAAATGGCAGTTTTGAGCATTGATGTGTATTGCATAATAGAATTTATTATTCATGGACTGTAGGGAATGTCAAGGAATTATTGTCTTATGGTTGCTAGCGTTCTAGAAATAAAAAGCAAATCTATTAGTGTTTCGACTAAGGGAAACACTGATGTTATTGATGTCACTACTCAGATGGAAAGGTTTCTTAAAGAAGAAGGAGCGAAACAGGGAATTTTAACTGTCTTTGTTGTGGGTTCTACGGCAGGATTGACGACAATTGAGTATGAACCGGGATTAGTGCATCCTCTCAAAGAAGCCTTTGAGAGGATGGCAGCAAGGGAAGCTCCTTATAAACATCAGGAACGTTGGGGGGATGATAACGGTCATTCCCACATCCGGGCTTCCCTACTTGGACCAAGCCTAACAGTGCCTTTCCTCAATGGAAAACTGTGTTTAGGCACCTGGCAGCAGATAATTTTAGTGGATTTTGATACGCGCCCCCGAGAGCGAGAACTGATTGTCCAAATTTTTGGCAATTAGTTATTTTGTCCTACTTTTAACATTGCCCAAACCCCCTGCTCCTATTGACTTCTTGGTTTTTGCAAGGAAAGTGTTCCTTTGAATTCTAGGCGCTTGTCCTGGTTGCGCCGCCAGTTAAGGCCTAGCGGGCATTTTACTCATTACCGAGACTTTTAATCTTTCTTCCTATTTTCTTTTGTTTCGATTCGATGGCGGGCATTAAGGGCATATTGCAACTTGAGTCAGGTTGGAGAGTTCCTAATGTGGGATAAGAAAGAGGATGAATCAGGGCGTCAGCAAGGGCGTGCCGAGATAAAGGGTGATAAGCCCGCACCATCCCGTCGCCTATGGGATTCGACCTCTCATGCCAACACTGGACTCTCCATGGACAAACCGAGCCCGGAGAAATCGCCTTCGACTACTCATAGTCAAATTGCCTGGCAAGTGGCTCTTTCGCAGCAGATCCTTTCTCGCCATCAGGTTGAACCACCGACATTTTCTGGCGACTGGATGAGTAAGTTGAAAGAGGAGTCTGTCCAGTTTCTGAGAGATCAAAATGCCATTGTTCCGGCTGAAAGCAAAGAATCTCTCTACAAGAGGGGTATGGAGATCCTCATTGATAAAATTTTTGCCCTAATGCAACGATATATGTGTGAATTTAATAAGGTAGCAGGGGGGACGGAACTCCATGTTTCTGGAACAATCTCGGGCGAAGTTACCGAAGTAACCCGTTTTAATAAATTGCGTGAAGCGGAAGAAACAGAGACTTATTTTCGTGCCCGTTTTTCTACTCGGTTATACAGTTTAGTTCTCAGGGGCAGGGATGAAGTAATCGATTTTTTTCTATTACCAACCAATAAAACTATGGCTCTAAGCAAAGGGGAACGGGATTACAAGCCCTTAGCTACCATTCAGATTAAGATTACTGCAGAAGGAATGATGTGGCGGATGGCCGCTGGAGTTCCACCTGTAGATACTTTGGAACACCTCTCAATGTGGTTATTTGGAAGACTGATTCAAGAAACAAAGAAGGCAGCCTCGCTTGGTTCGAAAGATTCTAATTAATCGCCTTAACCGACTGTCAGTTAACAGGATGTATCAAGATTGCCACCGTAGGCAGTGGTTTTTCAAGCTGTAGGGCGGCTCGCGAGCCGCCCACTTCTGTGGTTAAATTGTCATTGAGATGGTAATAAGTTGTTATATTAACCACCGATTCTGTTCTTTCCACAGGAGCTTTGAATTATGTCCGGTATCAACGTAGAAATGCTCAAGCAACTTCTTCAGGAGTTTGAAGAGAAAGAAACTGTGATTACGGCTGAAGTTAAGATTGTCGAACAGCAGATTTCTGAACTAGAGAACCGGGCTCAGTCATGCCAGGAGCGTTTAGGAGCAATAAATGCAGACAAGTCTAAATTAGGGGAGATGACGACGCGCTACTCCCAAAGCACTGGTTCTAAGAAGGAGGATGTAAATGGACAAAAGCAAAGGGGCCTTAAAATCCCCCCTGCTGAAGATCTTCCTAAAACTAACAAATCTCAGACAGTTGTAAAAAGCAGTTCAACGGTTCAAGCTCCAATTGAGAAGGCTGATAAGGAATCGACCAAAATCGAGGCTACCAAGAGTGTCGAAGGAGAGAAAACTTCTCCCCAACCGACCCGTCTAAATTTTCAGAGCTCTAAAAATCTTGCATCGAACAATAGCGAATTTATAGATGAAAAAACAGCAAAATCAGTACCTGCTCCAAGCAAAGGTACTACCAATAAGGACGCACAAGAGCAGGAACACAATATGCCGGAACAACCAGAGGCAATCCCGCAGCCACAAAAGCCTGAAAGTACTCCGGAAAGTCCGGAAGAATCTGGCGATGATCCTGTACGAAGCATTAATGATGCTTTACGTGGACTTTTCCAGGAAGAAAGTGGAAGCGAAAAAAGAAAGAGCTAATTAATGATAAAGGAAGTAACGGCAATGATGGCCGGAGTTGTCCTAGAAGTTTTAGTCAAACCTGGGGATGAGGTTTTTAATGGTATGCAAGTAGCAATCTTAGAGTCAATGAAAATGCAATTACCGATTGAATCAGAAACCGCGGGAAAGGTAAAAGAAATAAAGGTCAAGAGCGGTGATTTTGTCAATGAGGGACAAGCAATCTTATCGTTGGAGTAAAGCAGTAGCGAGGAAGAAATTAAAACTAAATCAGCAGCGAGAGCAAGCGCGGCGAGGAGTCGTGCGCTGCGGAGCGGGAAATGAGCGAGGAGAGGAACGGATTAGCAGCGAGGCAACGACGACATGTGCGTCGGCCGCTGAGCGGGGAGGAAGCGGAGGAGCTGAGGCATGCGGAAGCGACGGAGCGATTATAAAGTAAGGAACGAAATGAGGAACGAGGCGTAGGGTTGCGAGGAGCAATCCGCAGCTGAAAGGGGGATAAGCGGAGGAGGCGAGGCTTCGTGAGCCGACGGAGCGATTATAAAAAGGGTATCGAGTGAGCGGTTATGAAGCAAACGAAAAAAGCAGCGAGAGCGAGGATTGCGTTGAGCAATCCGCTGCAGAGCGGGGAGTTAGCGAGGAGGCGAGGGTACCGAGCCGAGCGAGCGATATAAATATGTTCGAAAATCTTCCCAGACAAGTGAAAGTAGTAGAAGTTGGTCCACGCGATGGTTTGCAGAATGAAGTAGCAAACGTTTCTACAGCAGACAAAATCAGATTAATTGAGGCTTTGGGTGAGACAGGATTGGAGTACATCGAAGTAACTTCATTTGTCAGTCCCAAGTGGATACCACAGCTTGCTGATGGCCTTCAGGTCTGTCAATCGCTCAATTTATCACCGAAAATCCACAGGTCAGCTCTTGTTCCTAACTTGAAAGGATATGCAGCAGCTCAAGAAGCTGGTTTAGGGGCAATTGCTGTATTTATGTCTGCTACAGAGACCCACAGTAAGAAAAACATAAACAAAGACCTTGCCGAAGCTCTTAAAACAATTGCGGAAATTGTGACTGTCGCTAAACAAGAAAAAAAGTTTGTAAGGGCTTATCTTTCAGTCGTTTTTCTATGTCCCTATGAAGGAAGGGTAGATCCGACAAAGGTAGTTGATATTTGTCTTGCCTTATTGGCTATGGGAGTAGATGAAATTTCCCTGGGAGATACCATTGGTGCGGCGACACCAAATTTGGTGCTTGAGCTTCTTAAAAGGCTAAAGTTAGAATCTGATCTTGATAGATTTGCACTGCATTTTCATGATACGTTCGGTATGGCTTTGGCAAATGTTGTGGCAGGTCTAGAGATGGGTATTAAGACTTTTGATGCCAGTATTGGGGGGATGGGTGGATGTCCGTATGCACCAGGTGCGCAAGGTAATTTAGCGACCGAGGACCTCGTCTATTTGCTGCATTCGCTTGGTGTCAAAACTGGTATTGATCTAAGAAAACTCGTTGCATGTGGTCACTTGGCTGAGCAAATACTAAAAAGACAGTTACCTGGCAAGTATCTTCGGGCAAGCGGGCTTCAGTCGGGTAAGATCATTTATTCGGAACCAGAGGTTTGGAGAGAATGAACACTTCTACTCTTGAAATTGAAAAAGAATCTTCACTGGCTTGGTTAAAGCTTTCTCGCCCTACTGCTGCTAATTCCTTGAATCGTGAAATTCTCTTGGCAATTCGGGCTGCTTGTGAGGAATTGGCAAAAGATAAAAGTATTCGTGTTCTCTCAATTATCGGAGCAGGCACAAAGGTTTTTTGTGCTGGGGCTGACCTAAAAGAAAGACATAAACTAGAGCCGCTTGAGGTGAGAGAATATATCTCATTAATTCAAAACACTATGCTTGCTATCGAGTCCTTTCCACAACCTGTAATCGCCGCAATTAATGGTTCTGCCTTTGGTGGTGGAGTTGAGCTAATATTGGCTTGTGATCTCAGAGTCATGGTAAGCGGTGCGACCCTAGCTTTGACAGAGGTAAAACTAGGAATTATTCCTGGTGGAGGTGGTACACAAAGATTGCCGCGGTTAATTGGTAAATCTAAGGCAAAAGAAATGATTTATACTGGTGCGGTGGTTACAGCTGAAGAATGCTTTCGCTTAGGATTGATCAATCGTTTGGTGACAGTACCAGCCAAAAGCGGAGCCGCGTTTCATGGGCCGTTAATGGAAGAAGTTCGCAATTTTGCCCTGGAAATTGCATCTGGCGCTCCTCTTGCTTTAGAGCAGGCTAAAGTTGCCATTGATTCTGGTTATGATCAAGATCTTAAGGTTGCTCTGGCTTTGGAGACTGAGTCCTATATGCGGTTAATTAATACAAAAGACCGCCTGGAAGGGCTTAATGCCTTTTCTGAAAAACGGGCACCGCAATATAAAGGTGAGTGAAATGAGCAAAAACAGTGATATCCAAGACGAGAAAAGCATAAGCAAAGAAACCCCTTCCTTACCACTGACGGCACTTGTTTTATGTGGTGGCAAGAGTGAGCGTATGGGCAGGCCAAAAGCTTTTTTACCGTATCAGGGTACAACGATGGTTGGCTACATCTTGAGCACAGTACGAAACTTATTTACCGAAGTTTTTCTGGTTACCAATGAGCCTGAACTTTATGAAGACTTAGGGGTGGATGTAGTGAAAGATATCCTCCCTCATCGTGGTCCTTTGGGAGCAATACTTTCTGGGCTTTTAGTAGCTAATAACCAGCACTCGTTTGTATTTGCTTGTGATATGCCTTTTATAGACAAAAAATTGGTGCGAAAAATGTGTGGTTCGCGTGAGAATAATGACGTGCTCGTACTAGCACACCAAAATGGTATTGAGCCGTTGATTGGTATTTACTCGAAGAACTGTATTAAGCCCTTGGAAGAATCATTATTTGCTGGTGACTCTAGTTTACAAGAATTTGTTTCTACTCTTAATGCCAAAGCATTTTTCTATGAAGAGTTCTCTCGAGTTCAGGGTACAGAAGTAATTCCACCTTACTTCAATATCGATACACCACAGGATTATTCCCGAGCGCTTACTCGCTCAGTCTATGATATTCGCCAATTCTTGAACAAATCGTATTGAGCAAGAATTTTTTCCTTAGAATTCCGATCACGAGGCAGGATTGCCAAACGGATTATGAAAGATGGCAGCAAAAGCCCCGGCAGCCAAAGCCGGCCCAAAGGGAAACGGCTTAGAAACGCGAGAGCCTGCAAGAAGGACACCCATTAAAGTCCCACAAAATATTGCAAATAGCAAGAATTGCCAGTAAGGCATGTTCTGAAAGGGCTGCTGAGTGAGTGAGGCTATTGCTATAAGCAGTGCTAAAAAGAGCAGAATAAAGACTAAAATTGTAAGGAGAATGGGTTTTAAGCATTTCCTTAAGAGTCGTTGTTTGTGCATTTCGTGCAATAGATACAAAGATCCCATTATCGTGCCCACTAGGAATCCTATGATCAAAGCAAAGGCCAGACGCGGTAAACCTAACCAAGCGGAAATCAAAGCAGCTAAGACAGCATCTCCTCCGCCAATCACTTCAACCTCCTCAGTTCCGGACCCAAGCTCGGATAAATGTTTTGTGGAGCACTTTTTTAAACGGGCATTGTTGGGATCGAGGCTTCGAAATTTGGTGCCTTTACCGGATTGCTTAGATAATCTGGATATTTCTACCTCCGGAAGCGCTGCTTTATGTAGAGTCGTTGCGTAATTTCCCGCTTTGTTCAGCCAAAGGTAGGCTTTTAACCCATAAAATGCTAAGAAGTCGAAGAGTATGTAACTTATACCAATTCCAGAAAGAGTACCAAGGAGATCATTGCGGATGGTGGTACTAAATATGATGCCGGCTAGGATTGACGGATAGGTTATTTCATGAGGAATGAGCTTTTCTCTAAAGTCAGTTATACAAATGGCGATAAGGGTACTTGCAAAAAGCACCATTCCCAAAGTGTATAGAGTAATGCCAAAGGTATGAACTAGGACGAGAAAAATAACGGCGGTAAAAACTTCGACAAAAGGATATTGCCAGGAAATAGTTTGATGACAGTAATTGCATTTCCCTCTTTGAACTAAATAAGATATCACTGGAATTAGCTCAGTCGCGGATAGCCTATGGTTACATTTTGCGCAGCTTGAAGGAGGGGAGAAAAGAGATCTTTCTTGCAAAGTTCTCAGCGCAAGAAGGTTAAGAAAGCTACCTGCCACTAGTCCTAGTAAACAGACAAAGATATCAATCGTCGTGCTTTCTGATATATGCGTTGACAATTATAAAAACTCCCGTTTTTTCATAGTCAGAGCGGCTAAGGAAAGTAAGGGGAGAATATATACTGCTTTGCTTTCGACAATCCGCAAGTTTAAGCTGTTTATCAACCTGGTGTGCTTAAGAACACGACTGTTGACCAGAATTGTAGTCAATCCAAGCCTTTCCACAATAGGTCCAGTCATTGACTGCCTTTTTGCTTAGTTTTCTTATTTTGGTTTTGGGTGATAAGTTCGCGCAGTTCGACTGTTGCGGACCTAAGTCTTCTCGAAACTTGCATCTGCGAAATACCCAGTCGCCTGGCTACTTCAGTCTGGCTTAGGTCTTCGTAAAAGGTCAGTTGTACAACCTCTCTTAAAGGGTCCCGCAGCTGTTTAATTGCTTCGTCTAGCATGAAGCGATCTTCCTTGGCTAATTGATTGTTTTGGTAATGCCCATCGACAAGTGTATCGATTAAGGATTGCTCGCTGCCGGCGTCGTTAGAGACTGATTGATCAAGAGAGATTAATGTCCGGCGACGATCAACTTCATAGGCTTCACTGACCCTGCTAACCGGGATTTGTAGTTCTAGGGCAATTTCATTATCTGTTGGTTCTCTGCCTAAACGGGCTGTTAGATTCTGGACTAAGCGATTAATGCGAAAAGAAAGTTCTTGTAATTCACGTGGGGCTCGGATCATAGCCGTCTTATCCCGTAGGTAATGCCTGATTTCACCGGTAATAAGATGGGTAGCGTAAGTTTGAAATTTTGCGCCAGCATCTGTTTTAAACTGGTCTACGGCCTTAATTAGACCGATCGATCCAACTTGAATCAGATCTTCGACAGGGTCAGTAGAGCGCCTAGCTAGGCCGTAGGCAATCCGTTTAACCAGAGGCAAGGCCATTTGGATGATACAATCTCTCAAAGCAGGATCTCGAGAATCAGTATATTCCGCGAGCCACTGGTGAAGCTGATCTGGACCTTTGCTCACTTCTGGCTTTGTCTCGTTATTTGTACCGGTTGGGGTATGTTTTACTTGCAAGCTTTTGATTACCATTCACCACTTCGCCTGTGACATTGTAAGATGCCCTAAGCAGATTATCAAAAAAAAACCTCTAGGACTAGTTCTTGAAATGACTACTCTTTAGTGTAGCTGATTACTTATAACTGTATAGAGTGGGCAACCATTCATTTTTTGTTAGACGGATAATCCGCAAAAGGCCCACTGCAGTTATCTTTTGAGGAAAATAGGGCTTTAAAGCCTTTCTCTCTCCAATTCATGAAACTAAGCTATGCCCTGAATTTTTCATCTTCCTTCCTAAGATTTTGACCATTGGGAAGGTTGTGAGAATAGCAGATGATAAAAAGATGCGGTGACACATGAGTCACTTTATACGCTAATTATGAGGAGAGACAAGATTGTCTTGGTTAGCAGAGAGACCAGGGGAAAGCAAAGCGTCTGCGACAAAATTGGTGGCAATTGCTTGACGAAGGCTAATTGTGATTTTGGGCGATGGATCTGCAAGGGCGTTATTAAAGGCCCGATCCGAATTGTTATCGAAGTGTCCGACCAAATGAAGGACTTTGCCCTGCCCATAATTGAAGGTTAAGGCAAGGATTCCCATCTGGATAGGGTCACACCTGATTAGTTTGTGGCTTTGCACAAGGACTGTCACTTCTGGGCTTAGTATCTTTACAAGCTGACTCTTTTTCTCTAATTTCCAATACGCAGGAGATATAGTATTGTGCAGAAATTTGTTTTGTGGATGCATGACCACGGCATCGACTACGCCAGCTTCGGTAAAACCGCCATTCCAGCTTGCGTAGCCAGGAAAACAGCCAGTGAGGCAGCTATCTAAGGCCCAATCCGTGGTGAGCAAGTAACCGCCCTCACTGACGAATTTATTAATTACTCGTCTCGCTGCTAGCGGTAATTCACAACCACAATTGACAATTATGATTTTGGTGGAAGCAAGCGATTGTTTGGCTAAAGTATTACTGTTGATTCGGGTGTAAGGTATGCCCAATCCGCGCAAGATATGCCCCGAATCGTCCCAAGTTCCTTTTAGCTCAATGATCGAATCTTTATTGAGAGTGTTCAATCTCTCTTTGAGGGAGGGGTTCGCAGTAGCTAACCAACCCCTAAGTGTTTTGGTGGAAATACTGGTTTCAATCGGTGGAGGTAATATGACTGCTTGGCGAAGGATTTCTTGAAAATTGAAATTGCTATAGCCCAAATGTCTATTGCTATTAGTCTGCCATTCACTGACATTTCCCTGCAAAGGTTCTTGGGATCTTAAAGATGAGCTTGAGTTTTTATCATCACCTGAATTTTGAGAATCTGAATCTTTAGTTTCTGCTGGGGTCAAAGTAGATAGTGTTCCTTCATTGTCTTCTTCCCAATCGGACTTCGCTAAAGTCACTGGTTGAAGAAAACAAAAAAGGAGGATCAAGCTTAAAATCGATCTGAACAAAATCTTGCCTTTCATCGCGCTCTTAACTGCTATCCCGACTGCAACGGTCAAAGTATAGCTAAGGATAACTCCCTTTATCAAAAGCTTTTGTCTGGGTAAACTTAGAATTCTTCTATTGGGAAATTGAGGAATGAGAATGGCGCTACCGGTGATTGCTTGCTTTATGCTGTTTGCGTTGCTTCCTGATTATAGGAGTTTGGTCAACCATTTTTCTTAGAGAGGCAAGAGCAGCCAGTTGAGGCCAAATAACCTCCTTCATTTCTTCTAGTTGATAAAGCCCAATTTCTTGACGTTCATAGCTTTTGCATATCTCTTCCCAAAGCTCAAAAAGTGTCTTAGGACAGAGTGTTTCTCTAGCCTTTTGCTGGTATTTTAGAAGATCAAATGGGAGATCAAATGGTTCGATGACTTGCCCCTCCGAGTCTTATTAATGAAGAGAATGGCCATAAATACCCATTCTGTCAAGTTAGACTTTTACTTTGTGATACTTTCCGAAAGCTTTTTCATAGGCGGCAAAGGTAACAGAATCAAAAAGAACCATATAAGCTGTCTCTGGTAGGCGATGATTATTTATGAATTGAGAAATTGTGCTGATGGCAATGGGAGCAGCCAGGTCCAATGGAAAGCCATAGGCTCCGGTACTAATAGAAGGAAAAGATACAGTTTTTACTTCATACTGAAGAGCAAGGTTTAAGCTATTGGTGTAAGCCATTGCAAGGGTTTCTTCTTCATTGGCTGCACCACCACGCCAAATTGGTCCTACGGCATGAATAATGTATGTTGCTTTTAGCTTTCCAGCGCTAGTAATTACAGCATGCCCCGGTGCACATGAACCTTGTGTTTGCCTGATCACTTTGCATTCTTCAAGGATCTTGGGACCACCGGCGCGATGAATGGCACCATCTACGCCACCACCACCTAATAGACCAGAATTTGCTGCATTGACAATGGCGTCCACGGATTGTGTTGTGATATCACCTTGTATTAGTTTGATCATTCAATTACTTTCTGCTTCTAGGTATTTTTGAAGGTGACTACTTGGTTTAAATAGTTTTTTACGCTTGGAATATTTAGTCCTAACGAAGAAAAATAAGAATCAGCTATTCGATTATCAAAGATTTGCGAATCATTAGCGTAGGAAAGGAAAATGTGCAGATTCTTTAAAGCACGCTTTTGCTTATCATTAGTGCTGAGAATGAAGACAAGTAAAAGACATTTAAATAGATAAAGGGGTAAGTAGAAAATTCTTGGCAAATTGTCTCGGTTTTGTAAGTATATCTTTCGGAGCATTAAGGTTAGGTCACTAAGATAAATGGATTCCTTTGTCCCGCTACAGAGATGAAAAACCTGTCCAACACTATTATCTTTTCCACTAGACAGATAAATGGCTTGAGCTACATAATCGGTAGGGATGATATCAAGCCGCACCTTTTCTATTCTAGGAAGAAAACCATTGGTGCTTTTGCCTGAGAGAAACTGACACAGATAATAAAATACTTGTTTATGAATCACTTTTCCCGTTTGTGAGTCGCCAACTACCATGCTTGGGCGGTGAATAGTAATGGGCAAGCCCTTATTTAATGCATCAAAAAAAAGATTTTCGGCTTCAGCTTTAGCCTGTTCGTAAGTGTTATGAAATTCCCGCTTGTTCTTGATAGGTTGTTCGAGGACTATTCCCTGTGACTTCCCAGCTACGCCCACAGTGCTCACTACTTCCAGTTTGTCTAATACCCCATTTGCTTTGCAAGCAAAACCAAATTCAATAATCTCTTGCGCCGAATGCACAGAACTAGCCCGTGCTTCTTCCAGAGGAAGATTCATTTTTACATTGGCTGCACTGTGTACAATGCAATTGACCTTTCGGCAAAGAAAAGCATATTTTTCGGGCTCTAAGCCGAATTGATGGAGAGATGTATCTCCTCTTAGGGGCTCTATCCGTTCCCGAATTTGCTCATCCCTTTGATCTATTTGCCAAAATTGAAACAATTCGTCTAGCCGTTGCCTTAGATGTTCAGAGGATGTGGCCCTAATCAATAAATACAACTGTGTATCTTTATCTTTAAGAAATAAAGGTACGAGGGCGCTACCGATGACACCGGTGGCACCTGTAAGAAAAATACTTCTCATTCTTGACTCTTTGCTGATGGCAGACTATTAGCTTCATTTGTACTATAGTCCCATTCTTTCTTTTTTGGCCTGGTTATATTAAGGTCTTCTGCACTGAGGTTTAGCCATTTTAAATTTTCACTTACATATCGGCCCAGTCCAAATTTATACTTGATCATGGTGTTTATGATCGGCATCATAATTTTCCAGTAAAGTCTGCTTGCTTTGCCCTCTCTAATTAACGCCGAAAATTCTGGCATATAAGGATTGTAGCCTAGGTTTTTAAGGTCTGAATACATAAGCAACCAGTTCAAATGGCAATTACTCTTGATTGGACTGGCGGAAACAGCATTTTTTACAAGGTCTAAATCAACTACTTTTTTGATATTTACTTCCTGGTGATATTCCCAGGCGTGAAATGGTGCGAGATATCTGGGAAACTTTGTTCCCTGAGGATAACGCAAAGGATTCCAAAACCGTAAGAGTTCTGAGTCGGTAAAAAGCCCGCTATTTTTTAATTCAGGCGGTGTCCAATCAGTTTGACATATTCGGTGTTCAGGAAACTCGTAAACCATTCGTTCGGGGTCCGGTTGTCCAGGTGAATAACCAGCTAAGACAAGAGGTATACCCTTTTCTGTTGCTGCTCGCAATGCATATCCCTCAAAGAGCGGTGCGCAAACATAACAAACAGTGCGCACGGCACCACGCTCTTCCTGATTTTTCAGAAGGAAACGATAGAATTTTCTATAAAATTCTTCTTCTGGTCGAAATGAGAGGTGATCCACATCCAATTTGGCAATTGTTCGGCGAATATTTTCCCAGGCCACAGGCGGAACATTCATATCGGTTGTAAAGGCCAGGACATTTAGCTTGTATTCAACTTTTAGTTTATAGAGAAGATAAATGCTGTCTTTGCCACCACTCAAGCAAACCAAGGCATTGTATGGACTTGATCTCCTTGATCTCTCGAGAGCTTGCTCAAGATCCATCTCTTGCGCCTTGCGGATTGACTCGGATTTATTGTGATCAGCTGAGCTATGTAATTGACAGAGATTACAGATGCCCGAATCGTTAATAGAGACAGCTGGTGCTGTCACTGGTATCAGGCAGTTCTTACACTTAAGCATGGGCTTAAACTCTTTCAGCCTCCAAGCTTTCTAGGAAATAAAGACATTTATCGGTGAATTTGTGAGGCTGCTTGTCATTTTCATCCAGTTCATCGAGCCTACGATACATTGCTTCGATAATGCTTTGATAGGCGGATTCTATAAACCTTCGCCGCAATTTTAAGCTACTCGTCAATTCACCGGCTTCTACCCTAAAAGGTTGTTTTAACACGGCGAAGCTTTTGATTCTTTGGAATTCGGCTAGATCTTGGCCAGCCGATAAAATGTCTTTTTTGACTTTTTCTTTTACCTTATCTGGTGGTTCATAATCAAATACAAGATTCTGACCAAAGTATTCTCTGAATACATCTTGATTGATCGTAACTAGAGCTACTACGCATTTACGTCCGCTGCCAATTATGACAACGCTATCAACATAGGGGATTCCATTGTAATGAGCCTCAATATAATTGAGAGGAAGCTTTTGACCAGTAGAGCTTTTCACGACGTCGCTGTTGCGGCCCGTTAAATAGAGGAAACCATCTTTATCGAAAAAACCAAGATCGCCCGTTATATAAAATCCATCGGAAAAAGAAGGTTTTTCTATGCTGTTTTTATGATAATAACCTTGAAAAACGCCTGGTCCACGTACCAGAATTTCCCCGTTTTCTCCAATATGTATCTCATTGTTGACTAATGGTTTGCCTACGCTACCTGCACGATTCTCCTTGAGCGTATTCATGGTCATAGGAATTATATTTTCGCTAATGGCATAGGCTTCACGCAGATTGAGACCGATAGCGTTGAAGAATTCGATGCAGCGTTTTTCTAGTGGAGCTGAGCCTGTAAGCATTAATTTCATTCGCCCACCAAACAATAGACGAATCCGTTGAAAAAAAAGACGATCAATAATGCTAATTCCTGGTAGCCTTTCTAGTTGGGGTCGATTCTTGCCGAAGAGGTCGAGTGCAAAGCAAAAACCCAGCCTTGTTAGGAGTGATGATCCACTAATTTCTCTCTCTATTTGCTGTTGTACTTTCTCATAAAATCTCGGTACGCCAAAGAGTAAAGTCGGTCTGATTGTTGGCAGATATTGCATTAATTTGGCTGGTTCCTTTATGAAAAAAATGCTTGCCCCAGTTGAGATGGACACTAAATTTATCATGCGCTGAAAGAGAGCAGATAACGGCAACCAGGAGATAGTAACATCATTTTCACCTATAGATAAAACTTCTGATATCGCAGCGATTGCCTGTAAAATTTGATTATGAGTATAGATAATCCCTTTTGGTTGACCAGTTGTGCCAGAAGTGTAGACAATTGTAGCGGGATCTTGTGCATCAGGAAAAGGTAGTGATTGATTTGAAGGCATCTTGCTGCAAGAGGAGAGTTGGTTAAATGAGAATACGGGAAAAGGTAGGGTGTTCCGGCTGCTATCACCATTGATGGTGACGACGAACTGAAGATTTGTTGATAATTTTGAAAAGTTCGTAAGTCGTTGGTTATCTATCAAAATAAGACTTTGGCAATTTGTCTCAGCTACAATACTAAGAAATTGTTCCTTGGATAAGGATGGGTCGATCCCAAGAACAATGGCACCTAGACGCAAAGCAGCCAGATGTAGAAGTTCCCATTCAGCGGAGGTGGGGATGGCGATAATCATAACGTCGCCCTTCCTTAAGCCATTGCCTTTCAAGGCATGGGCGAGGTTTTCAATTTTAGTTGCATACTCGGACCAGGTAACATTAAGCCATCCAGATGTCGATTCTGCCGAATAGGCAATTTTATCTGGTAAAAGCTTTGACCGCCAAGTTAAAAGCTCAGGAATTGTTGTTGCTGAGTTGGTGCCATCCATGTCCCCAACGGTTTTATTCATCGTTTTTCTACTTGTTGGCATATTTGGCCTATTTTGATCGACTGTTAACTGAACTCATTTGTTTTTAGATTCCTCATTCAAACCGTGGAATCTCTTAGCCAATGTACCCAGTGTAAATCTAAGCCAATGCTCCTATGAGACATTAATTCAAGACGAGGTGTCCGATAGGCACGGACTGAGCAGTTGTCAGTAGTTATTGCCAAAGAATCTTAGGGAACAAGGAGTTTAGTGACTTGACTGTGGATTACCAATTAAATGAGGCAGTAATTTAATGAGGAAGCATTCAAGTAGCGCTCTCGGCATTAGAAAATTAGGCATCGAGGAAGAGATATTGTCATGACTCTGGCCAAGAAAATTCTCTTCGTCGTTGAAGCACTGACTTTTGCCCATGTAGCTCGGTCGGCTATCCTAGCTAAGGCTCTTAAGTCCAGTGGTTATGAAATTCACTTTGCTTGTCACAATAATCAGTATTTATCATTGATGGCTAAAGAGCTTGAAGGCATACGTTTGTGGCCCCTTAAATATCATGTTAGTTATTCAGACTTCGTTAGGAGCATGAGTCATTTTAGAAGCCCTTACGATATTAATATGCTTGGGGCTTATATTAGTGAAGAGCTGGAACTATTTAACGAGATTAAACCAGACATGGTCGTTGGCGATTTGCGTTATTCACTGGCTTTGAGCTGTCCTAAAGCAAACATCTATTATGTGAATGTAGTCAATGCCATTTGGAGTCCATTCGTTCGGCAAAATTTGATCAATCCCAATAATTCTCTGTCCCAATATTTCGGGGCGTTCTGGGCAAACTCTGTTTTTCAGTTCGTAGGCAAGAGAATGTCCAGATCTATTTGTCAGCCCTTTAATCAATTGAGAGTGAAACAAGGACTGCCAATTTTTAATGACGTGTTTGAGCTTCATTGTGCAGGTGATATGAATCTTCATCCTGATCCGCCCGAACTTTTTGATGTTCCTTTTTTACCAAAAAATCATGAGTTTATTGGCCCAATACTGTATTCAGTTAATCCGCCAACGTCTCCGGATTTAAATCTCTTGGAACCATCTCTGCCCGTTATCATTGTCACTTTAGGTTCTTCGGGAGCAGTTGATTGCTTGCCTAATATCATCGGCTGCCTAGAAAAAATGCCTGTCTCATTATTGGTAGCGACTTCCGGCCGCAAGGATGTTATTGCGAACAATTCTCACACCATAATTAGCGATTTTTTTTGCGCTCGCCGAGTTATTCAAAAATCCTCATTGGTTATTTCCAATGGTGGTTCTCCAATTTCCTATTTGGCACTCTCGCAAGGCGTGCCTGTGATTGGAGTAGTTTCTAATATGGATCAACGTCTTACGGCTCAGGCAATAGAAAAATATGGTGCCGGACTGGTATTATCTGCCGAAAGCTTGAATGAAAATAAGCTTAAGCAAGCTGTAAATAGAATCTTAGTGGAGCCTGCTTTTGGGGAGCGTGCACAAGTTATATCTAAGAAAATTTTTGGTGCGAAAACATTTGCTAACTTTCAGGCTGCTATTGAACGAGCCTTCTTGTTCCTTAAAGAGCAGGATGATAAGAAATTAGTTAACCTTGATTATTGCCGTCAAGAGAAATTAGGAAGGAGAAGTTGAAATCAACATTAGAGCAAGAATCCCATTCTAACCGCTTCGAACCTGTGATTGAGCGTTTGAAGCAAATTGTTGGTGAATCGTACGTTTTAGAAAAACTAGATGAAGTTGAAAGTTATGGCAAGGACACTACTCCATTTAGGAAAAGGCCGTTAGCCGTAGTTTTTCCTGGTACTACCGAGGAAATTCAAGAATTGGTGTTCCTTGCCAACAAAGAAAAACTCTCTTTATGGACCGTCAGTAATGGCAAAAATTGGGGATATGGAGCTACTGTTCCTTTAAGGGATGAAACGATTATTCTTGTTCTCGAGCGCATGAATAAAATTGTTGCTGTTGACGAGCAGCTTGCTTATGCGGTGATTGAACCGGGGGTATCTTATGCTCAGTTAAATCTATACATAAAGGAAAAGGGTTATAAGCTCTGGTGTGACACTACCGATGGTCCTCCCGGTGGTAGTGTTATCGGTAATGCCTTGGAAAGAGGTATTGGAGAGACGCCTTACGGTGATCACTTTGGTAATTTATGTGGATTAGAAGTGGTATTGCCGAATGGCGAAGTCATGCAAACCGGTGGGGGAGCCAGTGGACTTTCTAAGACATGGAATACATATAAATGGGGAACTGGTCCTTATCTAGAAGGGATCTTTTCTCAATCTAACCTGGGCATTGTTACTAAGGCGGGTATATGGTTAATGCCAGAACCAGAGGTCTTTGTCTCTTACGTCTTCGAACTTACTGATGAAAGGGATTTTCCGTCGTTAATAGAAATGATAAGACGCCTAGCGCTCCAAGGAGTAGTTCAGACGAAGCTACATCTGATTAATGACATAGTCGAACTAGCATTGATGACGCAGTATTCTGGAGAACTTTTGACAGAAGGTGATTGTCTTACCTTAGATCATAAAATCAAACTTTGTAAGCAGTTTGGCATTGCTTGCTGGAGTTTTGCCGGAGGAATCTATGGAAGTGCTCAGCGTGTGGCGGCTGATCAAACTGTCTTAAAAAAAGAGCTTGCACCTTTTGGAAAATTGACCTTTATAACTGATGCCAAAGCATGGCAGACGGAAAATTTGCTTAAACTGATTGGACCGGGGTCATTGTTCAATGGAATTTGCAAAGATGCAATCAGACAAATTTTTGGCAAGTCAATTGAACTTTTGGAAGCAGTACCAAAGATCCATGCAATTTTAAAAGGTAATCCTACCGAATACTTTGTTCGTCATGCTTATTTTAAATCTCAGGTGAAAAAGCCAGACAATGACATCGATCCAGTTAGAGATCAGTGCGGCTTAATATGGTTTGCTCCAGTCGCTCCCCTTACTTCTAAGCATGTGACAGAAGTACTAAATCTTTGCAAACCGTTGTTCGAAGAAGCTAATTTTGATTTCTATGTTGCACTCTTATTAACCAATCCGCGCTCAATTGTTATCTTATTGTCCATTCTCTATCAGAAGGAAAATGAAGCAGAGTCTATACGAGCTCAAGCACTTTATGAAAAATTATGTGCTGTGACTGAAGCTCATGGCTATCAACAGTATCGTACTGGTGTGGCATACATGGATCGCATCATGAACCGTTCGCCAAAATACAAAGAAATAGTGAATCTCATCAAGACTGCCCTTGATCCGAATAACATCCTTGCCCCTGGTCGGTATGGATTGGGTTAGATTCCATCAAAGCTTACTCACTTTTCCGATGTCGAATGTTGGGCGGATACGCATAAGAAGAATATGGAGCTTAACTGCTTTGGTTAGAGCCGTTTGGACAACAGTCCGGTGAGAGAAGACTGTAGGTCATGAATGAATGTGAACACAACTGGTACAACTAAGAGGGTAAAGAAATTTGAGGTCATTAGACCGCCGATAACTGCTATTGCCATTGGTGCGCGGGTCTCAGATCCTGCTCCCAGTCCAATCGCAATTGGTAGCATGCCTGCTATCATGGCGACTGTGGTCATAGTGATTGGTCGCATTCTGGTTTTATTAGCTTCTACTATTGCACTTCGTGCATCCATCCCCTTTCTCATGAGCACGATCGCATAATCTACCAAGAGTATAGAATTTTTGGTAACCAAACCCATAAGCATGAGAATTCCAATTAATGCGTATAAACCAACCGATTGATGGCAGGCGACAAGTCCAAGTAAAGCACCACATAGCGATAGCGGCAGTGAAACCATGATGGTTAGGGGATGGAGAAAGTTACCAAAGAGAATGGCTAACACTGCATATTTCAAAAGAAAGGCTAGAAGTATTGCCCAAGAAAAACCCTTAAAGATATTAGTTTGTAGCTTAGCATCTCCAATTGGAGTTACGTTAATGCTAGGTGTAAGCTCCTTATAAGCGGGTAATTCATGAACACTTTCGCATGCGCTTCCTAAAGTCATAGAAGAATCAAAGTCAGCGCTAACAGTAGTTTCTCTTTCTCTGGCATAGCGAGTGATTAATGATGGTGTGCTTTGAAACGAGATATCCGCCACGCCGCTCAGAGGAACCGTTATTCCGTCAGAACCTAGTATCGGCATGTTTTGAATAGTGCTCAATTCCTGTGCATCAGAATGATTCAATTCGACGCGAATATTTACTTGTCGATCACCAAGTGTAAAACGTGCTAAATGTGCATCGTTTTCGCCAATAGTTGCTGCTAGGGCTGCATTGGCGATCGCTTGAGCGGTTATACCATGCTCAGCAGCTCGTGCCTTATCTGGGCGTACTACCAGACCAGGCTTCATAATTGGTGAATTGTTGGTCACGTCATATAGTCCTGGCACTGTTTTCATTTGCCTTGTCAATGCTTCACCGCTATGCTGCAGGTTTGCATGATTCGTGCTTGTAAGAACAACCATAAAGGGGTAATTGCCAAATGTTAGAGCATGATTGAAATAGGTTCTGATACCAGGAACAGACGTCAACTCTTTATGAATTAGAGATTCCAGTTCTTGCTGAGACTTATGACGTTCGTTTTTTGGTTTTAATGATACGAACAAAGCAACATTATTTGGCCCTTCTCTTGCGGCATTGGTTGCTAGGCTATCTTCAACGCTGCCTATCTGTCCAAATACGCTTTTAATTTCAGGGTGTTTCAGTAGAAGCGTGGTTATGCTTTTTACCGTCTGTTTCGTTTGGGACAGGGTTGATCCTGGTGAAAGTTCTGCCATTAATTGAATCTCGTCTTTGTCGGCATTGTTTACTAGAGACTTGGGCATGAGATTGAGTAAACAAGCACTGATCAGGGAGATTGTTATAGCGAAAGCAATCGTTTGCCATCGATGATCCAAAGCCCAAGCAAGAAGGTAATCGTTTAGGTGAGTAAGACTGCTTTCGTGTGTTTTTGTCTCTGATGTCCTCATAAAGAAGGCCGCGAGCATTGGTGTTAACATTCTAGCAACGAGCATCGAGAAGAAAACAGCTACGGCGATAGTGATTCCGAATTGCTTGAAGAATTGTCCAGCGATTCCTGGCATAAATCCTACGGGGGCAAAAACAACAATAAGGGTCATGCTTGTGGCAATTACTGCTAAGGCTATTTCATTTGAGGCATCGATTGTAGCCTCGAAAGCAGTTTTTCCTGCACTCATGTGACGTACAACGTTTTCTATCTCAACTATAGCGTCATCTACTAAAATCCCGATAACTAGAGCCAGTCCAAGCAATGACATATTATTCAATGTGTAACCTAGAATGTGCATTACAGCAAAGGTCGGTATCACCGACAGAGGTATTGCCAATGAAGAAATAATTGTCGCTCGCAAATCTTTCAGAAAGATCCAGATGACTAGTATTGATAAAACAGTACCTAATAAAAAAGCTTCGACTGAGGCGTTACAAGATTCTTGGACAAACTTTGCATTAGTGCGCACTAGGTCAATTCTCAAATCACTAGGCAACGATGATTTAAGATTTTGCAGTTTTTCATTAACAGCATTGGCCACATCTACTAAATTGCTGCCACGACTTTTTAGCACCGAAAATGCTACAACAGGATGTCCGTTAAATACTGCAGCCTGACGTTGCTCTGAAATACCTTCAGTGACTGTACCAAGAGCAGAAAGAAGTATTGTTTTGCCACCGGCTAGTGATATTCTTGTAGCTGCTAGGTCTTCTACAGTGCTTGCCCCACCAAGAGTACGAATTGAATGTTCTCTTAGTCCGAGGTTACTTCTGCCGCTGGGTAAATTAGTATTGATTGAGAGCAGTTCGGCATTGACTGTGCTGGCATTGGTTCCCACAGCCCTCAAGCGAGTAGGGTCCAATTCGACTTTTATTTCTCGTTCTACTCCTCCAGCTCTTTGCACCTTGCCAACACCGGGCACCGTCAGTAGTTCTTTAACAATAGTGTTATCGATAAGCCAACTTAAATCTTCGATAGATTGAGAATTAGAAGAAACGGTATATGTAGCGAATGGCCCACCGATATAATCAATACGTTCCACGATTACGGCATCAAGATTTTGTGGCAGTTTGTCACGAATTTTTTCAATAGCATTTCTTGCTTCGGTAAGCGCCCGATCTATATTTGTGCCAATGTTTAGATTTAAAGTTGTTTGAGAAACGCCGTCTCCAATCGTCGAGACAAGATCCTCGATATTATCCAGAGAGGATACGGCATCTTCTACGTGCTTTGTAACTTGGCTTTCAAGTTCCGCTGGGTTTGCACCGTGCTGTAAAACAATTACAGACAAGGCTGGCAGATCCATATTGGGGTTCTCATCCACCCCAAGGGAAGGAATAGCTAACAGTCCAAGGACAAATGCCAATAGAAAGAAAACAATTGTCGCTATAGGATTGCGAATTGACCAGGTGGATAATGTCTGATTCATTGACTGACAACAGTTACACGATCGCCATCTTTAAGGAACGAGGCTCCAGAAACGGCGATAGTTTGTCCTGCTGAAAGTCCATTCTTAATTTCAAGTTTATCGCCAAAGCTCTCACCAACTTTTACCACAACTCTCTTTACATGATCTCCAGAAATTGCAAAGACATATGCTTGTCCATCTGTGTCCATTATTGCTTCTTTTGGAACAGCTATAGCTTGTTCATTAGAGACAAGAAGTTCTACATGGAAGAACATGCCAGGTATCACTCGATCGTTCTTTGGAATATCTATACGTACTGTACCTAAGCGAGTATTTTCGTCTACGGAGGGTGTTAACTCCCGTACCTTACCATAAAGGACGTCTGCGGAATCCTTTCTTGATTTGATTACCGCAGTTTGCCCCGGATGAATCATAAGCAATTGATTTTCTGGGACCTTGACTTTTAACTCCAATCGATCATCGCGTACTAAATGAAAGATAGGTTGACCAGTGATCGCTAGTTCGCCATGTCGTGCTTCCGATTTAACAATTAGGCCGTTTTCTGGCGCCTTAATTACAGTTTGTGAAAGTAATGCATTTAATTTTGAAATTTTTGCTTGTGCTTCCATTACTGATGCTTGACTGATGGAAACATCTTCACGTCTACCACCATTAATTGCTAACTTAAAATGGGCCTGTGCCTGTTTAAATGCTTGGTTTGCTGCCCGCACTTGTTCTTCGGCTCTGTTGAGTTCAGCGCGCATGGCAATTGCCTCGGTTTGGGTGTTTTGTGCCTCCATATCGCTTACTGCGCCTTCTTTACTAAGGACAGTGAATCTATCAGCATTATTTTCTGCGTTCAGACAACGTGTTCTTATACTTTTTGCATTTGCTTCTGCCTGTGCTATTAAGTCTGTGGCTTGTGCTTCTGCCGCTTTTAGAGAAACTATATCTTCGCTACGGTTGGGTTGAACGGATTTTTGTAAATTGGCTTTACTGGCAAGGAGTACAGCTTGTGCTTCCTGTAATTCTGCACGGAGAACCGAATCATTTAAATTAGCCAAAGGCTGTCCGTGCACGACATGCTCTCCTTCTTTAACCAAGACTGCATTGATCTTTAATCCGCTAATTTCGGAACTAATGGCAATTGATTCCCAAGCCGAAGCAGCTCCGTCAGCAACTACTTTGCGATCAACATTTTGGTATGCCACCACTTCTTTTGTAATGGTTAGACCTTGTTCAGTACCCCACAGTTGTTGGCGGTGGATTTGTCCTTCGATAATACTGTAAATAGACGAAGCCGCACAGAGCGCCAAGAATATTCCAAAAACAAGTAATAGTATATGAAGCGCTTTATTTGCAGAAATAGTTCTATGCTCAAGTTGACGCAAAGAGCTTAAAGTTTGAGTACGTAGCGTTGTTTCAGGCTTCACACAGGGCGAGGGCTGTGATTGTACAGAACTGTTTATGTCCTTATCGTTGTTAGTAATATGTTTGCTAAGCTTGTCCATTTTAATCAACTAGTCTTTTTGATTTTGATAGTGGGGCTCCATGTTTATAATTCTCCGTGCAAAATATTATATTTAATTTTTTAAATGGTATCAGATTCTCGTATTGAAAATCTAAATTGGAATCTTTTGTTTAGCCAGGAGATAGCTCAGGATATAGATATTTGAAATACGACAATTGGGAATTTGTCATTTTTTGGACAATCTCAGTTCGATCAAAAATCAAGTAACGCACTAGCTTACTGTTCCAGAGCAGTGCTTCACTATCTAAGAAGTTAGAAGGCGACTCGTTAACAGGACTTGCATCAAAAGCTGTATCAGCGCATGAACTCATGTCAGCCCACATAGGCATGCCCAGGTTACCTTCAGCGCCAGTATAAGTTTTTACAGGACCTACGCTATTGAAACCAAAATTGGAATAAAGCTTTTCATGCTTGGGATGACACACATTAAGGTAATCGGTTACTCCTGAGGCAATGGCAAACTCTTTCATTGCTCCCCATAATAACGAGAGGAGGGTAGTTTTCAGGGGATTATTTGAAGAGTGCATACGATTGACGAATTCTTGGTCTAGAGCAAGCAGTCCAACTTCAGCAACTTTACGCTCATGTTTACGGTAAGAATTAACTTCATTGCGGAAGGCACATTCCATGGGTAAGCCACATGGTGAATCAATAATAAGAGAAATTGTTGCTATAACTTTGTTGTCTGATTTGACAATAAAGGTGCGTGAAGTTGGTAGCAAGCAAAAGAACGAATAATGCATTGATGTACTGTTTTCGCTGCAATAACCTCTGACTAAATACTCTTTATAAAGTAGCTGGAATGCTGCAGTTGCATCAGCAAGATTTTTAATCGGAGAAACTTTTAACGCTTGATTTGAACTTTTAACTTTTTGTTTGGCTTGTTGGCTTGATGCAGCCACAGCAGGGATGCGGGTTAACGTATTAGAGAAATGTGTCATGTAAATGTCTCCAATTAATACACATAGCGTAGCTCTGTCACAATTTTGTTGACATGACGTATGTTCTTTCAGTCTTTGTTCTACAACGAGGACGTAACCTGCCGACAAGTTATTTGTCGTGGTTATCGAAAGTGCTGATAATAGGGCAAAATATCAAGGTCTAGTAAAGACCTTAGGTATACCTGATATTCTTGCCCACTTCAAGTTGGTAGCTAACAAAGCCTACCCACAAACTTAGTATAGGAATTCATATACTTATATATCGCAGAAACCCCTAATTCATTATTTAACTAATGTCTAAGTGGTGCCTTGATTTATAGCTTCACGAGCGAGAACAACACGCCTCTGCCCTTTCTTAGCGGATTCACGGGCCTTAGTTGCAGCGATGAGAACTTTATCTAATTGTTGATAGTCTTCCGGCACGGCAGCAACGCCAAAGGCTAGAGCTAAATTGCGAGCGTCCATATCCGATGAAAGTGGTGCTTCTCGTAAGACTTCTGCGACTTTGCTCGCTAAGGCACCAGCGGCAACGGCATTAGTATTTGGTAGAAGGATGGCATAGTCAGCGGTTTCGAAATGGCTAAGTAAATCGATTCTTCGCTTCACAAGGCTAATTCGTTGCATAGCCCGTCGGATTGCCAGAGGTGCCAAGGATTCCACTGTCCCTCCCGTGGCATCTGGACGTCTGTAGCCCAGACTAAAGACAACTAGAGAAAAGGGAAAGTTGAAATATTCATACCGTAGATACTCTTGGTCAAGAAAATAAAGAAAAGCCGGATAAGTGAGAATATCTGTTTCTGGTTGTAAGAAATTTTTTGATACTTTTTGTACAGAATTTTCATCAATACCGAGCATTTTTAAATTGGCAAAACGGCTTGATTGGGGAGCCTGATCTGTAATGTGCACAAGCCCACAACTTACTAAATTGAAAATTATTGGTACCCATTCGAGCTTACTAAGAGAGCGCTTGCGCAATAAATCAAAAAGAGTACTCCTATTGTCGATCAGTTCATAGAAATCAAGTTGCTTTGCCATTTCTATGGGTGTACCCTTCTGTATTCTGGTTTTGAACTCCTCTTCGGAGATCATCGTATTCTTTTTAATTAAGCACGATTCGAAGTGAAGGCCGCTTGTCTCTAGATATTTAGATTGGTTAAGGAGATTAATACCCTGTTTGAGCAGAACGTCGAGTGGTTCGTCTATTGTTTTTGTATCTGTAGTGGAACTATCACTTTGCCAAAATTGATATTCTCCTTTGGTCCAGGTAACAAGTTCAATAACAACGGTATTGCCTAGAATATCTTTGAAAACACCATGTACTGGCTCACCCTCGACAAAATAAATTTGACACTCCTCTACCAGATTTTTGACCACCAATTTACCAGTCATTTTTCCTTGTCTTATTGAATGTAATAGATTGGTTATCGGTAGGTTCTTTAGATCGCCTTCCATGATGGGCTTAGGCCCTTGGCTGATGCTTGTGGTGGCACCGGAAGTTGTTGTGCTTGAGCGAGTGCCTCCTGCTCCATCCTTACCGGCTCCTTTCTCTACTACGTCATCCCGCATTCCCATGATAGCGTTGGGAGAAACCACATCTTGCACTTCATTAGTACCGGAAGCGGAGTTGTTAACCAGGTTACAAATCAAGCTTAAGTCATTGCTAGCATGTCGCCATAGAAGATCGAGTCCCTTTGAGGATATTTGACTGATTGCCCAATCTGGATCGCCTTTTTCTGTCTGACAAATTACGGAAAGAACAAATTCGAGTTGTTTGTTATTCGGTAGATAAAATGGTAGTTCAACTGCTTTTCCTGGAGTTTTTCGTGACTCCTCCATAATAAATTCAATATCCCCAATGCCAGGTATTGCGGACTGTTTGGGCAGACGGAGATGGCGTGTAGGCGGAGAGGATTTACTTGCTTGAAACATTTAAATTCCACAATGAAAATGAGGGAGGGAAAATTCGTAGTTAAGCTGTTATCTCTGTTCCCGTAAACGGCGATCTTAATCCTTAAACTAAGGATAAAGACCTCGTAATTTTTTTGCTTCAGCTAGACGGCTGATACCGATGCGTAGGGCTGCCATACGCGGACGTAAACCTGTTTTATTGCTGAGTTCAAAAATTTGATTACAAGCTCTACCCATAATCTGTTCTAGTCTTTGTACCACTTCTTCTTCCGACCAGAAAAGGTGCATTAAACCCTGAACCCATTCGAAATAACTAACAGTTACACCGCCCGCATTCGCCAGGATGTCTGGGACCACGACAATACCCTTTTCATGAAGATACTGATCTGCTTCCGGCGTGGTTGGGCCGTTCGCCGCCTCAACTAGAATCTTACAATTTATCTTACTAACGTTTCCTTTATGTATTTGATTCCCTAAAGCAGCAGGAATTAGGACATCACATGGTAATTCTAAAAGCTCCTGATTGCTGATGTTCTTGCCTCCAGGGAAATTGGCTACTTTACCCATTTCCGAAATATAAGCAAGAAGGCGTGGCATATCTAATCCATCTTGATTAAATATGCCTCCATAAACATCGGAAACAGCGATAATTTGGTAACCACTTTCATGCAAAATTCGCGCTGTAACGGAACCAACGTTACCAAAGCCTTGGATAACAGCACGTACATTTTTTTCGGATAGACCGAAATGGGTGACTGCTCTTCTTGTGCAATAGGCTACACCGCGACCAGTTGCATCTTGCCTGCCAAAGGAGCCACCAATAGAAACAGGTTTGCCGGTAACAACACTAGGTACTGTATAGCCGACATTGGTACTATATGTATCCATAATCCAGGCCATCGTCTGCTCATTTGTATACATATCAGGAGCAGGGATGTCTTTAGCTGGACCAAGTAAGCTGATAATTTCTGAGGTATAGCGGCGAGTGAGGCGTTCAAGCTCTCCTTGGGACAAACGCCATGGTTCACAGCGGATGCCGCCCTTTGCCCCACCATAGGGTAACCCCATTAAGGCGCATTTCCAGGTCATAAGCATAGCTAAGGCTGATACTTCACCGAGGTTTACTTCGGGGTGAAAGCGGATACCACCTTTAGCTGGACCAAGGGAAACATCGTGATGGACGCGGTAGCCAGTGAACGACTGTACTGTGCCGTCATCTAAGCGTACGGGGATACTAACAATCAAAGCTCTTTTCGGATAGCGTAGGCGTTCATGTAGTTCAGGATCTAAACCCATCTCCTTGGCGATTTCGTCCAATTGGCGTTGGGTCATCAAAAAATGTTCAGTTTCGCACTCCATGGATGAAATATTTACCGGCTTAACGGCGACCATGGATTCCTCCTGTGGCAGTTTCGCCACGAACAAAACTTTCATTTTTACATCATGTTACCTCTTAATGGGCAAAAGATGTAGGGAATGGACGTTCAAACAAAATCTTAAAAATTTCTTCCTAAAGATTTGCCGCATAGTTTAGGTGGGAGGGCTATGCTCAACCAAAAGCAGGAAAGATACCGCCGATGATGGCAAGAGCCTATAGTCAGCCAATCAAGGATGGTAATAAGCACTGAGTCGGTTTGTTAGTGCAATCAAAGCAGTATACTTTGAATGCAAAACAGTTTAATTTTCAGGTGCTGAATTTTGAGCGAAATAAAACCGAGTATCTTCATTTAATTTGCAAAAACCAAATGGCCATCAAAGCAGAGACAGCGCTAAATATACTTTTGATATTTGTACCGGTACCGATCATCGGACAATTTTGTGGACTATCACCAACTTTCGTTTTTTTTACGGCTTGTTTAGGGATTATTCCCTTGGCAGGACTGATGGGCAAGGCCACCGAACATCTGGCAGAGCGTGCTGGAACAGCAGTAGGTGGCTTGCTCAATGCCACCTTTGGTAACGCCTGTGAGTTGATTATTGCCCTTGCTGCTCTACAGGCAGGACTGGTAGATGTAGTTAAAGCGACGATTACCGGATCAATCATCGGTAATATTCTCTTGGTTCTGGGGGCGAGTATGCTTGCCGGTGGCCTGAAATACGACAAGCAAACTTTTAATCGGACAGCGGCCACTACCTCGGCAACCTTATTGGCACTCGCCGCGATCAGCCTCAGTGTGCCGACAGTTTTTCATTATTCGGTAATTAATGCCCATTTGAACGAGACTAAGCTTGCTCTAGCAATTTCTTGCGTGTTATTCACTACTTATTTTCTTAGCTTGGTTTTCAGCCTGAAAACCCATAAAAATCTTTACGTGAACGCCTTTGATCAAGATGCTGAAGCAGCCATGGGTACCACTCATTGGGATATTAAAAAATCGATCAGTATACTGCTTGTTGCTACGCTTCTGGTCGTTGTCCTTAGTGAGTACTTAGTTAATGCCGTAGAATTTGCTGCACATTCAGTCGGCATGAGCAAAATCTTTATTGGGGTAATCTTATTAGCGATCATCGGTAATGCGGCAGAACATAGTACTGCAGTGCTTATGGCTCTGAAAAATAAAATGGATCTAGCGATAAATATTGCTCTTGGTTCCGGTGCCCAAATTGCCTTATTTGTTGCTCCGATCATTGTTTTTAGTAGCTTCCTTATGGGCATGCCCATCAATCTTTGCTTCAGCGAAATCGAAATTTTAGCAGTGGTTGTATCCGTGATCATTCTCTCGTTTGTGGCTACCGATGGTGAATGTAATTGGCTGGAAGGAGTACAATTAATCGCTGTATATTTAATCCTTGGCGCCGCCTTCTATTTCGCATAGATGGCAGTCAAAAAGAAAATTAAAAACAAGAGCGAGTGTAGACAAGCAGCGAGAGCGAGGATTGAGCGAGGAGCCGAGGGTACGAGGCGAGCGAGCGGCTAATTAAAGTAGCCAAAATCTAAGCGAACGACGCGCGGCGAGGAGCCGTGCGTAAAGTGAGCGTGCTCGGCGCGGAGGAGGCGAGGCTTGCCGAGCCAACGGAGCGCTTATAAAAGGGTACTGGCTAAAAAAGGTCTAAATACGTAATCATATGCCTGAACTACCGGAAGTAGAGACAGTACGACGTGGTCTTTTAACAAGTTTGGTCGGTGAAACTATCGAGCGCGTGGAAATTCTGCGCCGCGATTCCATTGCTTTCCCGTCGCCGAAAGAGTTTGCCAAGCTATTGCCGGGACATAGTTTTAGCAATATTTCACGTCGTGGCAAATATCTTCTTTTCGAATTGAGTAATGAAGCAGGGTTGGCTGTCCATTTGCGCATGTCCGGAAGACTTCTGTTGACTGATCAAGACAAGGGAGACGGCAAATTTCTTAGGGTGAGACTAGTTCTTAATAACAGACAAGAACTGCGTTTTGAAGATATGAGAGTATTTGGTAGGTTGTGGTACGTTCATCCTCGTTCCTCTTTTGAAGAGGTGATCCCCACCTTAAAGACTCTAGGTGTAGAGCCTCTTGAAGGTCTCAGCGCTCAAACTTTGCGTTCCCTCTTCAAAAATCGCTCACAGAGTATTAAAAGTGCCCTTTTAAATCAACAAATAATTGCCGGTTTGGGCAATATTTATGCCGATGAATCTTTATTTGGAGCACGCATACATCCGCTAAGACCGGCCAACACCTTAACTCTAGCCGAAATAAGAGGATTAGCTACTGAGATCGAAAAAGTTTTGTCCAAGGCGATTGCCCTAGGTGGTTCAAGCTTGCGTGATTATACAGACAGTCGGGGTGTCAACGGTAATTATCAAAACGATGCTTCCGTTTATGGACGCCATGGACAATCTTGCCGCGTTTGTGGTAATAGCATTAAAAGTTTGCGGATAGTTGGACGCAGAAGCACATTTTGTCCGATCTGCCAGGAGGGATAATTATCCTGCCAATTGGTGGTTCAGTTCGGGGTGATTGAGCCATTTTTATTTTGCGATAGCTTGGCTGCGATAGTAAGCTCTGAATGGTTCCAGAATTATGTTGACGAGTAATACGGCACCGAAAAAATACACTAAACCCAGCGCCCAATTGTTCTCAGCCAATGCCCTGCTGCTCATTTTAGCAAGGCCCAAAGACCAAAATGGGAACAAGCATATGAGCCAACAAGTTGGCAAAATCACCAACATGCCAATTAAGACACGCATTGCTGTATCTCGAAACTTTCTGAATAACTGACCTACAAAATTAAAGTAAGCTCCAACTGCCATCAGAGATGTTAAAAGAGCAAACCCGAGGGATATCGGACTTGCTGCTTCATGGCGTGGCGCCTTTACCCAGAATTCACTTGTAATCCAGAGTGTGACCCACACTATGCTTACAGCAAGTGATAAAAGTTCAATCTTGATCTGTTGAATCATTGTTGACAAAAGCTCCAACTATCTACCATGAGTGATTATTTCAGACCATTTGAGTTGCCACTGAAAGTCTCACACCCAAAAAGATTCGACTTACGACGTCTTGCTTCGAAGTCAAAAAGCTCGCGCAATTAATTAGAAGGCTTGATTATCTCCTTTTCTCGGCCAGCCTGAATAATTAAGCAAAAAAGGGCAGCAATACAGTTAACTCCCACCAGTGCCAGGGCATGGAGAACGGTGGCGAAGGCCAGAGCTTTATTTTGATCAATGCCAGAGGTAATGCTTAATGCTTGACTAACAAAAAAATGATAGCTTCCGATAGCGCCAGGGGTGGGAGCCAACACACTAATTGCGCTAATTGTAAAAACTATCAGGCTATTTTTGATGTTTACTAACTCTGTTAGATGGAATGCTTTCAACATCAAATAAACATTGAGCCAGTAGAGAAACCAAATAGCAAAAGTAAGACTGCCAATAGCAGGATAGCTGCGCCCATTAGTTAATGATTTGGTTCCTGCCTCAAATTGAACAGACAATTCGCGTAGTTTATTCGAGAGGGAAGAGGGGCAAAACTTCTTTATTAACTCTTGTGATAATAACCAGGTGAGAAAAAAACCTAACTTGGGTAGTGCCACTACAGATAGTACCGTAATTACTGTTAACACCTCTCCGGTTGGTATTAACCAGGGCATGGCCGATTTTAAAGAAGGAGGTAACACGATTAGAGAGCCGCCAAGGAGTAGTACAAGAACGGCTATGTCTAACAAGCGATCAATAAGGAGAGTAGGCAAGACGCCGGCCCAGGGCAGATTCTCGCTTTTGCTAATAGAGACGAGGCGAGCGATCTCCCCACCGCGAGGAAGAACTACATTGACTGCGTAGCCGTAGATTACTGCGCTAAAGGCGTTCCACAGATTAATCTTATGAGGGGAAATTGGAGCAAGCAGTATTAGCCAGCGCTTAGCTCGTATAACATGACTGAACAAAGAAGAGAAGCACATCAAAAATAAATATAAAATATCGGCCTGGCACATATATTTCCAGACTTCTTTTAAATTGGCATTTCTAAAGGAAAGCCATAATAAAAGCAAAGCGAGAAACATGGCCACTAGTAACTTAGATAATTTTGCTTTATCAAGAGCTACTGTAGGGAAGCCCATACCTGCTATAAATCCTTTCCTTTACTCTGTTGAACTGATCATACAGACAATAGCAGCTTCATCTTCCCTTTTTTTTAACCCTTAGAGAGATGGCAAAACCCCGATCTGACTAGTGAAAAAATTTTGGGGGAGATATAAGATAAAAGCAGAGTCAGGTCCGCGGTGAAAAGAATGGTTGACAAGAAAGCAAAGGTCCTTTTGATCGAAGGTAATTCGGTCGAGGAAATTGCTTTAGGCAGGTTTATAAAAAGCGCCGCTAATGCTGATTTTTACATAGAGACAGCTAACAAGCTCAACCTCGGGCTTAAAAGGCTGAGAGAGGGGGGGGTGGACCTTGTTATCCTGGAATTGCCTTTACCAGGACACAAAGGTTTAGAGGCTCTTGCCGGTATTAAAGAAAAATCTAAAGACGTGCCGATTGTCATTATTGACCGTGGCGATGAGCCTAATCTTGGTGTAGAAGCGATACGGCTGGGCGCTCAAGACTATGTCGGTAAGAACGAACTAGATCTTAAACTTTTGCGCCAAGCGATGCGTCACGCCATAGAAATGAAACGTATGGAAACCGCTCTTGAACATACAGCGTCCAAACTGGAAGCAGCGACTAATCGACTAGAAGCGCTGGCCAATATAGATGGTCTAACAGCAGTCCTAAACCGAGCTGGGTTGGAAAGGGCTTTAGAAGATGAATTCAACCGAGCTCAACGAGGAGGTTGGTTTCTTGTGGCAGTGCTAATCGACTGTGATGATTTTGATCGTGTCAATCAAGCTCTCGGTTATGGTGTCGGTGACGTTGTACTTAGAGAAATTGTGGGACGCTTAAAAGAAACTATTCGTCCGACTGATCACATAGCGCGTACCGGTGGGGATGAATTTCTTTTGCTCTTGCCAGAAACGCGATTTGCTGAAGGTATGCTTGTAGCAGAGAAAATTCGCCTGGCTGTGGCTGAATCTCCTTTGCGACTTTCCACAGAAACTTTCCGCATTACTGCCAGCCTTGGCGTCCTAGCCTTGCCTTATGAATGTTTATCCATTGAAGAAGTCTTATCTTTAGTACGCTTGGCTGTCCGAGAAAGCAAAACTCTCGGGAAGAATCGTGTCTCTTCTGGTGAGAAACACAAAATTTCTGATGGAAAAAATAAGGAAGCTTTGGCCGAATTGACAGAAAAACTACAACATGGCGATTGTTTTCGTGCTGTTTCCATGCCTATTTTTAATCTGGCAGATGAGTCCCTTGTCGGTTATGAAATCCTGAGCCGTGGTCCGGCTGGGGCTTTCGAAATGCCTGATGATCTTTTCAGAGTTAGTGTTGAATATAACCTTCTCACCGTCGTCGATCTGCGTTGTTTAAAGACATGTTTGCAAGCAGCCGCTGACCCAAAATTTGATCGACGGGCCCGTTTTCATGTTAACCTCTTTCCTTCAACCATTATCGACACCCCCATTGAAAGATTGATGAAACTCCTTCCCCCGGGCTTTACGCCAAATGATTTTTGTATCGAAATTAGCGAGCAACAGTTCATAGGCGATCCTGCTTACTTACGGGAACATGTCCATGCTTTGAAGGAGAATGGCTTTGTTGTGGCGATTGACGATGTCGGATTTGGCCGCAGCTCTTTAGAGAGCCTAATACTACTTGAACCGGACATAGTCAAAATTGATCGAAAGTATGTTTCAGGTATTGCAAATGAACCCGCTAAAGCACGTTCGCTAAAACGTTTGGTGAAAGTGGTGAGAGCTTTGGGTGCGGAGCTAATAGCTGAAGGTATAGAGCAACGAGAAGAGCTAGATGTATTGCTCGATCTTGACGTGCATTATGGGCAGGGTTGGTATTGGGGGAGACCTTCATAATTTATAGCGCTCGGTCAGTATCCTTTTTATAATCGCTGCGTCGCTTCGGCAAGCCTCATCTCCTCCGCTTACTCCCCGCTCAGCGGCCGACGCACATGTCGTCGTTGCCTCGTTGCTACTCCATTCCTCTCCTCGCCATGCTCGCTCTCGCTGCTGATTTAGAGAATTTGCCATCACGTGCGGTATCTAATGTAGTGTTCTGTTTGTCTTGGCGATTTTGCAAGGTAGAATTTGTCAGATTAGTTGGAGTGTGTTGATTATGCCCATAAGCTTAAATTCTCCGTCAATCTAGTTTGAAATGTAAAAATATTGCCGATTCTAGAAGGGGGGAGGTTTCATTTTTGGGTGAAATTGGCATACTCCTTACAAGCAGGGAACGGTGGTGAAGTGTCTAAAATGGGGGATACCGAAACTTCGGGGACTGAATATCATGACTCCCACGAAGGAAAAGATAAAGAAATTCGTGCCAGGATGCTTGATCTTGTCAAAAAGAAAAGCAACAATCCTGATAAACGAACACGTACAGATCTCAAAGCAATCAAGGCGCCATATCGTACGCCAGAATCGAAAGAATCTCAGTCCATATCTGCTCCGGATAACAAACTAGGTGAACTTCGTAAACGTGCCTATTTAGCTAGTCGCAGAAATATTAGAAAGAGTCTATCTAAGATAGAGGCAGTGCCCATGAATGAGCAAGATACTGCTCCGGCAACGGGTAAGAATAAAAATTCACCAAAGAATAAAGCTCTCTCGAAAATTTCGGAATTTGATTTCTTACCACAAGATGAGGTCGTAGATTATGTGAGGGCTACTCTGACTGGCATTCCCAAAATGCAACAACCTTTAGAAGCGCTTAGCCAGGATCAATGGCAAAGTTATCCTTCATTGATTCAAGACCAGAAAAAGAAATCAGCGGAACATCTTACCAATACCTTCCATAAGATCAAAGGCCTGGTGGACGAAAAGAATTCAGCCTTGAAGCTAACCTTGTTTGGAGATTTACAGAAGGAAGATAAAGAGAGGCTTCTTAGAAAATTAGCAATATGCACTATGAGCGGGCTGATTATCTTTTTAGCAGGATTTATCATCATTTTGCGCTTGGGTGAAGAGAAAGGACGAATCGCCGCTAATCTAAT
>Ga0206887_10022_pt1 | contig 40683 bp, 35 predicted proteins | sample Alteio_BWOrgHeat_89_FD_153248 | JGI IMG/M metagenome (GOLD analysis project Ga0206887, IMG submission 153248) | Enriched cells from forest soil in Barre Woods Harvard Forest LTER site, Petersham, Massachusetts, United States - Alteio_BWOrgHeat_Nextera3 ...
GCTATGATGCGGCTTTTACCAAGCCATAGTGTCTATGGACGCACCAGTGAAGTGCTGTTGGATAAGTCGGATGTGTTGGCGTTGCCCGAAAGCCTCATGCGAGGGTTACGCGGTCGTCGGTTGGCCATGGTCTTTCAAGAACCGATGACGGCCTTAAACCCCGTATTGAGTATCGGTGAGCAATTGTCCGAAGCCTTGTTGCAACATCAATCGCTGTCGCATGCCGAATTGCAAGGTCGCATGCTGGCGTTACTAACGGATGTGGAAATGCCACAGCCTGAGATTCGGTTACGTCAATACCCACATCAGTTGTCGGGGGGACAGAAACAGCGCGTGGTGATTGCCATGGCGTTAGCCCATCATCCGGAGGTATTGATTGCCGATGAACCGACCACGGCATTGGATGTCGCGATCCAAGCACAAATATTAGATCTACTTAAAAAATTGCAACAACAATACAAGATGAGCATCCTATTGATAACGCATGACTTAGGCGTGGTGAAGAACATGGCCAACCGAGTTTGTGTGATGTACGCGGGGCAAGTGGTTGAATCGTCGTTGGTGGATGTGTTTTTTAGCCAGCCTTTGCATCCTTACGTACAGCAATTATTTGTTTCCGTTCCGTCGTTTGCCAAACGTGAGCAGCGATTACAATCCATCACAGGGGCGGTGCCTTCTTTGGATAATATGCCAAAAGGTTGTCGATTTCACCCTAGGTGCGTTCATGCGTTTGCCCCTTGTTCAAGTACAGAGCCCTTGTTGCAAGAACGTTCGAATGGGCGAACCGTGCGTTGTCATCTTTATCCCGAGCATCAAAAGCCTCCCGCCTTACCCGATACGACACACGATTGGCCCACGCCACAAGCGTCAAACGAATTGATTTTATCCGTCAACCAACTCGCCGTTTATTTTGATCTGGGACATGGGTTGTTTCATCGCAAAACCGAGACGTTTAAAGCTGTGGATGATGTGTCGTTTCGCCTTTATAAAGGCAAAACCTTGGCGGTTGTGGGTGAGTCTGGTTGTGGTAAAACCACGCTTTCTCGGGCACTGTTGCGCTTACAACCCATCACGTCGGGTCAGGTGTGGTATCGTGACCAATTGGTGAGTGATCTACGAGGGTCAGGGCTTCAAGACTTTCGAAAAAAAATACAAATTATTTTCCAAGATCCGTTTTCATCCATGAACCCCCGTATGACTGTGGGTGATATTTTGGCCGAAGGCATGCAAGCACAGGGGATATCATCGAAGCGTATTCGTCAAAAACAAGTGAGCCTTTTGGATCAAGTGGGATTGGCGAAAAACAGTGTGCATCGTTATCCACACCAGTTTTCCGGTGGGCAACGACAACGCATTTGCATTGCTCGCGCTCTGGCATTGGAGCCTGAAGTGCTGGTGTGTGATGAGCCAACTAGCGCGTTGGACATATCCATCCAGGCTCAAATCCTTAATTTGCTGAAAGAACTGCAACAAGCATTTGGTTTGTCTTATTTATTTATCACACACAACATGGGCATTGTCTCGTATATTGCGGATGATGTCTTGGTAATGCGTGGGGGTAAGGTCGTGGAAATGGGCACTTGTGAGCAAGTGTTGCAGCATCCCCAAGAGCAGTATACACGGGATTTGTTACAAGCGGTTTTGTCTTTTTGAAGGTATATACTTACCGCGAATGAGTTTTAGGTTTTTTCTCATCCCATCTATGGCCCATCTTGACCTCTAAAAAACACTTACATATGAATAACTATGTGCGTATTTTTTAGAGGTCAATCTAGGCCATAGCTCGGCGATAAAAAACCTAAAACTCATTCGCGGTAAGTATACCTTTAAACTAAAAGATCCATGTTTGCCGGTTCTACCACAGGTAACAAAGCATTTTCGTGCGCCTGCCCTGTAAAAAATCCGTATCTCATGGAAGCATGTCCAACAAGTAGTATAGAGCCAGTGATAGCCACACCCACACCAAGGACCGATCCCATAGAGGCAATCAGGGTTATACCCGCTAAAAATAAAAGAACACCAACGATTGCTGTGGCATGATGCGTCATGACGTTTATAAGAAAACCAGAGGATACGAGCGATGCGTTATTCTCGTTCATTACAGGCGGTGCATTCTCTGGCTCTATTGGAAAATGTTGAGGAGCTATGAATCGATACAATGGTTGGTATGGTATTCGGGGACGGGCATAAGGAATATTATCCAGCGGTGTGCTCAAACTAGGAATCCACTCCATTATGGTTGAAACTAACGAAAACCAAGGCATAGCTCCTGTATCTTCTCGTGTTAAATAGCCGAAAATATAGAGGAGTAACTCGTTGCTAAGTTTTTCCAAGGGGTTACGACGCTGATTTATCAAGCTAGCTTGGGCTCTCGTACGATGGGAAGACGCTACGGCAACAAGGGTGTTTTGAATATCCGTGGCACCTCCGTTGTTTGATATATCCAAATGAACGTTCAATCTAATCGCGTTTAGCTCTTGCTGTAACGCGTCTTGTTCTTCGACTGTTTTACCCCAGAATAGCTCATTATTGCCTAAAGAAACGTAGCGCATCGCCTAGGTCTCGGTCTGGCATACGTCCCAAGTCGTTATAGCTCAAATCAACTAGGTTTACACTGCTTGGGATGCTGTTTATCAGCGCCAGATTATCGGCATGTGGTTTTGAAGCTAAATCGTTGTATCCTAAATCAAGTCGGGTAACCGAATACCTCGGGATACTACTTATAGCATCCTGCATCGTTGCATAGTTTGCTATCTCTAACGTATACAGCATAAAATACTCATTTGTAATTTATACCTTACGCACATGAGTTTTCGGTTTTGTAGCATCCCATCTACGGCCCATCTCGTGTGTTAAAAAAGGCTTGCATATGAATAACTATGCGCGCATTTTTTAACACACGAGCTGAACCATAGCTGGGCGCTAAAAAACCGAAAACTCATGTGCGCAAGGTATAACGTGATTTATAAGATTAAAATTATAACACAATGCCCTCTTAATGCGTATGTGTGAGGAAAAAAGTTGCGGTAATTCTACAGAGGATGAATGTATGAATGATGAAATTGAAATTCGATGGGTGCAACGTTTTACCAATTATAAGAAGGCGTTATCACAACTTGAAAAATTTATTGCCAAGGGTAAATTGAACGAACTGGAGGAGCAAGGGTTAATCCAGGCTTTTGAATACACTCATGAATTAGCCTGGAATGTTCTGCGTGATTATTTGCGAGAACAAGGACATGTTGCTATTCACGGCTCACGCGATGCCACGCGAGAGGCATTTAAACTGGACTTGATTCCGGACGGCGATACTTGGATGGACATGATTAAAGATCGCAATCAAACGAGTCATACGTATAACCAGGCAACGGCTGATCTAATCGCAACAAATATTACCAAGCGGTTTTTCCCTTTATTTTTAGCATTAAGAAATACCATGCAAGGATTGGAACATGCCCGCTGAAACAATACGTTTTGGTCTGAAAGAAACCACCATCAATCAAATTAATGCCGTCTTTTCACGTTACCCAGAAATTGAAAAAGCCATAATCTATGGTTCACGAGCGAAAGGTAACTATCGCAATGGATCAGATATTGATATAACCCTGTTTGGAAATGAATTAACACATGAGCAACTAAATCGCATCGAATCACAACTTGATGATTTACTTTTGCCTTATTCTATCGACCTTTCATTGTTTAAATACATTGATGCGCTTGATTTAATTCATCATATAAACACCGTGGGCCACATTTTTTATTTACCCCTTTAGGTGCGGGCCTGGGATTCAGGGCTTCCCACCATCAGCGCGCCTTGAGGCATTTTTTGAGGAATGCCGACACTTGTGTCAAGGGAAGGTGCTCAATCGTGTCTTGATTGCGGGCTTTGTATTCCACGAGTCCTTGGGCTAAATTACGCTCGCTCACAACAATACGATGGGGAATGCCAATCAAATCGCTGTCGGAGAACAATACGCCAGGTCGTTCATTGCGATCATCCAACAAAACGTCGATGTGTTCATCCAAGCAGTGCTGATACAATTGTTCAGCCGCTTTGTTTACCTCGGGCGCGCGATGCGCGTTGATGGGGATAATGACCACTTGAAAGGGGGCTAAGTTGTCTGGCCACACGATTCCTTTTTCATCATGATGTTGTTCAATAGCTGCTGCAACGATTCGAGACACACCTAAGCCGTAACAGCCCATAATCATGGTTTGTTGCAGTCCGTTTTCATTGATGACTGATGCATTCATCGCCTCGGCGTATTTATCACCCAATTGGAATATATGGCCGACTTCAATACCCCGACAGCTTTGGAGTGTTCCTTTGCCATCAGGACTTTGATCCCCATCTTGCACATTACGCAAATCATACGTTTCGTGCGTTGGTGTGTCACGCTCCCAAACCACGTCTGTCAAATGCACGTCCTTTTGATTGGCACCACACACAAATGAGGATAAGGCCCAGGCGTTGTGATCCACGATTAAAGGAATCGTGAGATCCACAGGCCCAAGGGATCCTAATGGCACACCCAATGTTTCGAGGATACGTTCCTCGCTTGCAAAACACAAAGGGGAGTTGACTAATGGGTGTTTTGCGGCTTTGATTTCGTTTAATTCGTCGTCGCCTCGTAAAACCAATGCGACTAATGGTTGGTTTTGTCCTTCCACAATCAGTGTTTTCACGGTTTCTTGAGGGGAAATGTGTAAAAAATGACACAGCTCAGCGATGGTTTTTTGGTTAGGCGTTGCTACCGATTGCTTTTCCCGAGTCTTGATGTCCGTACGGCGTTTGGGGATGAGGCTTGTTGCTTGCTCGATGTTGGCTGCGTAATCGCTCTCGTTACTATAAAATATCAAATCCTCACCTGCCTCAGCCAGCACTTGAAATTCGTGCGAGACGGCACCGCCAATGGCGCCGGTGTCTGCTTCGACGGCGCGAAACCTCAGTCCTAAGCGGTCAAATACGCGGGAGTATGCTTGATACATGGCGTCGTAGGTGGTTTGTAACGATTCGGCATTTAAATGAAAGGAATACGCGTCTTTCATAAGGAATTCACGAGCTCGCATGACGCCAAAGCGAGGACGTATTTCATCCCGGAACTTCGTTTGGATTTGATACAGTGTGATGGGCAGCTGTTTGTATGATTGTAATTCCTGGCGCATCAAATCGGTGATGACTTCCTCGTGCGTTGGCCCAAAGCAGTACTCGCGTTTATTGCTGTCACGCATGGTCAAAAGCTGACCTCCAAACGTGTCCCATCGACCCGTTTCTTGCCAAAGCTCAGCCGGTTGAATGGCCGGCATGAGGATCTCTAAGGCACCCATTCGATTCATCTCTTCGCGAACCACCTGTTCGACTTTGCGCAGTACGTTTAAGCCTAACGGTAACCACGTGTATAAGCCGGCACCTAACTTGCGGATCAGTCCGGCGCGTAACATCAGCTGGTGCGACGCAATTTCGGCATCGTTAGGGGTTTCTTTTAGTGTGGCAAGTAGGCTAAGTGATGCGCGCATCGTGTGGCTCCAAATGATGGTTATGTGGCTCTCTTTTTGGTTTTGGCGACTCGCGGTTTGGTGCGTCGTGTGGTGACGTTTTTGATACTCATGCGATCGGCCGCCTGTAATAAATCATGTAGTTTTTCAGATAAAATCGGCTCGTGGGGTTGATCCATTTGTGTGATGGTTTTGGAAAAATCTTGAAAATGAACTTCACCACTGTTCACATCATACATCGCGCCGACGATACCGATCTCGTCTTGGTCGGTCATTAAGCGCAAAATAGCACTTTTATGATAGATATGCAGCAGTGTGTTGGCAATATTGAGTCTTGTGACGTTGTGTACGAAGGTGGGGTTCTCGCCGGTACGATCGGTAAGCGTTTGCGTTTCGGCCGCGACTGCGGGTTTGATTTTGGCGAGCAAATTGGTGATGTGACCTTGCTTCACGCCATTACAAGCCGCTTGTATCGCACCGCAGCGCGTATGGCCTAATACCACAATAAGTTTTGCGCCCACGACGTGGCACGCGTACTCGATGCTGGCAAGCACGTCATCATTGACTACGTTACCTGCAATACGCACGCAAAATAAATCGCCGAAACTCATGTCAAAAATAGTTTCCACAGGCACTCTTGAGTCGATGCACCCCAAAACGACGGCGATAGGATGTTGCGTGACGGCGGTGTACTTGATGTCGTTTTTAAGACTTCGATGAATACGCGTGTCTTTGAGAAAGCGTTGATTGCCTTCTTTTAGGATATAGAGCACTTGCGGTGGGGGCAAGGTTGTTTGCACGTCGTAGGTGGTGACGTTGATAAAATCAATGTAGTTGTGAACACTGTATTGGTCTTTGAATCCTATGAGATTCATCGAAATGTTTTTATGAGGCGCTTGTTCTTCTTTGAATTCTTTGATGAACTCTACGATTTCTTTGTCAATGTAGTCGGAATGCCGAGCATCGATGATGAGTTGTGCGTTTTTAGGAATGGCCGCGAGCTCGGCAACAAGCGATGCTTTGTTTAAAAATGTGGCTTGCTGTGGTAAAACAAGTCGGTTTGTGACGCCATTGGGGTAAATTTCTTTGATGATGTTTAAACGTGCCTGACTGCTTGATTTTAAAACGAAGAATAAATTAATCACGATGCCGATGAGGATGCCCTCAAGAAGGTTTATCGCAATAATACTGATAAGTGTGGCGATAAATGGAATAAAGCGATCGAGCCCATGGCGGTATATCGTCCGGTAAATTGTGGGTTTTGTTAATTTGTAGCCGGTGTAGATTAAAATAGCCGCTAAGGTCGACAATGGAATTTTATTGAGCGTTTGCGGGATCAAGATCACCGTAAGAAGAATCAATAAGCCGTGGAAGATGGTTGACATCTTGGTGCGAGCACCCGTTTGAATATTCACCGAGGTGCGTACAATGACGGAGGTAATTGGGATCCCACCCACAAGCCCCGAGATGAGATTCCCAAACCCTTGTGCTAATAATTCCTGATCTTTCGAGCAATACCGTCTTTTTTTATCGAGCTTTTCGCCCGCCTTGACGTTTAACAAGCTTTCCAGAGACGCGACCGCGGCGATAATCACCGCATATAAGTACACTTTGGGGTTTGTCCAAGAAGACCACATGGGTGTGTTCATTTGGCTGTAAAAATCAGCGAACCCTTCGTGTTGAGGAATGTTCACCAATTGTGGGCTGGTTTGTGCCAAATGCGAGTTATTTAATAGAAAGAGTTCATTCAATAGTACGCCTATCAATACCACAACGATCGGTCCTGGTATCACTTTAAGCCACGTGATTTTGGTTTTGTCGAAAAAAATTAAAATGCCAATGGCGCTGAAGGAAATGATCATGGCGCCGGGATTAAGATGACGTGATAAGCTCATTAAGGGTTCGAAGGACAGACTTTCAGACAACTCCAGTAGATGCAATTTGAGTTCAGTCAAATTGGCTGAAAGCGTAAATGCGAGTGGGAGTTGTTTGAGGATGAGTAAGATTCCAATGGCGCACAGTAATCCTTGTATGACGTTGGATGGCACGTAGTCTGCGATAAAACCCGCACGCATCAGTCCAATGATGATCTGCAAAATACCTGCCAGAGTTAATGCCAGCAAGAAGGTATTAAAGTCACCGAGATGGGTAATGGCCGCCAATACCAATGCGGCGGTGCCTGCGGCGGGTCCACTGACGCTGACTTGAGAGCCACTTAAACTACCGACGACAAGACCACCCACGATGCCGCTTAAGATCCCTGAGAAAAGCGGTGCACCCGAGGCAAGCGCTATGCCTAAGCACAAGGGTATGGCGACAAAAAAGACCACGATGGCGGATATGATATCAAATTTAAACGTGCGTTTTTGATAAATGCGCAATTTACGAAACGTGTTGTTGATAATGTAAGTGCTCATTTCTTTGTCCTCTGGCGACAAGTATACGTCATATTATCGCAAGTTCGTCATCAAGATCCAGCATCCCCGTTGGAAACAGCGCTTCGTCGTGTTTTGTCGTGGGATCAAAGAGCTCGTTTTCCAGGCCTCTGAAATTCCACAAGGATTGATCCATCAATTGGCTGGGTTTTATGTTTTGAATCGCGTGGAGTATGTTACTGGGTATTTTGGGATTTTCTTCGGCTAATTGATCAATCAGTCGTCCTACCCGTTTGCGTGCTAAATTATCTTGTGAACCACATAAGGTGCACGGAATAATAGGGTACTGTTGCTCGTTTGCGTACGCGATGATGTCACGCTCTTGCACGTAACACAAGGGACGAATAACAATGTGTTTTTTATTGTCACTCAATAGCTTGGGTGGCATGGAGCGCACATCGCCATTATAAAAAATAGACATCAACAGCGTGCGAATGAGATCATCACGGTGGTGACCTAACGCGATTTTATTAAATCCGTGCTCTTCTGCGTAGCGATAGATAATGCCGCGTCGTAATCGTGAGCATAAGGAACAATACGTGTTGCCTTCCGGTATTTTGTCTTTCACAATGCTGTAGGTGTCACGCGTTAATATCTCATGATCGATTCGACGCGTGGTGAGCCACTCGCGAAGCGTTTTGTCGTCCCAACCCGGTTGCGCTTGATCCAGCGTAAAAGCAAACACGTCGAATTTGTTGTTGGATCGGCGGCGCAGTGCGTTTAACAGCGTGAGCATCGTAAAGGAATCCTTTCCACCGGAGAGGCAAACCATGACACGATCGCCTTTTTGAATCATATTAAAATCGGCAATGGCTTTGCCGGTGTAATGTAATAATTTTTTTTCGATGACTGACGGAGCTTCTTTCATGTGATAACCCTATGATGATGCGCCAAATATGGCTTTTCGGTGAACGTGGTGAATCGTGACCTTTGTTCATGAGTGACGCGTGTATTGCGGTGGAAAACCGCTGATTCGAGTGGTTGCCAACCAAGAGTTGACTTCCCCTATGTCATTGACGTTCAATGAGCCGGCTAAGTATTTTAAATTCAAGGTGGCATTGATTAAGCTGTACTGATCTGCCGCTAATTGTTCTTGCGCTTCGAATAAATGTTGTTGCGCGGTCACCACATCCGTCATCGTGCGTGTGCCTACTTCGTACTGAGCTTCCACGCTATCCAATGAATTTTGTTGTGACATAATCGTTTGCCGATCGGCTTTTACTTTGCTGATGCCGTCCACAATGTTATTAAAGGCAATGCGACTATTGACGACCACGTCGCGGTAGGTTTTTTCGAGATTTTCACTGGTCCCTTGAAAGTCGTAAATGGCTTGTCGGGTTTTTGATACGACTAAGCCCCCTTGAAAGACAGGGAAATTCAATGTTAAAGCGATGTTATTCATGACTTGCTTGTTGGGCACAAACACATTGTTAATCACGCTATTGCTATCACTGCTGTTATTGCCAAAATCGATACGGCTGCTGGTGCCTTGCAAGGCAAGCGTAGGCCAATTGCCCGCGGATTGTGCTTTGATGTTTTCTCGCGAGGCTTGCAAATTGTATTTGGCCGCAAACAAATTGTAGTTTTGCTTGACGCCGGTGGCCACCCATTCATCCACATTATTGGGCTCAGGCTTGATGAGCGGAATTTTGCTGTTGCGCAAAGGCGACACTTCTTCGTAGACATGGTTGGTTAATTTGCTTAAGTTTTCATTTTGATTGACCAGGTTACTTTGTGCCGATATGACTTGAGCTATGGATTGATCATAGGCGGCTTGTGCTTCGTATACGGAGGTGATGGCGTCTAGGCCTACGTTAAAACGTTGCTGAGCTTGATCAAGTTGACGTTGATTGGCACGTTTTTTGGCTTCTGCAAAATTGAGTGTGTCGCGAGCATAGAGTAGTAGTAGGTACGCCGAAGTGGTTCTGAGCATCAAGTCTTGTGCCGCACTATTAAAGGTGGCGTGCGCGGCTTTTACGGATGCTTTGGCTTGTTGTACGAGAGCCCATGATTGGTAATTGAATACGGCTTGAGAGGCCGTAATTTTCCATTGGTCGGCATCGTAGGTTTGATTGACTCGGAAGACGCCTGAGTCCACTTCTTGAGTGCTTCGTCCTATGCCTGCGGTGACTCCGACTTGTGGCAATAGCGCGGCCACCGCTTGAGGGACCGCCTCGCTTTGAGACATAAAAGTACTATAGGCGGCCTTAAAGGTCGGATCATTCTCCAAGGACTGACGATAAACATCCATGAGGTCTGCGGCTCGTAATGTTGAGAGCGGGCTTGCAACCAGCAGCAGACATAATATGGTTTTTTTCATGCTTATCCTAGAAAACAAAATCTTTTGTTTTTGAAGTATCAATCAACGCTGGGATGTTCGTTTCAAAGACAACCTCGGTGTGCCACATACCGTCGTGGTTGAGCGTATGCAATTGGCCTTGCATTACGGGTTCTTGACCAATGATTGCGAATAACTTACCTCCGGGGACTATTTGTAATCGGTGCGAGTCATTCAGCGCGTCAAAAGCCCCTGTAAACACGATGGCGTCAAAAGGTGCCAAATCAACCCAACCTTGCGCTCCGTCGCCGGTAAGTAATGTGACGTTCGTGCACCGATGCGCGTCCAGATGTCGTTGGGCTTGGTGTGTAAAAGCACTATAGTAGTCGACGCTTATCACGTGTTTGCACAAACGACTGAGCAATGCGGTTAAAAAACCCGAGCCTGTGCCAATTTCCAATACGGTTTCAAAGCCTTGTAACGCTAGCGACTGTAGGATAAGTCCTTCTTCCAGGGGGGTTAACATGCGTTGCTCATGGGATAACGGGATTTGCATGTCGGAATATGCAAATGGTTTGAATCCGTTCGGTGCAAATTCGTCACGAGGGATCTGGTCATACAACGCTAAAATAGCGGGGTTGGTTACATTACCTGTGCGCAATTGTTGCTTGATCATATTGATGCGTGCCAATTGATTACTCATGAAAAGCTCACCATACTGACGTACCATTTAAAGGTCTTGGATAAAACGTTGGCTAATTCTAGCAAACATTGCCGCGGTTCGCATAGGTTTTGTAGTATATACTTACCGCGAATGAGTTTTAGGTTTTTTCTCATCCCATCTATGGCCCATCTTGACCTCTAAAAAACACTTACATATGAATAACTATGTGCGTATTTTTTAGAGGTCAATCTAGGCCATAGCTCGGCGATAAAAAACCTAAAACTCATTCGCGGTAAGTATATTGTTGTCATTGTGTAACGGAATAGGGAGAACGAGATGCATGATCGATTCAATGAATTTCTGCAAGTGGCGCTTACGACTATCCAAGAAGAGGGATTATTCAAACCCGAACGGCTTATCACAAGCCCTCAGCAAGCAACCGTTTGCGTGAAAGGGAGGGAGGTCATTAATCTGTGTGCTAATAATTATTTGGGTCTTGCTAATCATCCTCAGTTGATTGCTTTGGGCCAGGAGGCTTTGTCCACGTATGGTTATGGCATGGCGTCTGTGCGATTTATTTGCGGGACACAAACCCCGCATAAAGCACTTGAGCGTAAAATCAGTGCGTTTTTGGGTAAAGAGGACACCCTTTTGTATTCGTCGTGTTTTGATGCCAACACGGGTCTTTTTGAAACGTTATTGAGCACAGAAGATGCGATTATCAGTGACGTGCTTAATCACGCCAGCATCATCGATGGCGTCCGCTTGTGCAAAGCGCAACGATTTCGATACGCCAATAACGACATGGCGGATTTGGAGGTGCAGTTGAAGGAGGCTCAAAACGCGCGTTTTCGTTTGATTGCAACCGATGGGGTTTTTTCCATGGATGGCACACTGGCTAATTTGCCCGATATTTGCGCGTTAGCTGAAAAATACGATGCCATGGTGATGGTGGATGATTCGCACGCCGTGGGATTTGTGGGGGAGACGGGACGTGGTACGCCGCAACATTTTGGTGTCGTGGATCATATTGACATCGTGACCGGCACGTTGGGTAAGGCGTTGGGAGGGGCTTCTGGCGGGTACACGGCTGCGAGTAGTACGATTGTGTCGTGGTTACGTCAGCGCTCGCGACCGTATCTTTTTTCTAATACGTTGGCCCCGGTCATCGCACAAACGTCTATTGCGGTGCTCGATTTGTTGGAGAACAATCAGGCGTTGCTGGAAAAATTGAAGCGAAACAGTCGTTATTTTCGTGAGGGTTTGACACAACTTGGGTTTGAATTGATTCCGGGTGAGCACGCGATCATTCCGGTGATGCTGGGAGATGCGGTGTTAGCGGGTCGGATGGCGGAGCGATTGTTGGACGAAGGGATTTACGTGGTGGGTTTTTCATTTCCCGTCGTGCCGAAAGGACGCGCTCGGATCCGCACGCAAATGTCCGCCGGTCATGAGTTATCTCATTTGGATCGTGCGTTACAAGCGTTTGCTCTGGTCGGGCGTGAATTGGGAGTTATTCGATGAAAGCATTGGTGAAAGCACAGCGTAAGCCCGGCATTTGGATGCAGGATGTGCCCGTGCCGGTGTTTGGTGCAAATGAGGTGCTGATTCAAGTCAAACACACCTCGATCTGTGGTACCGACGTGCATATCTACCACTGGGATGAATGGGCTCAAGCGACGATCCCTGTGCCGATGACCATTGGCCATGAGTTTTGTGGGCGCGTGGCTGAGGTGGGGCGAGATGTGGTGGGTTTTAAACCAGGCCAGATGGTTTCGGGTGAAGGGCACATGACGTGTGGTGTGTGTCGTAATTGCTGTGGGGGAAAACGACACTTGTGTTCAAACACCTTGGGTCTTGGTGTGAATCGTCCGGGTTGTTTTGCGGAATGTGTGGTGTTGCCGGCTACGAATGTGGTGGCATTGCCGTCGGACTTGACGTCTGATAGTGCTTGTGTGTTGGATCCTTTAGGGAATGCGGTCCACTGCGCGTTGTCGTTTGACATGGCTGGACAAGACGTGCTCATCACCGGTGCCGGCCCGATTGGGATCATGGCGATTGCGGTGGCTCGCCACATTGGCGCGCGACACATTGTGATAACGGATGTGAACGAAGCACGTCTTAACCTCGCACGTGAGATGGGTGCGAGTCGTGTGGTGAATACGACGTATCAATCGGTGTCCGTCGCGATGGAGGAGCTTGGTATCACCGAGGGTTTTCAGGTGGGGTTGGAGATGTCAGGTGCCGCACTCGCATGGCACGATTTATTAAATGCCGTGGGATTTGGTGCGCACATCGCGGTGCTTGGGATCCCTCCGAATCATATGCCTATCGATTGGCGCCAGGTGATTTTTAAAGGATTGGTCATTAAGGGCATTTATGGTCGAGAAATATTTGCAACCTGGCATAAAATGATTGCTATGTTGCAAAGTGGTTTGGACATTTCGGCGGTGATCACCCATCGTTTTCCAGTAGCCGACTACCAACAAGCATTTGAATTGATGGCTTTAGGTCAATCGGGGAAAATTATTCTGGATTGGTAAGAAATACGACTTACCTCTTCAAAAAGAACCCGGTTTGCTTTATTCTTGGCGATTATTAAACGTACCCTCATAAGCCGGGTAATCGGAGTAGGAATGGCACAGTATATTTATACCATGAATCGAGTCAGTAAGATCGTAGAAAACCAGCGATACATTTTAAAAGATATATCCTTAAGTTTTTTCCCGGGTGCTAAAATTGGTGTGTTGGGGTTAAACGGTTCGGGAAAATCCACGTTATTGCGTATTATGGCGGGCATTGATACCCAGTTTGAAGGGGAAGCGCGACCTGAAACCGGGATCAAAATAGGATATCTTGCGCAAGAGCCGGGAATGGATTTGAGTAAATCCGTTCGTGACGTGGTGGAAGAAGCTGTGGTCGAGATGAAACAGCATTTGGCGCAATTTGATGCAATCAGCATGCGTTTCGCTGAGCCCATGAGTGACGATGAGATGACCACTCTTTTGGCTGAACAAGGTGAGTTACAGCATATTATTGAAGCCGGTGGTGGTTGGGATCTTGATCGTAAACTAGAAATAGCCTCGGACGCGCTTCGTTTACCTCATTGGGACGCCCTGATCAGTCAATTGTCGGGCGGTGAGCGTCGGCGTGTGGATTTGTGCCGTGTGTTGTTGTCCAACCCCGATATGTTGTTGCTCGATGAACCCACCAACCATTTGGATGCGGAGAGCGTGTCGTGGCTTGAGCATTACTTAGAATCGTTCTCTGGTACGGTCGTGGCCATTACGCATGATCGGTATTTTCTTGATAACGCGGCGGAATGGATCTTGGAATTGGACCGTGGAGAGGGGATCCCTTATAAGGGCAACTACACGGCCTGGCTTGAGCAGAAAAATGAGCGATTGGATCGTGAGAGCAAACAAGAAGCCTCGCATCATCGTGCAATCAAAGCAGAGCTTGAATGGGTTAGAACCTCACCCAAAGGTCGGCATGCAAAAAACAAAGCGCGTCTGGCACGTTTTGAAGAGATGAATTCGAAAGAATTTCAAAAGCGCAATGAAACCAACGAGTTGTATATTCCACCCGGTGAACGCTTGGGTGATTTGGTGTTGGAAGGGATTGCGCTTCGTAAATCTTTTGATGATCGTTTGTTGTTCGAAGACTTGAATTTTCAATTACCCAAAGGGGGCGTGTTGGGGATTATTGGTCCGAATGGCGCAGGTAAATCCACGTTTTTGAAGATGTTGACGGGACAAGAACGAGCAGACGAAGGCGAGATTCGGGTGGGTGATACGGTCAGCTTGGCCTATGTTGATCAAATGCGCGATCACTTGAACGACAAAAAGACCGTTTGGGAAGAAATATCCGATGGCCATGACATTATGCAGATTGGCGCATTTCAAATGCCCTCGCGTGCGTATGTGAGCCGGTTTAATTTCAAAGGTTCTGATCAACAGAAAAAGATGTCGCAACTGTCGGGCGGGGAACGTAACCGTGTGCATTTGGCGAAGTTGCTTAAACGCGGCGCTAACGTCTTGTTATTGGATGAGCCCAGTAACGACTTGGACGTGGAAACGTTGAGAGCACTGGAAGATGCTGTTTTAAATTTCCCAGGTTGTGCGATTGTGGTGTCACATGATCGTTGGTTTTTGGATAGGATTTGTACGCATTTGATGGCGTTTGAAGGCGATTCCCAAGTGGTGTTTTTGGAAGGTAATTACAGCGATTACGAGGAAGATAGAAAACGTCGGTTAGGGGATGCCGCGGGTCGACCATCACGCATCAAGTATCGCCGACTTCATGATTAATGTTTATTTATAAGGATTCGTATCACATGGTTAAGATGTTGTTATTGGTACTATCGATTTGTTTCGGGCTTACGTCCTGTATGGATTTTGACGAATCGACGTTGATTACGGACGATAACGGTAAGGTGCATCATACGAAGCATTATTTGCGGGATAGGCGTGGTAAGAACTATTTCCCAAAAGAAATCAAAGCCACCGGAACGAAAGAATTTATTTTTGATCCCAAAGCCTCGGTGTGGGCGGCTTACGATGCCAACGGTGTTTTGGTGATGACGGGCAGCGGCTCGGGCGGTAAAGATTTTTGTGAGGATGTGGGTAAACCTTGCCGTACGGTCACCGGGAGCTTCCATGTGTATAACAAACGCGGATTGGAATGCAAATCAGGTGAGTATCCCGTGGAAACCGAGGGGGGTGCAAAAATGCCTTACTGCATGTACTTCTATCGCGGGTTTACCATTCATGCGGCGTATGAAGTGCCTGAGTATAATTCCAGTCATGGTTGTATTCGTGTGCTACCCAGTGCGGCCAAATGGTTAAATGAGCAATTTATTACCATTGGGACTCACGTTACGGTGTTATCGTACCAAGACGAAGACGGTGACGTGGATTGGGTTAATGTCAAAGCGCCTCAACAAGCCGCTACGGGCCAGTGAATCGGCGTACTAGTACCGTTTCCATAGCTGGGCGCTAAAAAACCGAAAACTCATTCGCGGTAAGTATATACAAGAGCAAGCTCCAGAGTGACTTTAAATTAAGACGATAGACTCTTATTTGCCAAGAGATTGCACCCATTTATACCCATCCGATAGGAACTTGAAGTATTTTATCGCTCAACCATAGCACTTCTGACGCCTGATTAATCAGCAAACCAAAAGGCAAATGATTGTCCTCAATAAATTTCCGCAAGGAATCAAGTTGTTTTAACTGAACCGTCGTGCCGTATTTAATTTCGACTGGTAATACACCAAACGTCCCACTCAAAACCAAATCCACTTCGGCACCACCCCTTGTTCGGAAATAGCGCGCATCCCAATTAACAATCGACATGGATTCTATTCCTTTAATCAACTCCTCGATAACAAAGCTTTCAAAGGAAGAGCCAATGGAAGAAGACGTCAGCAACGCGTCTATGTCCTGTATTTTGCGCAAGAAATGCAATAACCCACTATCTCTGATATACCCTTTAGGCATTTTGACAATGGATTTGATTGCGCTGTTTTCGTAACTTAATAGTTCACGCCAAATAAAGGTATTACTAGCTATATGAAGATACTCTCTTGCAGTGCTTTCATTGAATTCCAATGCGCGTCCCACGGATGACTTGTTGAGGATGGTTCCGGACAAATCGGCCAACATTGAAATAAAACGCTGAAATTTATTCCTGTTTAACTGTGGAAATAAACGTGCAACATCCCTGTTTACATAGGTATCCCGATAATTTTGCATCCAAAGCTGATAATCTGAATCATTCAGTGATAGAAGAGGTTCAGGATAACCCCCTCTTAACCAGATTTGCCGCATTTGGGCATTGGATAAAGGTTGCTCATGAAAATCCAGCAGTCGTTTATCCAGCTGTTGCTCAAATATCTTGTATAACGGACTCAAAGGCTTTTGATAATATTCATTTGCTTTCAACGTCCCAATTTCAACAATCCCAATTCGTCCAGCGAGACTTTCTGAAATTTGTTTTAATAGTTCAGGACTGCTGGATCCCGTGAGAATAAAACGCCCCTTTTCCTGACGACGTTGATCAATCACACCACGAAGTATGTCAAATAATTTTGGATAACTCTGGGCTTCATCCAAAATAATTTCCGAGGGAAATTGTTCAAAATATAATATAGGATCACGACTAACCATCTCAAAATCGTTCGGATTTTCAAAATCAACATAACGCCAGGTCGGGCGCAGTTTTTTTGATAACACCGTTTTGCCCGTTTGACGAGCACCCAGCAGTGCAACGACAGGGAAAATTCGCAATAACTGCTCTATTTTACGTTCAATATTTCGAGAAATTAACATAATACGTTCAGTATACATGTAAATTTCGGGCTCAGAAACCGAAATTTACATTTTCCAGTACTGTTTTATCCGACCCAGGTTGTTCCAACACGCCAGGCTGAGTCCCAACCACATCCCAATGAGTAATTTTTTCAATGCGCAACCGTCCCAGGGTTTTGAGGCGGCGTGGGTTGACGAGGTGTGGCTATGATTTGGATGATGCCTAAGTCGCCGGACATTTTTCGCCCCACCAGCAAATCAATCGTCAGTTGTTGCATCAGCTTTTCTTTACTGCTTTGATACACGACTTGTAATGGTACGGATACTTTCCATTGATTGTCTTTGACAGGATTTATCACAGGATCCGTCTCGATGCTACTGCTAACGGTGAGGTGTTGCGATTTGATGGTTCCGATATTCCCTGATTTCTGCATGGCATCTTGAAAACCGAGAAATCCTTGGTCGGTGTAACAAGGTTTGAGCGCTGCGAGTTGTTGATCCAACGTATCGGCTTGGAACGTGAAGGACTGGATGGTTGCGTTTTTCACCCACGTGGTGATGACCGCAGGATCGATGGTCGTCGTGTCGGCTGGGATGTGATACAGACAATTAATGAGGACGGGTGCTTGGGCTTGTGCTGTAGCAGGCGCTTGTGCGGATACCGTTGTCGTGGTGACGGTGGATGTTGTTGTGGGTCCGGTTGTCAGCGTTGGCGGAGTATCCGCATAGATCCCGGGGCTTAAGATGCTTAATAATAAGGTGGATAACAGCGTTCTTTTCATGATGGCTCCTTGTGGTTGTTCACTGATAATAACTGAGCAAGCATTGACGCTGCTAGTCGTGATGTTTTGTGCCCTTGGTCTAATGGGGGCGATAATTCGGCTAGATCAAGACTCACCACTTTGCCCGTTTGCATGATGTATTTCAACAGTGGGAGCGCTGTTTGTGGAGCAAGCCCCAAGGCTTGCGGCGCGCTGACCCCGGGTGCATAGCACTCAGCGAATACATCCAAACAGATGGTCAGATAAATATGTTCATGGTGCGTTAGGAACGCGTCTAAAAAAGCGATTTTTTCGTTATGATCTTGTGTTTGGAGTTGATCGACGGTTAGGTAAGCGATCCCCCACTCGTGCGCTAGTTCAAAGAGGCTTTTGGTGTTTGCCGCCTCTTGAATGCCAAGGCAGCAATAATCAAAGGAACGTTCGTGTTGCTGGCAATAGTGTTTGATTTGCCAAAACGGCGTGCCTGAGGTTCCAAGTCGTATTTGGTGTACGGGACGTATATCAAAATGGGCATCGAAATTGATGATCCCAAGTTTTGGGTAGCGTGCGGCTAATCCGCAAAAGTGTCCCCAGGCGATTTCATGCCCGCCCCCAAGCACAATAGTTCGGTGCCCTTGTCGATGGCAATACTCGATTAATTTGGCGAGCTCAAGCTGCGCCGCTTCCAGCTTTTCATCCTCACAGACAATATTTCCCGCATCCAGATAGGTGGTGTTTGTGTGGCACGCGAGTTTGGCCAATTGTTCACGTATGTTATCCGGTCCCGTACGCGCGCCCGTACGCCCCTCGTTTCGGCGTATACCCTCATCAGAGCAAAAACCAACAATCATGGGTTGCTGCTGTGTATTATCAAACGAGTGTGTGTGTATATCGATGCATTGAACGCGTTGAAAAAAGCGTTCCTCCGGTAAGCTGTCGTGTCTGCCTTGCCACAAAGCGAGATTTGTGATTTCGTAATTGAGTAAATTAGGTAACATGAAAACCTCCGAGTCGTATCTCCTATCATAGGGATACCTTCTTCACAAATCAAATGATCTTAGTCTATACTTTAAGCATATTAATTTAACACGGCAGGTAGCCATGGACTTCGTGTTTCGTGTCATAACCGCAAACTGTGGCTTGGATACCATCGGCTTGAAAGCGTGTCGTGTGATTGAGCAGAAATTCAAAGAAGACCAAGCTGATTTTTATGTGATCAATTGCCAAGAGGTCAAATACCATGACACGTTGGCGCAATTGAAGCAGGTGTTTGGAGAAAACCACCAAGTCGTATTATTGGGGAAAATGAGCACCTACACCAAAGGGCCTTCCATGGGTCAAGGCATGGCGAGTTTTATGATTCATAGTCAAGACATGACTCACCTGAAGGTTGAATCCACGGAACACGTGCGACGATCGCGTCTCCGACTAGGAGCGTCTTATAATAAAGGCGCATTAATTGTATTTCTCTCCATCATGAAAGGAGACGCGCGTATTCACATACAAACGGTGAGTGGTCACTTGGACTCGACAACGATGCAAATGCGAGCTCAGGATTGGCTGAATATTCATCAATCGTTGGCCAAAGACGTGAAGACTTGGGAGCAGTTAGTGACGATCACGCCCAACTTAAGGCTCAGTGGGTACGATGCGAATACGCGTGATAAAATAGAAAGTCATGGGCCTGTCAATTATTGGCTTTCAGAAGAGGCATTGGATACCGAGGGCGCTATTGAGCTGCAAGGGATGCGGCAGGCGATGATAGAGAATCAGCGTTATAGCCATGTGTCGACGTATAAAAGTAATTTAGGTCAACGCTTGCAAATCGAAAGTACGAAGCGCCCAGGCTATAGTGTCGGTGGCACATTGGACTTCGTGGGGGTTGCGAACGGCGGTGAGACGTCTGGCTTGAGTTTGAAGAATGTCATTACGGTGGGTTATGATGAAAACACAATGCGAGATCACGATGTGATCATAAGCCCGTGCCAACAGTACGCATCCCAACCCGCATTTGATGTGGTGAAAGGGCAAATGGCGGTGTTTCTTGCCAATTCGGCACCGACGCTTGCGTCGGAGATCAAACGGCTGACGACCAACGATGCTGAAACTCAATCCATACTATTAGGCATTTACCAGGAATTTTTAGGAAAAAACGGGTTGCTCAACGCAGAGCTTCTGCTTTTTAAAGACAAATTGAATTTGATGGAGAAGGTGGCCCCATTGCCATTGTGGTTGCGTAATGGGATAAGTGATATTGTTTTTCCTAACGCCCCGTGGTTTGAGTCCGCGTGCGTGCAGTGCCGAAACCCCGATCTCATTCGTGAGCGGCAGGACTCGATGCGTTCACTCATCAATGCGTTGCATAAATGCAAAAATATTACTCAGTATTGCGATAGTTTGAGTCCTTATACGCAAATTTTATCAAAAAATGACGATGAGTTGGACGATACGAGTGTGAGTAATCGCTCGCATCTCGTCGGAGCACAATCTCGTGTGATGATGAATCGATTTCGAAAGGCGTTGCATCGCAGTACGTCCGATGAGGCGTCTCTTGACGACGAACTACCGGATGAAAAAGACGACGACGATGATTCTTCCACTACGTTAGTCTGAATTTTTTTGGAAATAACCCCTTGGTAACTTGCAAAACATATCCCAAGCTGATATATTTAATAACTGAAGGAGGATGAGAAATGAGCACTCAACATAAAATAGCAATCGTTGGTGTCATGTCTCTGGATGATTTTAAAAAACATACCATTGCCATAGCAAAAGGTGAATATAAACCTAAAAAAGATGAGCCTAAAATATGGTTTAGTTCTATCAAGTCATTGGCTCATGTGCTTTCTGAGGAAAATCGTCATCTATTGAAGCTGATTATTGAACAAAAACCACAGTCTGTATCGGAACTTGAGCCATTGACTGGCCGCAAGGCGAATAACCTGTTACGTACTTTGCGAACGATGGAGCACTATGGCTTTGTTACCCTTAATAAAAGTACGGAAAAACGTCAGGGACGAAGTCCCCTGATTCCACAGGCTGTCTACGATATGGTGGATATAAAATTGAATTTTTGTTTTGCTTGATTCCTGCCAATGTCACTAATGAGTTTTCAGCTTTCATGTTATTATTTGCAACATTCGTGTTAAGGTGGGGTTTGTGTGTTTGTCGTTACCGGTGGGGGAAGTGGGATTGGTAAGGCGCTGGCGCGAGCGTTGGCGGCACGGGGTGAGTCGGTTCTGATTGTGGGTCGACGTGAGGCTTTGTTGCAAGAGGTGGCTCGTACGTCTGATTTGATTCAGTACGTTTGCGCGGACGTTTCGAGTGCGTCTGGGCGCGAGGTGTTACACGCGTATTTGAGGGGGGTGCCTGCGATTCGCGGGGTTGTTCACAACGCGGGTATCATTGAGCCCATCATGCCTTTAATGGACATCACCGAATCCCAATGGCGCCAGATTATGGCGACGAATTTAGACGCTCCGCTTTTTTTAAATCAATTATTAAAAAATCAACTGGTGGGCGGGCGTGTATTGCATATTGGGTCGGGCGCTAGCCATCACCCAGTGCAGGGTTGGTCAGCTTACTGTGTTTCCAAAGCAGCACTCTCGATGTTGACGCGTTGCTGTCAATTGGAGTGTGATGGGATTGCGTTTGCAAGCGTGATGCCTGGTATTATTGATACGAACATGCAAGCACAAATCCGAAACGCGCATCACATGGCGGCGGATAAACAAGACTTTTTTATCCGACTAAAACAGCACAATCAATTGCTATCACAAGAAACCGTCGCGATTTTTTTGTGTTGGTTATTATTGGATACGGACACGGATACGTACGTCAGCCAAGAATGGGATATTTACGAAAAGACGCACCACCCGTTGTGGTTGAGGTCGCCTCATCAAGTGCCGATTTGGGAGTAATGCACGTGACTTTTGTGGATAAACTACTTGTCAACGTAACGACGCTGACGAAAGACGGTCTCCAACAAGCGTCGCAAGCCATAGGTATTGTGGGGGCGTCGATTGCTTGGTGTGGAGCGATGCGCGATTTGCCGCGTGATTATCAGACGAGCGTACCCAATGTTATGGATGCCGAGGGGAAATTACTCACGCCTGGGCTGATTGATTGTCATACGCATTTGGTTTATGCCGGCAATCGAGCCGATGAATTCAAATTGCGCTTGGACGGCGTATCGTATGCGGATATTGCGCGTCATGGCGGTGGTATTTTGTCCACCGTGAGGCAAACGCGCAGCGTGTCGGAAGAGGTGTTATTACAACAATCCCTGCCGCGGATACTGGCACTCAGAGCCGAGGGTGTGACCACGGTTGAAATCAAATCGGGGTATGGGCTTGATTTGGCGACTGAGCTGAAAATGCTACGGGTGGCGAAGCGTTTGGGTGAGCTGAGTGGTGTGCGTGTCAGGACCACGTTTTTAGGTGCGCACGCGATTCCTCCGGAGTTTGCTTCTCAGAAACAAGCTTATGTGGATTACTTATGCCATGAGGTGATGCCTTTGGTGGTGGAAGCGGGCCTTGCCGACGCCATGGACGTGTTTTGTGAGTCGATTGCTTTTTCACGTGCCGAGACGGAACAGTTGTTTGCGACAGCGCACGCGTTGGGTTTGCCCATAAAATGCCATGCGGAGCAATTGTCCAATATGGGTGCGACGTTATTGGCGACGAAGTATCAGGCCTTATCGTGCGATCACTTGGAGTTTTTGGACGCCGAAGGCGCGACCGCTATGGCGGGGGCGGGAACCGTCGCGGTGTTGCTTCCTGGTGCGTATTATTTCTTACGGGAAACGCGTAAGCCGCCCATAGACTTGCTGCGTGAGGCTTGTGTGGGAATAGCCATTGCGAGCGATTGTAATCCAGGATCCGCACCCACGACGTCTCTTTTGTTGATGATGAATATGGCGTGTCAACTCTTTTCTTTAACCGTACCCGAAACCTTGAGTGCGGTGACCTTTCAAGCGGCAAGAGCGTTGGGCATGGAGCAACAGGTGGGAACGCTTGCGGTGGGGATGGCTGCCGACATGGTACTTTGGTCCACACGCGATAGTGCCGAGTTGTGTTATTACTTTGGGCACTGTCTTGCGCATCAAACGATGATTGCCGGAGTTTGGATTTAGATGTCTATGAGGTATAAAAAATATGAGTGATGCTGAGTTAACGTTTCGCAGTATTGTTTTAGCCATTTTGTTGACTTTGGTTTTGGCCATGTCCAATGCGTATTTGGCTTTAAAACTAGGTATTTTGACGTCGGCCTCCATTCCTGCCGCGATCATTTCCATGGGTATTTTACGGCTGTTTAAAAACGCAAGCATTCTTGAAAACAATGCGGTTCAAACGGCCGCATCCGCCGGAGAGGCGGTGGCCGGTGGTATCGTGTATACCATTCCGGCACTGATTATTATTCAGTATTGGCATGGTTTTGATTACGTCACTAATTTTTTAATCGCACTTTGTGGTGGGATCCTCGGCGTGTTGTTTTCCATTCCCTTACGACGCATTTTAGTGAACGACAATGCGTTAAAATTTCCGGAAGGTCAAGCGATTGCCGAGGTGTTGAAATCGTCGCGTGAACAGTCTGGGTTGAGCGATATTGCACTAGGCGGCGCGATTGGCGCGGTACTTGGGCTTTTGCAAAGTGGTTTTAAAATCATAGCAAGCTCTGGCACGTATTGGTTTGTAGCCGGTCGTTCTTTGTTTGGCGTCGGCATCGGTTTTTCAGCAACCATGTTGGGTGCCGGATTTCTTGTGGGTCATGAGATGGCGGTGAGTATTTTTTTAGGGGCTGTTATATCCTGGCTCGTTGCGTTGCCTATGGTGAGTTACGCTTACCCTCAATTTTTGCAAGATTACCCGGTGGAGCAAGCGGCTAATTTGTTATGGGATAGTCACATGCGTTATTTGGGCATTGGCGCCATGCTTTTTGCCGGTGTTTGGACGTTTATCAAATTGGTTAAGCCGTTGGTGCGAAGTATCCGTCATTCGTTGTCCCAATTTTTAGTGAGAAAACAGGCCTCTATTCAAGTGCCTCGTACCGACAAAGACATGCCCTGGGCATTCATCTTGGGTGGTGTTTTCCTCGTTTCAATTGGGTTGTTTTTGTTTTTTCAACGCATTTTCCCCATCGAGCAAATGGGCTTGAATGAGTCGTACGGGTTCTGCTTGGTGTTGGGTGCGGTAGTGTATGTGTTGATTGTGGGTTTTCTGTTTTCGGTTATTACCGCTTATTTTTCCGGGTTGGTTGGAGTGACGGCGAGTCCTGGGAGTTCGGTGGTGATTGCGGGGATTTTGGCCGCGTCTTGGCTTGTATATCATTTGGTTCTGCGGGCGACGTCATTACCACTAGGGCATGAGCAGTTAAAAATGGCGGAAGCCATTGTGATTATTATTGGCTCTGTGGTGACGGGGATCGCGGCCATTGCAAACGACAATACGCAGGATTTGAAAGTAGGCCAATTGGTCGGTGCGACGCCTTGGAAGCAGCAGGTCATGTTGCTGCTTGGCGTGTTGATTTCGTCGTTGATTATTCCACCGGTGATGCAATTGTTGTTTGACGTGTACGGCATTGCGGGTGTGATGCCGCACGCGGGCATGGACATGAGTCAAGCATTGCCCGCGCCTACGGCGGCGTTATTAGCGGCCATCACGGAAGCGGTATTTCATGATCGTCTTCCCTGGGCGATGATGCTCGTGGGCGCTTTTGTCATCATGGGCCTCTTGGTGTGTGACTACGTGTTCAAATTGCATCGTCGTATGCGCTTGTCGATTTTGGGGGTGGCCATCGGTATGTATTTGCCCATGTCGTCTTCGTTTCCATTGTTTATAGGCGGTATGATTGCCTTAATGGTGAAAAAACGGTTACGTGCTCAGGGCTATTCCTTGACTAAAACGCAGCAACGCACGCAAATCGGCACGTTGATTGCGTGTGGTTTGGTGGCGGGATCGGCGTTGATGGACGTGTTTCTCGCGGTGCCGTTTTCGATGTTACACAATCCGGATGCGTTGAGTCTCGTAGGGGCTCATTGGAGCACCTACGGTGTGTTGCTGGGCGCGCTGACAACGCTTATGCTTGTCGTATGGATCGTGCGCCGGGTTACGGTAAGTAATAGTAAGGATTTGGTAGTTTGAACGTTTTCTCAGCATAGCCACCTTTCAAATCACTGTCTTGATCACCAATGGAGGCAATAATCGTGTAACCTTGTTGCGTGATGTTGGCTCTTGTTTGTGTTTTGAAGGGGATGGCGGAAGGTTGATGATGGTTGTTTTCACGCAAGTACAATCCACGCCAGGTTGTAAAACCCTCTCTTCTCAGATTTTTTTGTGTGGCGTGTTCTTGTGATTTGACACGTCCGGTGACAAAGAACACAGAAACATCTTGTTTCAATGCGTCATGATACAGCGACAACATCGGCTTGATGGCGGGCGCATTGGCTGCTAGCACTTCCTGATTCAGCGTTTTCGGATCAGCGGAGAAATCGCGTTTGATGATGTTGTTGTAATTGGATAAACACGTCTCATCAATGTCCAACACGATCGCGAGTTTTTGTGGGTGCGCCTGGTGTTTGTTTTGACGGGCTCGTTGGATGATAAATGCGTCGGCGCGAGAGAGGACGTGGCTTAATTCTTTTTGGTAGAGCCCTGAGTCGTGATAGGTCTTAATTTCTGTTTTGAGTAGCGAGATATTGGTGGGTTCGGCATAGGACGTTTTGTTGATAAGGGCTGCGCAAAAAACGGCAAACAAGGTGTTCGTAATCACGTGCGTTTTGTTCATGGCTCATCATCCATTGGAAAGAGATGCGCGCATTATAACGTGAAACGGGTTTTTTGTGCATCATAAATGACTAAACGCCAGGCAACGCGTCTTAAATTACCCCCTATAAAGGAATGGAAAAGACAATCGAGTAAAAGAGCGTTAGATTTTAAAAACCGCGTGCGTGCCTAGCGTAGCGGCGTGCGGTTTATCAAATAGGCCTCTTACGTTACCGAGGCTTATATTTTGATGCATTGTCATCAGATATGTCTACTGAGGCAGCGGCTTCGTGTCCTTTGGCTTTAGGTAATTCCTTGCTTAGCTCTTTGCCTATATCACTAATCTCCTTCCGAAGACTGACAAGTAGAAATTGAGACTCTGTGCATGCGTGTTTAACCGCGTCGACCTGATTTGGGAAATAGTCATCCTCAACATTTTTCAACTCTTTTGTAATCCCCATTAAAACACGATCAAATAGCGCCTCACAGGCGTTAGATAGATCGGAACACCTTTTGAGGTTAGGTGACGTGCTCTTCATTTCGTCCTTAAACTCGCCCGCCGTTGATTTTAGCGTTGATAACTGCCCTTCATATCCTCCCGCCACTGAAAAACCTTTAGTCACTTTTTCTAAACTTGTCAAAGTAGTTTCTAATCTTGCCAAAGTCGCAGTCATATCTTTCATCATGTTACTCCTTTATGGATTCCAACAACCAGATAAAATATATTCCATTTCATTTAATATTAGCACAAAAACGGATTCTTGATAGTGACTAGCTAACCGAGTACCATACCGCCTTTACGCGTTTTTGAATATAAGACCTAATTGGTACTAGATTATAACAAGCGAGAATGGTATGCTGCGCATCAGTAAATTGGCCGATTATGGCACAGTAGTGATGGTTTATCTTGCCAAACACACTCAGGACTTATGCAACGCTCGCGATATTGCAGAGCATACGCATTTGGCCATGCCCACGGTAAGCAAACTTTTAAAACGTTTGACCGCAGCAGGATTATTGTCCTCGATGCGCGGTGTGACGGGCGGATATCGCTTGCAGCGAGCGGCGGCAAACATCTCCGTCTTACAAATTATTTACGCTTTGGATGAGCCACGTGGTTTAACGGAATGCAGTTTGCAGCCGAATGAGTGTTCGTTGCAAGACGTATGTCGTATTCAGGGAAATTGGCGGTTGATCAGTCAATCCATCGAGTCGGCGCTGAATGGCGTTAGTTTGGAAGCGCTCGCAAAACCATCGCTGGTCGTGGCGGATCTTGAGCGTATAAAAACCGGAGTTAGCATTGGTTAAAAGCAATGAGCAAATTCATACGCTTCTTGAGCGTGAATATCAGCATGGGTTTATCACCGACATCGAAGTGGATACGTTTCCTCCCGGCTTAAATGAAGACGTTATTCGCCGGTTGTCCGCAATAAAAGGCGAGCCTGAGTTTTTATTGGCGTGGCGTTTGAAGGCCTTTGAGCACTGGAAAACCATGCCACATCCTGAGTGGTCCAGTGTCCATTATCCCGCGGTGGATTATCAGTCGATTTCCTATTATTCCGCGCCGAAAAATATGAAAGATAGGCCGAAAAGTTTGGCTGAAGTCGATCCCGAATTATTACGAACGTATGAGAAACTAGGTATTTCGTTGCAGGAGCAAGAGATGCTTGCGGGTGTTGCGGTGGATGCGGTGTTTGACAGCGTGTCCGTTGCCACCACATTCAAAGCAAAGCTTGCTGAAAAAGGCGTGATATTTTGTCCTTTCTCGGAAGCCGTGCATGAGCACCCTGATTTGTTGATGACGTATTTGGGCTCGGTCGTGCCTTATCGCGATAATTTTTATGCGGCGTTGAATTCGGCGGTGTTTAGCGACGGTTCGTTCGTTTATATTCCCAAAGGCGTGCGTTGTCCTATGGAATTATCCACCTATTTTCGCATCAATGCCGCCAGTACCGGACAATTTGAGCGTACGTTGATTGTCGCGGACAGCGACAGCTACGTGTCTTATTTGGAAGGATGTACGGCGCCGATGCGTGATGAGAATCAATTGCACGCGGCGGTTGTCGAGTTGGTGGCGCTTGATGGTGCACAAATCAAATATTCAACCGTTCAAAATTGGTACCCAGGGGATAAAGAAGGGAAGGGCGGCATTTATAATTTTGTGACCAAACGCGGCGCTTGTCGTGGTAAGCGGTCAAAAATTTCCTGGACCCAAATCGAAACGGGCTCGGCCATCACTTGGAAGTACCCCAGTGTTATTCTGCAAGGGGATGATTCCGTAGGTGAGTTTTATTCGGTGGCGGTGACCAATAATCGACAGCAAGCCGATACCGGCACCAAAATGATCCACATTGGAAAAAACACACGATCCACCATCGTCTCCAAAGGGATCAGTGCGGGCCGCTCACACAACGCGTATCGCGGGTTAGTGCGTATCGCGCCCACGGCGGTCAATGCGCGAAATTATACGCAGTGCGACTCGCTGTTGATGGGGAGTGACTGTTCGGCACACACGTTTCCTTATATCGAAGTGAAGCATCCTTCGGCGCAAGTCGAGCACGAAGCAACCACGTCCAAAATCAGCGAAGAGCAGTTGTTTTACTGTCAACAGCGCGGGATTGGTACGGAAGATGCGGTCTCTATGATCGTCAATGGCTTTTGTAAGCAAGTGCTTAAAGAATTGCCCATGGAGTTCGCGGTGGAAGCAACAAAATTGTTAGGTATCAGTTTGGAAGGGGCAGTAGGCTAATATGTTAAAAATTAATCAATTACACGTTACAATCAATGAGCAACCGATATTAAATGGGATTGATCTTGAGATCCGCCCAGGCGAAGTGCACGCCATCATGGGACCCAACGGATCGGGGAAAAGCACGTTGTCTAAAGTGCTGTCAGGACATCCGTCGTACGAAGTGAGTCAAGGTAGTATCACATACTTGGATCACGATCTGTTGCCTTTGACACCGGAAGAACGTGCGCAAGCGGGCATTTTTATGTCGTTTCAATACCCTGTCGAAATTCCCGGCGTGACCAATATTAATTTTTTGAAGGCATCGGTGAATGCGGTGCGTAAGGGGCAAGGTAAAAAGCCGTTGGATGCGATTGAGTTTTTGAGTTTTATCCGTGAAAAATGCGCGTTATTGGACATGGATGAAAGTTTTTTATATCGCAGCATCAACGAAGGCTTTTCCGGCGGCGAAAAAAAACGCAACGAAATTTTACAGATGGCGGCGTTGGAACCCCGATTATCTATTTTGGACGAGACGGATTCAGGCCTTGATATTGATGCGTTGCGCGTGATTTCCGAAGGCGTCAATGCCATGCGATCGCCCACACGCTCGATCATCTTAGTGACGCATTACCAACGTTTGTTGAATTACATTGAGCCGGATTATATTCACGTGTTAGCGCACGGTCGCATCATCAAATCCGGTGACAAATCCTTGGCATTGGAGTTGGAAGACAAGGGATACAGTTGGCTGGAGGAGATAGAGCAGGTATGAGCGATCTCTTGGATTTTTATCAGCAGCAGGCGGCTGGTGTGTTTTCGGGTATTCCGTGGTTGCGGCAATTGCAACAAAACGCACTTTCGGAATTCACACGTCTTGGGTTTCCCACACGCGCCAATGAAGATTGGAAATACACGCGAGTCGATGCCTTTTTGCAACATCGATTTGTGAGCCAGAACCGCACCACTTCCACTCGCGTTGACGCCTCAGGGACAGACGTGCCTATAGGTCATAAGATCACACTGCAACAGGGCGCGGTATTGGGGATTGAAGGCTTGTCGTCGCGTTTACCGAAAGGGATCGTGGTCTGTTCGTTGGCTGAGGCCCTTGTGAGTCACGCGGACAAAGTCAAACCGTATTTGGGCTCTGTTTTGCAAACACAACACGGCTTTCAAGCATTGAATACGGCGTCATTGGACCAAGGGGTGTTTGTTTATATTCCTGCAGGGGTGGAATGGTTGGAGCCTTTGCTATTGTCTCATTGGCAAAACGACGCCAATCATGCCGCCTATGTTCGACATCTTATCGTGGCCGAAGCGGGCAGTAGTGCGAGCATTATTGAAGATTACCAGGGTGATGCCTCCATGTGTTACCTGACCAATACGGTCACAGAAATCCATGTGGCGCGTGATGCGGTCATTACGCATTCTAAAATTCAGCGTGAAAGTAAGTTGGCTTACCATACCGGGCATATTGCGGTTCATCAAGCGGCGGGTAGCCAATTTAAGAGCCATTCGTTAAGTCTCGGTGGTAAATGGGTTCGAAGCGATCTGGTGATTGATTTGGCCGAGCCAAAGGCTTCGTGTTTTATGAATGGTATTTATGCGCCCGCTGAGGGACAGCATGTGGATCACCATACGTTGGTGAATCATTTGGTGCCTGATTGTACCAGTGAACAGGATTACAAAGGCGTGTTAACCGGTCACTCACGTGCGGTGTTCAATGGGCAGGTGATGGTTGCAAAACACGCGCAACACACGGTGGCAAAACAGCAAAATAAAAATTTGTTGTTGTCGTTGAATGCGGAAATCGATACCAAGCCACAGCTTGATATTTATGCCGACGATGTGGTGTGTACACACGGGGCGACCGTTGGGCAATTGGACGAAGACGCGTTATTTTATCTAGCCACGCGAGGCATCGGGCGTGTCGAGGCAAGCCAGTATCTGATACGTGCGTTTACGGTGGATAATTTCCGAGCTTTGCCACCTGCGCTTTCGGATTGGATGAACGCATTGTTCAATCAGTCTATGAGAGGCGAGGCATGAGCGGGTTTGATGAGCTTGATTTGAAGGGCATTCGTCGGGACTTCCCCGTGTTGCAACAGCAGGTGCATGGCCATCCGTTGGCTTATTTGGATAATGCCGCGACCACACAAAAACCCAATGCGGTCATCGATGCAATGACGCATTATTATCAACACGATAACGCAAACGTACATCGAAGCGTGCATGAGTTAAGCGTTCGCGCCACGCAACAATTTGACGCCGTGCGTGAGAAAGTGCGTCGTTTTATCAACGCATACCACACACACGAGTGTGTTTTTGTCCGTGGAACAACCGAAGCGATTAACCTGGTGGCACACAGTTACGTGGCACCACGTGTATTGCCCGGTGATGAGATTTTGATTACGCACATGGAACATCATTCCAATATTGTACCCTGGCAGATGGTGTGCCAAAAAACCGGCGCTATCTTGCAAGTCGCACCCATTTCGTTAGAAGGTGAGGTGTTACTGGACGAGTTTGAACGCAAGTTATCCAGTAAACCTAAGTTTGTGGCCATTAATCACGTGTCCAATGCGCTGGGTACCATCAATCCGGTTAAAAAAATGATTGAGATGGCTCATACGGTGGGTGCGGTGGTGTTATTGGATGGTGCACAAGCCACAGCGCATGTGCCGATCGATGTCCAAGCACTTGGGTGTGATTTTTATGCGTTTTCAGGGCATAAGATGTACGGACCCACGGGCATTGGGGTGTTGTGGGGAAAAACGCAATTACTGGATGAGATGACGCCTTATCAAGGCGGTGGCGAAATGATTCAGTACGTGACGTTTTCGCATACGGAATACGCGCCATTGCCGTATAAATTTGAAGCGGGTACCCCTAATATTTCAGGCGTGATTGGATTGGGTGCGGCACTGGATTATGTGACGACGCTCGACATGGACACTATTGCGCGCTACGAAGCCCATTTGCTCGAGTATGCCACGAATGCCATGCAACGACTCGAAGGCTTTCGCATCATTGGAACCGCAGCAAACAAAGTGCCTATTGTGGCGTTTGTGCACGACACGATTCATGCTCACGATATCGGTACGATTTTAGACAGTCAGGGGATTGCGATACGCAGTGGGCACCATTGCGCGATGCCACTGATGGACTTTTACAACGTGGCTGCGACCACGCGTATGTCGATGTCGTTTTACAATACCACAAACGACATTGATCGGTGTGTTGCAGCACTTGAGGACGTAAAAAAGGTGTTTGCCTGATGATGGATTTGCGTGAGTTGTATCAAGAAGTCATTATCGATCATAATCGAAATCCACGTAATCACCGTGAAATGGAAAGTGCTACCAGCCAATCACGGGGTTTTAATCCCTTATGTGGGGACAAATTAACGGTGTACTTGCAGGTGGAGCATGGTACGGTTCGCGACATCAGTTTTGTTGGGTGTGGGTGTGCCATCTCGCAAGCCTCGGCATCGTTGATGACGGAAGCGGTGAAGAGTAAAACGCTGGAAGAAGCACAGAGTATTTTTGAACGGTTTCACCTGATGCTCACCACGGATCCGGATAGAACCCCAACGGCTTCGGCGGTGTTGTTGGATAAGCTAACGGTTTTGGCCGGCGTGAAAGCATATCCGGCACGCGTGAAATGCGCCACATTGGCATGGCATACGATGGAAGCCGCCTTAAAAAAAGAAAACGTCACAGTGAGCACGGAGTAATATGTTTGGGTTTAAAAAAAAATCAGATCCCGAGGCGTTAAAAGACGCGGTGATTTTGGGTTTAAAAACCGTATTTGATCCTGAAATTCCGGTGAATATTTACGATTTGGGATTGATATACGACATCACCATCGATGAGGCACAACACGCACACATTCAGATGACGTTGACGTCTCCGGGATGCCCGGTTGCGCAAACCTTTCCCGGTACCGTGGAGGCCGCGGTGAATCAAGTGGAAGGGATAACGGATTGTACGGTGGAGCTCGTTTGGGAGCCGCCTTGGACGTCTGAGCGCATGAGTGAAGTGGCGCGTTTGGAATTGGGTATCTTTTATTAATGCCGGATACGAATTGGCTACCGTCGGCGTCTATTGAGTCACTGCGTGAACGCGCGCGCGTGCTGGCGCTCATCCGAGCTTTTTTTAATACACGAGATTACTTGGAAGTGGAAACGCCGGTGATGGCGCGCCATGGCGTGACCGATGTGTATTTAAGTAATATTCCGGCTTTTTTCCGCGGTGAACGTTATTGTTTACAAACCTCCCCCGAATACCATATGAAACGATTATTGGCGGCAGGCAGTGGCGCTATTTTTCAATTAGCACGTGTGTTTCGAGACGATGAGTTGGGTCGATGGCATAATCCGGAGTTCACGTTGCTTGAATGGTATCAATTAGATATTGATCACCATGCCTTGATGAGTGAGGTTGATGCGCTATTGCAGTGCGTCTTGCATTGCGCACCTCTTATTAAAAAAACCTATCAGCAGGCTTTTTCAGAGGCTTGCCAAATCGATCCCCTGTCCGCGACGCTCTCCCAATTGCGGCAAACCGTGGCGCGATTTGGATTCGGCGAGGTATTGCCTCAGGATGAAACGTGTCGTGATCAGTATTTGTTTTTACTCATGAGTCATGTGGTGGAGCCTTTTTTGGCACAAGAAGAGGCGCCGGTTGCGGTGTACGATTTCCCGATGTCTCAAGCGGCTTTGGCTCAAATTAATCACGGGGTGGCGGAGCGGTTTGAGGTGTATTATCGTGGTGTGGAACTGGCCAATGGCTTTCATGAACTAACGGATCCCGAGGCGCAATCACTACGATTTCAACAGGACAATGAGGCTCGGATCTGTAAAAACATACCCCCATCCGCACCGGATGTGTATTTGCTCCAGGCGTTAAAGCATGGTTTACCGCCGTGTAGCGGGGTGGCATTGGGCGTGGAGCGTTTATTAGCCCTAGCCATGAACCTTGCATCCATTGCAAGCACCTGGGCGTTTGATTTTTCACGCGCTTAGGGCACTGTATACTATAAAATACTATGGTCTTTTGTACACAAACCATATAAAATACCATGGTGTTTTGTAATTAATGAGGTTTTTTCATGCCTAGACGCGCTTTAGCTTATTTAACGCATTGGCTTAGTTCGAAAAATCGAAAGCCCATGGTTATTCGTGGTGCGCGTCAAGTAGGAAAAACTTGGTTAGTACGAGAGTTTGCGCGAGTTCATAATAAACAGCTGATTGAGCTGAACTTTGAGAAAAACCCACACCATCAAACTTTTTTTGAAAGCAATGATCCAAGCCTTACGTTAATGTTGCTCAGCGCTAGTTTAAATACCGCTATTGACCCTCAAAATACCATTCTATTTCTTGATGAGATCCAAGCAGTACCTATTCTGTTAAGTAAACTTCGCTGGTTTGCAGAAGAGATGCCCGAGTTACCCGTGTTGACTGCTGGTTCTCTGTTAGAGTTTGTATTGGATCAGCATGAATTTAGTATGCCAGTAGGCAGGATTACGTATATGCATCTTGGTCCACTCACATTCGAAGAGTTTTTGGAAGCCTATGGTAAAAAACAATTGATTGATTATTTACAGCAATACACCTGGGAACAGGCTATTCCGTTAGTTCTGCATGAACAATTGATAGGATTATTTAAAGAATATCTCATCATAGGGGGTATGCCTGCGGCAGTGTATTCTTGGGTATCTGAAAAATCATTAGAAGAGGTAAAAAGAATTCATCATGATTTACTTGCAAGTTATCGCGATGATTTTTCCAAGTACGCGGGTAAGCTGTCACTTTCTCGATTAGAAGAGGTGTTAATGGCCATTCCAAAAATGCTAGGAGAAAAAATGGTATGGAGTCGCGTGAATAAAGACGTACCTGCAACCACATTAAAATCGGCTTTAAACTTATTATGCCAAGCGCGCATAGCGCTTAAGACGTTTAATACGGCCGGCAATGGTGTGCCGCTAGCCGCAGAGATTAATGAAAAATTTTTCAAAGTTATTTTTTTGGATGTGGGTTTGGTTTCTGCGATGTTACATTTAAGACTGGATACGGTATATCAGATGACAGATAGTAATCTTATTAATTTAGGCGGCATATCAGAGCAGGTCGTTGGACAACTATTAAGCTCACTTGAGCCGTTTTATATTACGCCTATGTTGTATTATTGGGTACGAGAACAAAAAAATGCTAACGCGGAAATTGATTACTTGCTGCAACAAGGCACTCAAATTCTACCGATTGAGGTAAAGTCAGGAAATACGGGCCGTTTAAAATCATTGCATTTGTTCATGGCACTTAAAAAATTATCGCGCGCGCTAAGAATAAACGCGAGCCCTCCCAGTCAAGTATTCGTTCAAACCAAAACCCATGACAGTTCAATTGAATATCAGCTATATTCCATACCTTTTTATTTGACGGAACAAATCCATCGGTTATTGTCGGAAAAATAAAAGTCATAAGGTAACTGCTTCCCCCGTACGTCATCCCAGCTTGCGAGGGATCTCTTGAATGTGGCATTGTGCTTATTTCGGAGATCCCTCGCAAGCTCGGGATGACGGCGTGATGAGCAGGACAGCATCCATGAATCGTCGTACTAGGGCGCCTTTTGCTGGATGATTTTAACTAAGCCGCTACTGCAATCCAATTCAATCTCATCGCCGTTTTTAATTTTAAGTGTGGCTTGAGGCACACTTAAAATACTTGGTATTCGTGATTCCCTAAGCAGTATTGCAATATGCGAAAGCGAGCTGCCATTTTCCGCGACCACACCAAGAAAATGAATCAGGATGGGTATGTGACAAACGTCGAGGCTATTCGCTATTAATATTCGATTGGGTTCAATGGATTTTATGGATAAAACATCACGCACGACAAGTGCTTTACCACGAACGGTGCCGATACCAATGCTTCGACCGACCAAGGCATTTTGATCCGTAGTTTGAGCAAACACAAAGGGCATGGGTTGACCGATGGTGTCGAGAGGAAAAGACAATCCTTCTTGATAGGCATAGGCATCCCGTCTTTTTTGAGCAAGTATAGACCAATGAATATCAGGCTTGATGATCTGTTTTTCAATTTCTTCTTTGGTCAAAAAGAAAATGAGATTTTTATCTTGCCAATGCCCTTCTGCCATTAAAAGCTCAGCGACTTGTAGATAATGCTCTCGTATCACGCGACAGCTTTTAACATACAGTGATTTTGTTTGTTCTCGAAAAGCCAGACTTCTAGCCAAGTAAGTAAGGTTGCGTTTTAACGATCCCGTGAGCGGCTGAGAAGCCTTGCTGTGCGAAAAATCGGATTCTGTGTCTATTTCAGTTGAATTTGTTTTGATTTGAAGCATTTGGATCAACGGATAAGGATCTTCTGACCAGGATGGCGTATGTAACGAGAGTTCGTTGAAGCCTCGATGGCCATGCGTTGCGATAAAATGAGTAAAACATTGATTCAACGCGTGAGAATTCACGTGATATTTTAACCAAGTGAATGCGTTTTCAGGATCTTGTTCATAAAAATGATCCGCCGAATCAGCGTGTTCCTCTATGTTATTTTTTAATTCAATAAGATCGTGATACATACTAATGCTGTCGTCGTCTTTAGAATAGTTACGATAATTTAAAGAGGAAAAACAATTTGATACATGATCGGACTTTTCTTTTTTGAGTCTTTTTTCAGTAATATCCATAAAAATACTGGCATTTAAACAGGATAATGAATGAGTCGTCACAGACAGCTGCAGAAGATCAAGTTTTACTTGAGATATCTTTATAAAATCGTTTGTTTTTGTCATTTGTATGGGCGTTATTCTGTTCAGTTCCTTGTGCGCTTTTATAAACAGGCTTTTCATTCGAGCTAAACAGGTTAATGTGATTGCAGTATGGATTAACTTTTTATAAAAAGGTTGTTTTTTAAAGTCATTTGGATTTATTTTTTCCATCGACGTTCCGAAAAGCGCGGATAGCTTTGATGGTTTAAAGCCTAAAAAATAGAGTGAGCGCTCAATTAAGTAAGAGACGTCTAAGCACGCATGTCCGTGCGTTATTTTAAAAATCGTTTGATTCACGTTTAAGTGTTTTTCCGCTGGATCCTTCCAGTGTGTTAGGTTTATTTTTTGGCTTATGTTGTTCATTGCACCGAGGACAAGTGACTGCGTTAAGGGTGACAGCGGTTTTGAAAAAACCTCAGATAGGTTAATAAACGTGTAAGCATGGTTAGGATCAAAGAAGCTGTCTAATTCATTGATAGAATGAGGAAGTGTTGTAATCGCTCTTGCTTGTAACCAATACAAGTCCCCTTTACGATCAATGGCCCATTCAATATCGAACTCTGTGTGTAGTAAATAACTTAATCGAATGCTCTCTTTGATCAAGTGAATTAATTTATTTTTTATGTGTATAAACGCATGAGGGAAGTCATCGTTTAAAAAAAGGGTTTGATGTTTATGCCAAACCAAGTGATGCCCGTCAACGCATCCTGCGGTTAAGGATTGATTGTGTCCAGAAACGAGAGAAACCATGGCAAGATCGCGTCGACCACTAGCAGGATCTGCGGTAAATAAAACACCAGAATACGCAGGGGTAATCATGGGTTGTATTAAGCAAGAATAAGAAAAAGCGGACGTGAGAAGCGGATGTGCGTAGGCGGATGGTAATTTTGAATAGTCTTTTTCCTGGAGTAATAGAAGCGTATGAAATAACTGCGTGCTGCTCGATATGTTTAAAACACTGTCAAAAATGCCCGCATAGGATTTATCCGTTGAGTCCTCAATCGTAGTCGACATGCGAGCGATGACTAAAGGACTATGTAATGCTTGATACACATCACTTATTTCTTGTTGCGTAAAGGGTTTTTTGATATTCAAAAGAACATAGCTTTGGGGCACATTGAAACCCAGCTGCCGAAGGCGTGCTAGCATGCGGGCTTTATTGCCCCCTTCATCAGGGGAAAGCTCGTCTAATTTTTTTATATTCATACGATTGCATTCTTTAAGCATACGTCTGAGAATCGGCTGTTATAGGCGTAATATGGTAGTGTTTTCTAAGGGTATTTATGGGAACCGTGGATGCTTGCCAAAAATTCCATTGATCACTATAGACATTGATAGTGCACTGGAGACCTTGAATATAGGCGAGTAGCCATTGCTCTAGTGGAAACGTATCCAACTCCATGCGATGTTCAATGAATAATGGAATGGAATTGTGAGCGACTAAAATAATCGACATAGCACCTAAAAACGTCTTGATATCGGTTGCCCCCATTCCCATGGTAAATCCCGTGAGTAAGATCTCGTCTTTTACGTTGACAGCGTATCCAGTTAACACATGCAAACTGTCATGAGGAACAATGGCTTGATAGTTGTATGCGCCTTCTTCTCCGGGAAAAGGAAATTGTAATTTTTCAAAGTGACTGCAAAGAAGACTTCCAAGAGTATTGGATGGTAACTGAGTCAGTTTTCTAAACCGTTGAGCTAAACGTGTATTTTCATAATCAGGCCGAACCAGTAAGAAAATGGCGTCTTTCCAGTTCGACTTGAGTTTCGATTTATCCATACCCCAAATGTGATGAGCAATAAGGTATGCAAGCTCGCTATAATTTTTTTCTTTTAAAAGCATTAAAAACGCTATCATGACAGAGTTGCTAGTATCTATGGTGCGTATTTTTTTTAATACATAATCAAGGGATGAATCATTTGTTTTTTTAAAGTCAATGAGCGCAAATAGAATCATTAATTGCATCACGCTTCGTTTGTTGATGTTTAACACACGAACAGATGGAGAAGACAATAGCGTTTCAAATGTTTTTAAATTATTCTCAGAATGGACATCAAACAACGATAGGTTTTTTAAAATAATATAAGAAAGAGCAAGTAAATTGTCTTTCTCTTTTTTTTTAATACCGTTAATCATGTAATCTCCATATTAAATTGAGTCATAATGGGCTGTGTTTTGGAGCATGTGATGTGCCATTGAAATCATAACATGGCCGCGGCTCCAATGAATATATTTACTATTAGGGCGGAACATGATCACAAAAAAAGTTAAAAAACATCCGTACATACCTATTTTGGGTCAATCGGTTTCAATTAAGTTTAAATTGGATGCGTGGCTGGAGGACAGTCATAGACGCTACGGATCCGTTTCTCAATTTAAGTTATTATTGGTTGGGAAAAGTTATTTGTGTTTGGATAAATCCTATTTTCATTCTGTCTTGATTGATAATCATGAAAAAATAAGCAGTAAAATTGCTTTTCAAAAGAGTGCAGGGCCTTTTTTGTCGAATGGCTTAATGTTGCAAGATTCGGGCGATCATAAATCACAAAGAAAAAAATATCAGCACGCTTTTCATGTGAAGAACGTTCATCGTTATTATGATGTGATGGGTCAAGTATTTGACCATCGTTTTTCAAAATGCATCGAAGCGGGTGAAATGCAGGTGGATCCCACGTTAAGACGGATGCTTTTTTCAAACACCATGGCTCTGTTTTTCGGTAGTTATGATCAACGTATATCAGATAGACTGAGTGACGCTTATCACTGTGTTTTGCATCAAGGCATCAATAGTATCATTCGTTTTAGTATCCCAGGTCTTCCTTTTTATAAAGCCACGAAAGAAAGTCAATTCATTGATAATGAAATGAAGCACCTTATTGAGAAAAAAAAGAATCATTTGGGCGATGATCTTATGAGTCAAATTCTTGTCTCATTGCCTGGTATTGATGACGCGCAGGCATTCAAAAATACCTTGGATGGTTTTAAGTTTTTATTATTTGCAGCGCACGATACACTGTATAGCACGTTGGCTTTTGCATTGCTTCATTTAAGCAAAGATCGGGCAATGCAAACAAAGTTAGCTGATTTTGTGATGCAACAAGACAAAACCTCGCTTGTCCTGAAAGTGGAGAAAACACCTGATCTGTTGGATTGTTTGTTTTTCGAAACACTGAGGTTATACCCAGCAGTACCCATCATCACTCGAGCGATTACCGAAGATTTTTGTTTGGATGATTGGACCTTAATGAAGGGAAAATGTCTGACGTTGTCGCCTTTATTTGTTCATCGGCATGAAGCGTATTGGTCCAAGCCTAATGAGTTTATTCTGGATAGATTTATTGATCCCGCTTATTCCGATGCGATCAAATCCGCGTATTTTCCATTTGGCTTAGGCCAGCATAAGTGCATTGGAATGCCGCTTACTCAGATGATCTTTCGCATGGTTATTTCAACTGTTTTAACTTGCGCAGAAATAGCATACGTAGACAACGGGGATACGATAAGTTATGTGCCTTTTTTTGAGCCATGCCGTTTAAAACTTAAGATAAAAAAACGACGTCAACGGACGATTAAGCGTATCTTGTTAGTTGAATCCGAGCAGCAATCGTGAGCTAGCGGAACTCCGCTTTCTGACGGTCGCGGCTCGGATTCCGCTCGGTAATACTGGCACGATCCTAAGCCATGTTCCCAGACCACTTCAGGCCAAAGTTTAGTCCTTGCAACCCAACATTAGAATCCATGACCATGCTGTCGGTAGCGCTAATGATTCTGCGATAGGCGTGCGCGTTCAAATAGTCAATCCACATCCATCCTAAATCAAAGGTTAGATCGCCGTGTTGTGTCGCATAAGTGTATGTGGCCCCTAATTTCGCTTCTATTTCAGGAACAATGGATGTACTCGTGCCACTATACGAGGGCGATAGATTGAGTGCGGGTGTAGCAAAAAATCGTTGTTCACCCACAAATAGTGCCAGGGCGGTATTGGCGTATACGCCTAATCCGTTTCTGAACTGATAATTTAAATCAACACCGCCTCGAGGTCCGAAGCCATTGAACGATGAGTTATTGGATGAGTTGATTGTAAGCACCGTACTACTGGGCAATGTTTCATATCCCACCGTCGATCGGTCGGTTATCAAACGAACAAACCCAACACCACCATGAAAACGAATGTTTTTCGATTCACCGTAATTAATGCGTTGACCTACCTCAAGATTAACAGCGTCCCAATTGGGCGTAATGGTTGATACGGCATTCAGTGAGGATCCAAATGTGCTTGCGTTGTTAATATTGAGATCGGTTGAATTGTGTACTCGATACCAATTCAAATTAACATCGTTCCCTTCGTTGAAATGATAACCCGCCTCTACTTTGAAACCCCAACTCCAATCGGGGCTGAAGCTTTGATATTGATTAACCTGACCTGATGTGGTCTGGGAACATGGCTTAGGATCGT